>Ga0315280_10000739_pt1 | contig 59721 bp, 60 predicted proteins | sample YL17G06_40_MG_FD_203697 | JGI IMG/M metagenome (GOLD analysis project Ga0315280, IMG submission 203697) | Sediment microbial communities from Yellowstone Lake, YNP, Wyoming, USA - YL17G06_40 | ecosystem: Environmental > Aquatic > Freshwater > Lake > Sediment | place: USA: Wyoming | collected... | reverse complement strand
GCGCGTTCCCGGTGGAGGAGGTCATGGTCACCACGGTGGAGGAGTCATTGGTGCACAGGTTGTTGAACTGGTCATAGGCATTTACCGCCACCGTGAAGGTAGCCCCCGCCGTCTGGGTGTAGGAGGACGAGGTCACCGTGTAATGGTCCACGGCTGCAGGATTGACCGTCTCCTGCTGGGTAGCATCGGTCCACCCCTGGCTGGGCGACTCAGCGCTGGTGATGGTGGGAGTGCCGGCAACGGTGTCCTTGTAGTAGAAGCTGGCCGAGTTGCTGCCGCTGGTGATAACCACCGAAGTGATCGAGCCATCGAAGAGTCCCAGGGCCGAGGTGTCAAACCTGCCACTGCCCGAGGTGCTGCTAAGACCAATGGTGGTATCGCTGTTTACATTCCTCGCAACACCAGCTAGGTTCTGGGTCTGAATGGTCATTACTGCGGAGACCTGACCGACTGTTAAAGTCTGGGGAAGTGTTGTGAACACCAGCTTGATGGGAGGCCCAAACGAGGTGTCGCCAGTATGTACGTCTCTTTGCATGGTGATTGTGTATCCGTTCGCATCATTGAAAGTGTCCTTGACAGTACCGACTGCGCCCAAAGTGCCAGTGCCGGTAAACATAGCGCTGATAAATTCTTGATCAGCACCGGTGCCATCGGCTTTTATCGCGCCCCCGTATGTCGAGCTATACCAATCAGCGGGTATCTTCACTTCTATGGCGTAGCGACTACCATCATATAATCCGATTGCTCCGGTAGCGTTAGTATCGACCGCACCTGAATAGCCCGGATAGGGAGTAGCCACATTCGAAACCTTTCCAACTATTGAACCCGACGTGAAGGCACCTATGGCGGGATATGGCGTATCATACTGATACAGAACAAGCGTCACTTCTGGTGTTGCAGCATCGTCAGCCCAGATTTGTAGAAGATGGTCCGCATAGCCCACACTGGCAACTCCAAGATTTTGCTGCAGGAAGTAGCTCTGGGCATCACCGCCGCTAGGTATAGATGTAGACATGGTGTCCACCCGATAATAGAAGCCCCGAAGAAGGTTCGGGATTAATGGGTCTAACGGTGCAGTGCCTCCTAAATCTGTGGAGAGCGCTGTCCAGAAGTAGTTTAGATCGCTGGTCTTGTTGTTAAACCCCGTACCGTCAGCCTCTCCCTTAATGGATGCATCTTGGAACAGGTAGACACCGCTTGTCGGTGAAGCGACCGTTCCCCAATCAGAGAAGCTGCCATCTATGTTTATTGTGGAAGGCGAAACGAATGTTTCAGCATAGACAGTCGAGCTAATACTCAACAGGAGCATGAGCACTACAAGAGTAATGCCGAGAATCGAGCAAAATGTCTTACTTGACCTTCGGTACAACATTCCCACTTCTTCCTCCTAGCAGATAACTCCCAAATTTCAAGAGAAGTACTACCCTACTTGTATAGTCGGCCAGTACCGCTTCTGATATGAAGATAGTACTGGGATTGTGAGCTACCGACTCTGCTCAAATAGTATGAAGCATCGAATTTGCGTTTCTGCAATCCGAACCTCTAATGCTCATTGTCCGAGTGACTTCTACTAAAATAAAGTATCATTGAGTAGAAGTCAATTTTAGGTGGTCGCTGTTGTATATGAGAGCACTCTACTAATTCATGAATATCCTCGAGTGTAGTTAGCGGATTATCTGCATGCTCGAAAATGTTAACCATTATTACTAGGCCTCTGACTAGGACTTTGTTCCTACTCTTGATTATTACTTTGGTAAGCCCCCCTTACAATGACCCAGTGGTTTTAATGGATACACCTATTAGTCATGCTTGACGAGCCAAAAGTACTATCTACAAATAGCAGAAAGTTATCCCAACCTATCACTGAGACATTCGATCTTCCCCAGTTGACCAGATAATTTCATCATGCCAATGGGATTTGGGTCGGGGCAGAGGCGAACGTGTGCGTAAGATAGAGAGAAAGCTCGAATAGACCAACCAGATTCTATTGAGATATTATCTCGCTTTCGAGAAGGGAACGACCCCCCTTCCAATAGGAAATGAGAGAACGTCTGAGCGAGAAGTTTTGTCTATCAAACAATTTGGCTCCGCAGGTAGGACTCGAACCTACGACCAAGCGGTTAACAGCCGCCCGCTCTACCGCTGAGCTACTGCGGAGCGTCAAACTAAGTACAAAGTATAGCATGTGTGTACTGACTTAATCAATATTAATATTATCGTTGGGCAGGTCTTGTTTCTGAGGGGATAATGCTGTCTGGAGATGGCTGCCGAGCCGGGACTCGAACCCGGGCCATAGGATCCAAAGTCCTGTGTGCTACCACTACACCACTCGGCATTAGTGCCGAAGGCCGGGCTCGAACCGGCACGGGGGTTGCCCCCCAACAGTTTTTGAGACTGCCGCGTCTGCCTATTCCGCCACTTCGGCGGCAGTGCCGAGGAGCAGAATCGAACTGCTGACACCGCGATTTTCAGTCGCGTGCTCTACCAACTGAGCTACCTCGGCACACGGTGAAATTGTAGCTTAGCCCCCTTGGCATGTCAAGACAAGGAATGTTGTAAGGGCTCTACTACTTGAATAGTGTTTTGACTTCTTTAGCGCTTAGCTCGCGAATCTCTCCCTCTTTCAGTCTGCCCAGGTTGAGGCTGCCCAGGCGAACCCTTTTAAGCGCCAGCACAGGATGCCCCAGATTGTCGAACATGCGGCGCACCTGCCGTTTCCTGCCTTCGTGTATAGTCATGCTGTAGTTGAATGGCGGAAATTCTATTTCCTTGACTACGGCAGGGTGGGTGGGCCCATCATCAAGCTCGATACCCTGCTCGAGCTTTCGTTTTTCGTCCGGCTTCAGTTTTCCATCTAGAGAAACCAGGTACTCCTTCTCGTGCTCGAACCTGGGATGGGTGAGCCGGTTGGTGAGCTCGCCATCATTGGTCAGCAGCAGAAGGCCAGTGCTGTCCTTGTCTAGCCGCCCTACTGGGTATAACCTGAGGTGGCGGTATTTCTCGGGCAATATATCAATGACAGTCTGGCGTCCTCTCTCGTCGCTGGTCGTAGACATAATGCCTTTGGGCTTGTTGAGTACGAGGTACACCAGTTGCCTGGGCTTGAGGTCAATCGGCTGCCCGCTTATCGAGATGCGGTCTCCCTCCACATTCACAGGCTGGCGAAAGTCCTCCGCTATTTCCCCATTTACTTTCACTCTGCCCTGCTTTATGGCATCGGCGAGCCATCTTCGGGAGCCGATCCCAGCCTCAGCCAGGGCTTTGAGTAAGGGCTTGGTTGACATGGCATTAGTATAAGCGTTATGACTTGGCAAAGCCATACAGGAGATATGAAGCTACTCTGTTGTCTCTTGTCTGGTCGTGTGCTAGACTTGGGCCGAGCATTCGACTCAATCTGGATAGGACGGAATCGTACGGGTATAGGAGGGACAATGTTTGCACCTACACATATGGCTGTAGGAGCCATCTCCCAAGCAGGTATAGAGAAAAAATTGCCAACGGCAGTGGTTGCCTTTGCTAGCTTTGCTGTCCTTGATAGTACAAACATGTGGCATGCTCCCTATCCCTGGCCAGCAGGCTCACCTGTTATCCTCCATTTCCTTCCTTATCCGCACAATGCGCCAAGCATTCTCGCTGTCATCGCATTGGTTATCGCTACTATCGCTGTAGGCTTCCTGCTGCGTCGCTACTGGTGGGGGATGGTCTGGGCTTTAGCCCCTGACATCATTGACTGGCTTATTCTGAGGCCGATTACAGGAAAAACACCTATCCACGAGTGGTTTTCCTGGGTGGCAAATCCCTGGGGATTTGGCCTCGAGATGGCTTTCGTTGCTGTTATAGTTGTTGTTCTGGCGCAGAGAAAGCGCAGGTTAACCGTCAAATCAAGTTTGAACCATTCAGGGTAGGTGCAAAATGGTGGGACTGACTTTTTACGGCGGGGTAAACGAGATAGGGGGGAATAAGATACTGCTCGAGGACAGGGGCCGCAGGCTGTTCCTCGATTTCGGCTTCCCCTATAAAAGACACAAGCTGTTCTACGAGGAGTACCTTAAACCTCGAAGCGGCGCAGGGCTGCTCGACCCTCTGATTATGGGCTTGCTGCCCCCACTGGCAGGGCTGTATCGGGATGACCTGGTGACGCCCGGGCTCTGGAAGCAGTTCGAAGGTTTCCCCCTTTACCGCGAGCTTGAAAAGGTAGATGGGGTGCTGCTCACCCATGCCCACCTGGACCATTCGGGCTATATTTCTTTTCTAAAGCCCAGTATACCGGTGTATTCAACTGCCGTGACGGCGTTTATCGCCAAGGCAATCCAGGATTCTGGAAGATCCGGCCTGGAACAGCAGGTATGCTATTTCAGTCCTACCACGTGGGGTCCCCCCGAGGATTGGAAGCAGCCCGCTTTGTTCTCCAAAAGCAAAGTGAAGCAGCAGCGTCAGTTCTGTATCGCCGATAAGTCGCTTGAGACTTTGAGCGCCGATGCGTTACAATTCTGGGTGAGTGGATTCTGGGAGAAAACCACCAGGCAGAGAGAGCTTGTCTCCTGCCCGCTGAACCCTAACAGTGGTTGCGGCTTCAATCTACTCTGCTTCCCTGTTGATCATTCTATCCCGGGCGCCTGCGCCTGGGGCATCGAGACCGGTTCAGGCTGGATAATATACAGTGGCGACCTGCGGCTTCACGGGAAACGCGCTGCGCTGACAAAAAAGTTTATTGAGGAAGCTGCCTGCCTCCATCCTAGTGCGCTGATACTTGAGGGGACCAATGTGAGCCGTGAGGCGAATGTAACCGAGCGCGAGGTTTATGAAAATGCGCTGAAGGCTATCGCGAAGGCAAAGAGCCTAGTCATCGCCGATTTCTACGCCAGGGATGTAGACCGACTGCTCACCTTTCTGCAAATTGCCAGAGATACAAACAGGAAGCTGGCGATATTGCCCAAGGACGCCTATCTCTTGAAAACAATGCGTCTGCTGGAGCCGGAGACACCCGATATAGCCAGGGACAGCAACATCGTCATTTATCAGGATACTGTTGCCAGGGTTGACTCATGGGTGCGCAATATCTGCAAGGAGTGTGACAACAAGATTGTGCTGGCCGAGGATGTTAGCTCGGCGCAGGACAAATTCATCCTCTGCTTCAGCTTTCTGGACATAAACGAGCTGCCGAGCATTCGACCCAAACCGGGCAGCCTGTATGTGTTCAGCTCCAGCGAGCCCCACGATGAGGAGCAGGAGATAGACTTCCGCCGTCTGCACGAATGGCTTGGATATTTTGGCATCAAGGCATTTGGGCTCCCTGTGGAGATAGAAAAGGAGAACAATGAAAGCGAGTGGGAGATACCTGACGAAGAAAAGGGTTTGCATGCGTCAGGTCATGCCTCCGGCCCGGACCTGCTCAAAATTGCCCTGGAGATAAAGCCGCAAATCCTTATCCCTGTTCACAGCGAAAAGCCAGAGTTTTATGTAGATAAGCTAAAGGGGAGTGGGATTGAGGTGAGGGTGCCGAAGGTGGGTGGGGTGGTGGAGGTTTAAGCTCCGAGTCACTTTCTTATGAGAAAGACTTTGTCTGCTCCAGTTGTCTTAATCGAAGCTTATATGAAATGCAAGGGAGCTGCCAGATAACATCTGGCAGCTCCCCGGAGCGCGTTCATAATAGCATCCAACGTGTGTCGGCTAGGCTGGGCATGGCGCCAACTGTCCCTCTTGACACTGAGCAGCTGAATCAGCGGGCGTGGCCTGCCGTGTCATACTGACAGCCGCCTGACGCCGTGGCGCCACAGTAACCTGTTCTCTAGCTCCAACACGTACTTCCTGTCGCCGAAGCGCCGGCACCGGAGCCCTTGAAGCCAACCGGTCAGCAACGTAAGCCAAAGCTGCGACTAAGCCAAACACCCCAACCGCTATGCCTAAGACTTCAAGTATTCCCAAAACGGGTACACTGACATTCGCAGTTGAAAATGCGCCTGCCAACGCCGCTATGGCAAGGGCCGGAGCAGCAAGTACAGCCAGTAATACTATTGCTGGAACTGCAAGCGCCGCTAACATGCCGATCAGTGGAATCGCTAACACAGCCATTAATCCCAAGATAGGCAAGGCCAGTAACAATGCAAGTAAGAGTATCATTCTGCACCTCCTCTTCTTTTTTATCATGGCATTATGAACCCGTCATTTGCTGATGTATGTGACTTTTGTCTCAGAGGCCTGGCTTTTTCCATTTGTCCGTGGCAAAATAGTTGCCCCGCTTTTGCACAAGGGCGTATGAAGTTATAATGGACGGGGGCAAACGCGGTGGAGTAGTGGAATAGGAACTCGAAAAACAGGGAAAGGGATGGTTTTTAGGTAGGGGGCACAGAGCAACGGAGGGCAAGAATGCTAAGCTGGGAAAAGAAGCTGGCTGGGATCGATGTCAATCAAAGCGAGTTCCCCATGTGCTTTGCCTGCGGGAAGGATAACCCGGTAGGGCTCAGGCTCAAAATTGTGAAGGATGGCGACGAGGCCAGGGGCGAGTTCACTGTGAGCGAATTTTATCAGGGATGGCGCGGGTACGTACACGGCGGCATCATTTTCACTATTCTAGATGAGGCCATGGCTTACGCATATTTCCCGGAGATAAGGGGAGTTACTGCGAAGACCGAGGTCAGGATCAGGCAGCCTGTACCGATTGGAGTGCCGCTGGTGGTTACGGGAAGGGTGGTCAAGAAGACGAGGAAGATTTTCACGACGGCCGCTGAGATAACGCTTCAGGATGGCACGTTGCTGGCTGAGAGCACCGCCCAGGTTTACGTTGCTGATTGAGGCAGCCTTCGCCTGCTATTGACAAATCCATGTGAATCCTATAGAAAGGTCGTACCTTAAATTACCGAAACAACTTTGTAGTTGGGGGTGGTAATGGTTAGTGAGACAGCCGCTCAAACAGGTGCCGTAACTCCGACACAGCAACGCAGGCTGAGGAGAACCAACATTTCGCTCTGTTTCCTCCATCTGGCGCAGGGCATCGTCATACTTATACTCGGTTCCGGTTTTAGCGCGTTGGTTACCGCATCGTATATCGGCTCAAGTGCGGAATACAGGTATGAGCCGCGGATACTGCTTGCCTTGTTCCTGTTTATATCAGCATTCTGCCACCTGCTAATTTCGCTGCCGAGGGTATTTCCCTGGTATATCAGGAACCTGGGCAGGCATATCAACTATGTGCGCTGGTATGAGTATTCACTCAGCGCATCGGTTATGATTGTGGTGATAGCTTCACTGTGCGGAATCACCGAGCTGGTGAGTTTGCTGGGCTTGTTCGTTCTCACTGCGGGCATGAATTTGTTCGGGCTGATAATGGAACTGCACAATCAGTCCACCGCTAGGACGAATTGGACGGCGTTTATTTTCGGCAGCATTCTTGGGGTCGTACCCTGGGCGGGGATACTTCTGTATTTCGTCAAGTCTACTCCTGCTCCGCCGACGTTCGTGTATGCTGTGGTAGCCTCTTTGATGTTTTTCTATGCGCTGTTCCCTCTGAATATGTGGCTGCAGTATGCGAGAAAATGGCGCTGGAAAAACTATGTCTGGGGTGAGTACGGATATATGTTCCTCAGTTTGACTGCTAAGTCGCTGCTGGCATGGCAGGTGTTTGCGGGAACGTTACACGCGGCCTCATGGCTGAAGTAAATTTAATTAGGTCCAGTCCCAGACCAGATGGCCGTCTTTGACGGTGTACTTCAGAAGGCCTTTATCGACCCACTTGGTGATGTCCTCGCTTATCTGATGGCGGGAATGGGGCACCAGTTCCGCTACTTTGGATATCAAGCTTTCCAAGGGGTCACCATCTGCTTTGAGCATACCCACACTTTCGATGATATCGCCTTTCAGTAACAACGCTGCCAAGGGGATGCGTTTCTTCGGCTCGCCTGATTCTCCTTTAGCTTCTCTGCGTTCTTTTTCAAGTGCTGTCAGGTATCTATTGAGAGCCTCGAAATATTCGTGAAGGAAAGCATTTATCTGTTCAGGGCTAGCGCCTTTGGTGCGGGTCACCGGCCTGTTGCAGTCGTACTTTGTCCAGTCGTTCGTCAGTATCTCGACGCCGTATTCTGCTGCTCTCTCCCGCACTTCGGTTCCGGGGAAGGGTGAAAGCACATGGAATCCGTAGGATGCACCAAGACCTTGGGCAAATTCCATGCTGTGCCTCATCGTGTCCACGGTCTCACCGGGTAAGCCTACAATGAACGAGGCGAGGATGCCGATACCCTCCTCCTTTGCCATATCCACGGCATCTTTCACTTTCTGCAAGGTGATTTTCTTCTTGATGATATCCAGAATCTCCTGATTCCCGCTCTCCACGCCGTACAGGAGCCAGGTGCACCCGGCCTGTTTCATCTTGTGAAGTATCTCGGAATTCACGGTGTCGACCCTGGAAAAGGCGCTCCAGTTGAACTTGAGGCCTCTGGCTATTATCTCGTCGCAGAGGGCGTTGAGGTGCTTGTGGTTGAGCGTGAGGTGGTCGTCCTCGAAGTTTACCTCTTTGAAGCCAGACGCCAGGGCTTGCTCTACCTCGTCGATGATGAGCTTGGGGTTGCGGTACCTGACCCTTCTGCCCCCCATTTTGGAGCCGACGCAGAAGATGCAGTTGAAGGGGCAGCCCCTGCCGGTGAGGATGCTGGCATGTACATCGAGAGCATGGTACCGCGAGAGCGGGAAAAGGTGCTTCGCTGGCGGGGGAAGCTCGTCCAGATTCTCAATCAAACGGCGCTCACTTGTCTGTTTTATGCTATTGGCCTTGTCTCTATAGGCGATGCCATCTATATCGGCGAGCTTTTTGGCGCTCACGAGGTCGAGCATGGTCATCTCGCCTTCACCCTTCACCACGATGTCTATCCAGGGGGCTTCGGTGAGCGTTTCCACAGCAGCAAAGGTGACATGAGGTCCGCCGATGACGGTGATGATGTCTTTGTCAAGCGATTTGGCATACTTGAGTATTTCCGAGGCGATGGGGTAATTCAGCGTCACGGAGGTCACGCCGACAATATCTGGCTGATACTCTTCGAGCTTGTTTTTTATCTTTTCTTTGGAATATCGGGACACCAGGAGGTCGAGGATTTGCACTTCATGGCCGCTGCGTTCCAAAACGGCACCTAGGTATGACAGCCCCATGGGCATGATGGGGATCTCCGAGAAAGGGTAGGGGGGATTTACCAGCAGCGTTCTCATATCATGCTTAAACAAAGTTATTCAGTCTACATTATAAAGGAAATATTAGAGGTCTGTGCTTTGATTGTCAACTTTCAACCCTCTCTGGCTCCACCTCCTTCCAAAGGAAGGGTTGGAGTCTAGGCGGTTGGAATTTGTTTCTGGGGCTCACACGGCCGGTCGTGGTCGAGGTAACTAAGCAGAAGGTTGTTGAAGTATTCTCTATTCTTGACATGAGGGGCATGGCCATAACCCGCGAAGATCTCAAAGCGTACCCCGGGTATCAAATGCTTGGCCTGGATAGCTTCTTTCAAGGGATAGTAAGGGTCACGGCTGCTCCATATTACGAGTGTGGGTACCTTGAGCGTTGTCAGCTTGTCCAGGCATCTCCAGTCTTTGTCCTCACCATCTTTTTTGAGGAATCTGGGATAAGGTTGCGGCCGCCTTAGCATCCCGCGAATAGCCCAGGCCGCGGCGCCGAGGAATGTTCCCCACCTAGCCAGTCTGGCAAATCCAACTGTATCGATGAGGACAAGCCTGCGAACCTTCTCCGGGTGTTGGAGGGCTATTTCCAGGCATATCCTGCCGCCCAGAGAATGTCCTACAAGTGCCATGGAATCCAAACCCAGGGCCTCGATGAATCCCCAGGTGAATTCGACGAACTCCGACAGATAATAACTAGGCTTATCTCTGTCGGTCAGGCCGTACCCCAGCATGTCGGGGGCATAGAGGCTATAAGACTGAGAAAGGGCGGGCATGGTCTCTGTCCAGTCCCTGGAATCGCTGGCACCGCCGTGTAACAGGATTACTGGGCAACCGCTGCCTGCTTTCAGGTAATGCGCCTTACGTTCGCCTATTTTGATGTCTAGACTTTCAATAATACTATTGGCCACTATGTCGAATGATTTCTAGGAGGAATTGTCATGCCATGCCATTTAATGATAATACAAGAAGTCTCTTATAGCAAGTACGATAGGGGCAGCATTTAGTAACGTTTTCACCTTCGAATAGTCCCCCACGTTTTTTTGCCCTCTTTTAATGCCTGTTCGCTTTTGGAAAAGCTGGCGGGCGGGACAGCGCACCTTCAAGGCATGACTATTTATCTATTCCATCTAGTACTGGCTGGTGATTGTATCAATAGTATGCAATTGCTACGATTGCTACCGATGTGTATCTAATTGCTCGCAAAAGGTGCGAATTCTTATTCAATATACGAATTAATTCCTAGAAGTAAGGCGAAGGAACAATAGAGTATCAAAATGGCTTCACAGTATAACATTGAGCACTTTTTAGTTGCGGAAGCCTGTATTGATACGAAGAGGGCAGCGCGGTGAACAAAACAGCAACAATATCAAAAAAGAGGTCGAACGGTAAAGAGTCCGGCGATAAAGCAATCATGACCTGTGACGAGGTCGCTGAATTTCTCAGAGTGCATGTCAGCTCTGTGAGGCGCTGGAGTCGAAGCGGGAAGCTCAGGGCCTACAAGGTAGGAGGCCGCGGCGACTGGAGATATCGGAAACAAGACGTTTTGGCCTTCCTATATGATACGAGCTATACCGAGTCTAAAGGTCAAGGCCAGAGGGAGGTGATAGGGATGATCAAAGCCTAGGCCAAGTGTTTTCTCGGGCAGCCTGCAGCGCCACGAGCAGGCTGTAGTGGGTAGTGGCATCAAACTGATAAGGAGGAAAAGAAGGATGTTGAAAAGATTAGCAAAGACAATGCGAAGGGACGAGAGAGGCATCACCGGCCTAGAGACGGCGATCATCCTGATTGCCTTCGTGGTTGTGGCCTCCGTATTTGCGTACACAGTGTTGTCAGCAGGTATCTTCTCGTCCCAGAAGGGGCAGGAAGCAGTCTATACCGGGCTGCAAACTGCGAGGTCTACGCTGGCACTGAAGGGCGATGTGGTTGCTCAGAGCACAGGTGGTTCGGTCACCGAGCTGGTGATCTGCGTGTCCAATGCTTTGAATGGCGCGTCGATCGACCTGACAGAGCCGACAGATGACGGCAATGGCAAAGCTGTTGGAAACAGCTCCAACGTGGTGGTTGTTTCCTATGCCGACAGCGCTCAACGCGTTGACGACCTGTACTGGGAAGCGATACCACTGGGCACGAACAATGGTGACCAAATGCTGGATCCCGGCGAGACCTTCCAGATGACGATAGACCTGGAAGCGGCTGGGACCATAGGTACCTATCACACCTTTGATCTAGACATCAAGCCGCCCGTGGGCAGCGTGCTCGTTATTGAAAGGACGACCCCTGCCGCCCTTAGCGACTGGATGATACTGAACTAAGGTCAGGCCATCAGAAATCGGGTATAGATTAAGGAAACAGACAAGAAACTAAAAGGAGGTAGCGAGATGCTTAAAGGATTGAACAAGAACCTGCGCCGGGATGAGAGAGGCATCACTGGCCTGGAGACAGCGATCATACTAATTGCCTTCGTGGTTGTGGCATCGGTGTTCGCTTACACAGTGTTGTCAGCAGGCATATTCTCGTCCCAGAAAGGGCAGGAAGCGGTCTATGCAGGACTAGCACAGACCAGGGCGACCATGGAAACCAAGGGTAGCATGTTCGCTTATGGCAACGGGACTGCTGGGAACATGACTGTGGGTAACGTGTCCTTCACACTGACCAACGCGATGAAGGGGCAGGCCATTGACCTGTCGCCGAACCCTACAGGAAATGACACCCATGTTACCATAATCAGCTACACCGACAAAAACCAACATGCAAGCGACTTGCCCTGGAACGTTACGTTCATAGGCAAGAACAATGGTGACAAGCTGCTGGAGCAGGATGAGCAGGCTGTGATTAATGTAGACTTATCCGGTCTGAGCCCCGCTCCTGTTGCTTACGACACGTTCACCATTGAGGTGAAGCCCGTGACCGGTGCATCCCTGATCCTGAATCGGACGTTGCCCGCCAGGATCGACGAAGTGATGGACCTTCACTAAAAGTAGAGTGGGCGAAGATGAAAGAGGTCGCTGACAGCGGGGCGGCGACTCCGCCCCGTCAGCGACCTCAATGGTATAAAAAACAGGGGTGGCAGCATGGAAGAACAAAGAATTAAAACTCTGGAAGAGGAATTCAAGGTACTCAAGAACCAGATAAAGGCAGTGCTGCTGGACATCAAGGAGCAGTTGGCTACAGGCGTCGTGAATGTGCAGCCTGGCGCTTTTCCTATGGGGGCTGTCAGCGCAGCAATCCCTCAGGAGGAAAATGACGTTAAGGTCGTAGCTGAGCCTTCCGCTGCCGGGCCTGGATTCGGGGAAAAAGGTTCGAGCGCTGGGATTGCCGAAGGAAATCTGGATCCCGAGTCTGTGGTGAACCGCAGTGTGGCGCCAAGTAATGGCGGGAGGAATGCCGACGGCGAGGGGCGGGTGGACCTGCTGACTGTATCTGTGCTGTCGCAATGGCTGTCCCGGGCTGCCACATCAGTAAGCAAGGAGCAGATATGCAAGCTGGTGGAGATATACGACATAACCGGCAATCTGACGCCCCGAATGAAGCAGGTTATCCTGCTGCTGGCAGACCTTTATAGCAACGGCAACTATGCCGAGGATGATGAGACTGTACCGGCGACGGTAAGCGTGCAACTGCTGATAGAGCTGGATAGCCTGTTGCGCTACCGGACAGGGGCGCTTGAGTCTGTGGTGATGTCAATGCTTCTGGATAAGGGGCAGAAGAACAGAAGGGGTGGCTAGCCCATGGATAAGGTGCTAAGCACCATATTGCTGGTGGTTGCAGCGGTGGTCTGCGTGGTCCTGGTGATCAACGCGGTGTATCCGGCTATTACCAGTTCCAGCGGGGCGCTAAGCAGCATTTCTGCCAGCATGAACGAACGCATAAAAACCCAGGTCAAGATTATACATGCTACAGGTGAACTGAATAGCAGCGGCTCCTGGGTGGACACCAATTCGGATGGCGATTTCGACGTACTGGTATGGATAAAGAATATCGGCACCGAGTCTGTGGACGATATAACGCGCTGTGATGTCTTCCTAGCCGGTAGCAACACTATCTGGACATGGATACCCTACGTTGACTACGCCGCTGGTTCATACCCGAGGTGGAGCTATGTGATAGAGAACGGCACAGAGTGGGGTGCAGCAACCACCTTGATGATAGAGATACACTATAGCAGCCCTCTTTCTTCAGGGCAATACAATGTCAAGGTCATGGTCCCTAATGGTGTGTCTGATGAATACGACTTCAGTATGTGACTCCGATGAGCAATGCAATTGTGGCACTGGTTGTTATAGCGTTGATGATGACGGCGGCTTTGACCTGGTCACAGACCGCTTACACTTCGTTTGACTCTGTCTCTCAATCTTTAAAGGAAACGACACAAGTAACTCAGGAGGTGTCGAGGACTGATATCAAGGTCGTTGATGCCCAAACGCAAGGAGACTTTGTGGAGATCTCAGTTCTGAATAGCGGTGAGGTGCACCTCGCCCAATTTGCTAAATGGGATGTAGTGGTGCAGTACTATGATGCCAGCGGCGATTATCACATCAGCCAGCTTTCATATACTGAGAACTCAAGTCCCGGTGAGGACCAGTGGACTATTGTCAATATATATACGGACGAAAGTATGGAACAAAGAGAGGTTTTTGAGCCCGGGATACTGAACCCGGGCGAGGTGATGTTAATGAGGTTGAGCCTTGCTCCGCTGCCGGGTGCGGGCACTACTAACTTCGTAACTCTGTCCAGCGCCAACGGAGTAGCCACTTCGGCACAATTTAACGGTTAGGAGGATTGAAATGAGGACAGGTTCAGAGACTGATCCTAGAATAATCTCTACGGGGAACGATGAATTGGACAAGAAGATAGGCGGGGGGATACCGCTGCGGTCTCTCAGCCTTGTGGAGGGACAGCCCGATTCAGGTAAGTCGGTGCTCACCCAGCAAATGGTCTGGGGCTCGCTGAAAAAGGGGTGCACTGCTGTGGTCTTCACGACTGAAAACACGGTGAAGAGCCTGGTGACTCAGATGCAGAGCCTGAACCTGGACATCATGGATTATCTCCTCCTGTCCCGATTGTGGATATATCCTATAGACACCAAGAAGACAAGGCGGAGCCTGAGCGCAGGTCTATTGCCCATGCTGGAAAGTTATGCCAACAAGGGCATCGATATGGCGATCATCGATTCCCTCACCTACTACGTGACCCATGCTTCCATGGAAGAGGTGCTTTCCTTCTTTGAAGAGTGTAAGCGGCTTTCGGGCAAGGGGATGGGGATTATCTGTGTGGCGCATTCGTATGCCTTCGATGAAAACGCCATGGTCAGGTTGGGGTCGATGTGTGATGCTCACCTGAGATTGCGCATAGAGACTATGGGGAGCAAGATGATAAAAATTCTGGAGGTGGCTAAGGTGCGGGGCGCCGATCTTAATACAGGCAATATCATCTCCTTCGATGTCGAGCCCAACTGGGGTATCAGAGTGATACCATATTCTAAAGCTAAGGCTTAGGGGTTATCATGCCCAAGATAATTTTGCCCTTCGTTAACCAGGGCGAGTCAGGGTCTCCCCGGAACACCATGTCTGAGGGAGACCTCTTACAGTTGCTGCCCGAAGCCCTGCAAGAGGCTTGCAAGCAGAACAAGCACCTTCTGGACTATCTACGCATGATTCCGGTCAGCGAGATCGGCGTGCCGGGCTACTTCACCAAGCTCACGCGGGCGCAGGGTGACCCGCCGCAAAAGAACCTCATTTATCCTGTATCTGACAATGTTTATGTCCATGTGTACTCTGAGCCTAGCGGCGGCAGGCCTATCTATATCCCTATAGAGCCAAGTCTTACTCAGGACATGAGCAAGGTGCTGCCGGAGGTGGAGAGCAGACTGGTCGATGTAGCCGGTGGAATGAGCGCAGCTGAATCAGACGCGGAGAGAAAGGAAGCCATGCTGAAATTGGTGGATAGGGTATGTGTGGTACATCGAAATGGCTCTACTTCTTCTTCGTCTAATACCAAAGATAGCAGAGGCAGCGGTGGCAATGGCAGCAAGGTTGCCAGTAAGACGAAGGTGCAGGTTACTCCTGAACAACTTGAAGCCATAAAGTACCTCATGGTCAGGGACAAGGTGGGAATGGGCACCATAGACGTGATGATTAAAGATACCTATATCGAGGATATCAGTTGCAGCGGGCTGGGCACCATATTTCTGGAACACAAGATTTTCAAGGGTGTCAAATCAGCTATAACATTCGAAGAGCACGAGGATCTGGACGATTTCGTGCTGCGCCTTTCCGAGCAGATAAAGAGGCCTGTAACACTGCGCAATCCTATCGTAGATGCCACCTTGCCAGATGGCTCACGTATAAACATAGTCTTTGGCAGGGAAGTCTCGCGACGCGGCAGCAACTTTTCCATCAGAAAATTCAGCGACGTTCCACTGAGCATCATTGAACTTATCGAGTTCGGAAGCATAAGCTATGAAATGGCAGCTTATCTCTCTGTAGTGATCGAGGATGGCATGAATCTGTTTGTCGTTGGTGAGACAGCATCAGGCAAAACCACACTGCTCAACGCTGTAACCACGTTTATCCCGCTGAGCTACAAGATAGTGAGCATCGAGGATACGCCCGAGCTTCAGGTGCCTCATGCCAACTGGATTCGAGAGGTATCCCGGGCGCCGGGGCAGGGGGAGAAGGGGGCCAGCGTAAGCATGTTTGAACTGTTAAAGGCTGCCTTGAGACAACGCCCTAACGTAATAATCATAGGTGAGATCAGAGGTGAGGAGGGGAGTATAGCCTTTGGAGCGATGCAGACAGGCCATGAAGTGATGAGCACTTTCCACGCTTCCAATGTGGAAAAACTAATACAGCGTCTCACGGGAAATCCCATCAGCATACCTAAGACCTACATAGACAACTTGAATGTTGTAGTTTGTCAGAACGCTGTGAAGCTGCCCAACGGTAAGTTAGGGCGCCGAGCGACAAGCATCAGTGAGATAGTTGGCTATGATTCAACAACTAACACTTTCTCCTATGTGGAGGTGTTTCGCTGGAATCCGGTAACGGACACTTTTGATTTTGTGGGCAGAAGGAACAGCTATCTCCTGGAAGACAAAATCGCTATAAAGCGTGGTATCCCTCCCGACAAGAAGATGCAGGTATATTCTTTGGTGGAGCGGAGGGCAAAGATACTGGAAAAGCTACACAAGGATAAGGGAGTGAAGGATTTCTATGAACTTCTCAAAGTTCTGGCAAGAGCTCAACAAGAAAGACTCTTCTAACAATAAGAGCAGTGGTAACAGCGATTACCTGAGCTATGACCTGTTTTACCAACTGGCGTATATGTCGTCTATCGCTGCGGCAGGGATACCGCGCAGCCAGATATTTGAGTTTGCCTCACAGCTTCCGTGCAGCTCATCGCGCTATTTTGCGGAGATACATAATCTGGCTAAGAAGATGCGATATGACTATTCGGTAGCTTGCCGTATCGTCGGGGAGTCAACGAAGGAGGAGTCAGTCAAAAGCTTGCTGTTGCGCCTCTCCAGCTCTCTGGGTTCGGGAGAACCTGAGTCAGACTTCCTGGCTCAGGAAGCACAGATTCAGGCAGAGGCTTTTAAGAATGAATATGAGCGCGGCGTGGAGTCGCTGAGAAAGTGGACAGAAGCGTACGGCGCTCTCATTGTGTCTGCCGCCCTGATTGTTATGGTAGCTGCTATCTCCATGCTTATATATCCCGTGGCAACCTGGATTACAGTGTCGCTAGTAGGGGTAACTATCATCATCTCAATCCTGGGGGCCTGGGCAATATACAGGGTATCGCCCAAGGAGATTAGGGTTCATTCTCAAGCCTTAAATTGTGCGGCTCACCGTCGTGCTCAACAGTTGGCCAGGATCTTAATTCCGGTCTCCATAGCAGCTTTTGCAGTATTCATGATGGCAGGTGTTGGTCTGGGATGGGCGCTTATGGTAGCCGGTGCGCTGCTGCTTCCTATAGGCATAGCCGGGACGCTTTTCGACAGGCAGGTGACCAAGAAGGACACGGACATCAGCACTTTCCTACGGTCATTGGGGAACGTGGCATCGGCGATTGGGGTTACGGTGTCCAACGCGTTGGATAGGCTGGACCTAAGATCGACGGCAAACCTGGCTAAGGATGTGAAGCGCCTCCGCTCGAGGTTGATCTCCAGGCTCAAGCCGGAACTCTGTTGGCAGCGCTTTTCTCTGGAAACAGGCAGCGAAACGATATACCGAAGCGTGAAGATGTTTAACGATGCCACCAGGTTGGGCGGTGATCCCGAGGAGGTGGGGAATCGTTCTTCTATAATAGCGATGAGCCTGGACTTCCTTCGTGCTAAGAGGTCCCAGGTGTCATCCTCATTCGTGATACTGGTGCTGGGAATGCATGTCGCCCTCGTTGCGCTGCTGCTGTTTGTGACACAGGTGATCAATATCTTCTCCAGCACAGTGGAAGGGGTTTACTCGAAAGCGATAGCGAGTGCTCCGATGAGCGCTGTACAGGTATTCACTTTCAGTTTCAAGAATGTCCACCTGCTGGGCACTCTGGTGATACCGGTCATTATAGCTCTGGCAGGCGCTAATGCCTTCGCTATCAAGGCGGCTGACGGCGGCAACAGGTATAAACTTTATAACTATCTTGCTGTGACTCTAGGCGTATCGGGTGCAATGCTGGTGTTCGTGCCCATAATGGCTGAGAGAATATTCTCCGCGATTCCTAAAATGACGTCGTAGGTCAAGCTGAGGAGGACGGTTATGAATATAACTCAATGGATTCGGTCAACGCTGCAACGACCTTTGAGCTTTGGCGCGTTGTTTAAAGAAAAGGAAGATATTTTACCTTTGGAGCATGACCCGGTGGGTGAGTTCCTGGAGAGTAAAAAGAAGGGAATCAATCTGGCTGAGCAAGTGGCAAGTGAGGGGTCGCCGGTGGCCGAGGCTGTGGCGCAAGCGGCTGGCCAGGCTATCGGGGCCGGTAACGAGAATGCAGCCAGCGCTGAAAAAGTCGAGGCGACAGCTCAGGCAGCCGAGGGCCGGCTGGGAAGCCCGATTCGGTCTGAGGCGAAGGTGGAGGCTCCTGCGGCCCCCGCTGATCCTGGGAAAGTGGAAGCTGGTAAGGCTGAAACCGAAGCTAGTGCAGTCCTGGCAGAAGCTAGATTAGAGGCCAGGGCGCCCGAGCCAGTCGGGCAGAAAATTGAGGCGGCAAATACGCCACCTGCGAATAGCCCTCAGGAGAGAGAGAAAATTGAAAGCGTGCTGGAGGTGTTTAGAAGCGAGGGGCTAGCAGTTGATACAACCAGCTCGCTGTCCAAAGAGCTGGGCGATATGAGCGTGTATTCTCTTCTGGAGGAAACCAAACAGATTGCACAGATTGCCAAGAAGGTCAAGAAGGTAAGCCAGGAATAGTTTTGTGAGAATTTACAACTTAGAGATGCAAGATGTTGTTGCCGAGGATGACTGCAAACACCACGACCAATAGTATCTGGGAAACGAGCATTAGCTTCAAATATTTAGTCCTCCCAGCGAGCCACCAGAACCCCAAGCCCACAGCTAAAGTAACCAGAAGTTTGACCCCGTAAAACAGTGCCTCATTGTGTGATAGCAACAATCTGGCGAAAGGGTTGCCTTCGATGTTGCTGGCGCTCTTCAAGCACACGTAGGTAACGCTGGCCTCAGCCAGGGACATGACGACCCAGACGATGGCCAGAGCTTTGGTTAAGCTCACCAGATTCAGCGTTCTGCGGCTTACATCGTTTCTAAGCATGATGGAATGTTGTCCTCGTCAATATAGCTCTGAAAAAACTGTCGTACTTAGTTCATGCTAGCAATAGTACTAGTACTATTACTCTAGGGAACCTGCTCAAAAAAGTCAACATAACGTTTACTCATATACCTTTACTCTACCTCCAATATATAGTGCAGGGGTATTCGTTGCGGGCAAGGTTGCAGGTTGTAACATGCACAGGGAAAGGGGATGAATTTGATAGCGGCACAGCACGCTGTGCCCCTACTTCTAGTCGGTTAGCTTTAGCTGGCTCAGGTATTCTCTGAACTTGGCCCCGATATCGGGTCGGTTAAGAGCGAACTCTACGGATGCCTTGAGAAAACCCAGAGGCATACCTGTATCGTAACGTGTTCCTTCAAACTGGTAAGCGTATATGGGCTGTTTCTTCAGCAGCAGCTTCAAGCCATCGGTGAGCTGAATTTCCCCACCTTTACCGGGTGAAGTCTTGTCCAACATGCCGAATATTTCGGGCGTAAGGATGTATCTACCGACTATCGCCAGATTCGATGGGGCATCTTTAGGCTCCGGCTTCTCTACAAGGCTGAGTACCTTATATACCCGGTCTTCCAGTTGCTTTGGCCCAATAATACCGTAGGCCTTGGTATCCTCTTTAGCCACGGGCTGAACAGCGATTACGCTATGGTGATAGCGGTTGTAGACCTCAATCATCTGCTTCATGGTTGGCACTTCGGCCTGAATGAGGTCGTCGGGTAGAAAGACGGCAAAGGGTTCATCGCCTATGAGTTCCCTGGTCACCAGTATGGCATGTCCCAGGCCGAGCTGCTCTTTCTGACGAATGTAGGAAATATCCGCAAGTTCGGAGATATTTTGCAGTTTTTGCAGAAGTTCGGTGTTACCTTTCTTTTGCAAGATATGTTCCAGTTCAAAGGAACGGTCGAAATGGTCTTCGATGGCGCGTTTGCCTATGGCAGTGACGATGATGATGTGCTTGATGCCGGAGGCCACGGCTTCCTCTATCACATACTGGATGATGGGCTTATCAACCAGGGGCAGCATTTCCTTGGGCTGCGCTTTGGTAGCGGGCAGGAACCTGGTGCCCCAGCCTGCCGCGGTAACCACTGCCTTGCGAATCTTCATGACATATCCCGCATTATTCTACATGAGGTCTGGTATCGTGGCAAGAATAAGGGTTCTATGACTTCTATCTGTTGTCCAGCATCTCGGCGATGAGTTCGAGCATTCTATTCAGTCCCCAACCTTTGGATGCGGAGATAAACGCTGCCTTCTGGACTCTGGCACAAAGCTGGTCGATATACTTGCCAACCGCCTCGTCATCACCCGGCTCGACTTCTCCGCCCAGCAAATCAATCTTATTGAGGACCAGCAGGGTTGGCTTGTCAGCCAGCCCCAGTTCTTTTAGGATATCCTCGACGGTATGGCATTGCTCGGGTGCGGTGTCGCTGGCGATGTCTACTATGTGGAGCAAAAGGTCTGCTTCAGATAGCTCTTCGAGGGTGGCTCTGAAGGCAGCGACCACGGTGGGGGGCAGCTTCTGGATAAATCCGACGGTGTCGGTTATAAGTACCTGTCTCTTATCGGGGAGACTGAGGCGGCGTGTGGTGGGGTCGAGGGTGGCGAACAGCTTGTCCTCGACCAATACGTTGGCGTCGCTCAGTGCGTTGAGCAGGGTGCTTTTCCCGGCGTTGGTATAGCCTACGATGGCTACAACGGGTATACCTTGAACGTCGCGGCGATGGCGATACAGGGCACGGTGCTTTCTCACTGCCTCCAGGTCCTCTTTGAGACGCTGAATCTTGCGCTGGATGATGCGGCGGTCGCTTTCAAGCTGGGTCTCGCCGGGGCCTCTGGTGCCGATGCCGCCACCTAGACGCTCCAGGTGAGGCCAGCGCCCGGCCAGACGGGGCAGGAGATATTCCTGCTGGGCGAGTTCGACCTGAAGTCGACCTTCGTGGGTCTTGGCCCGCTGGGCGAAGATATCGAGGATGAGTGCAGAGCGGTCTATCACCTTGACGTCGAGCGCTTCTTCCAGGTTGCGCTGCTGCGCCGGGGAAAGCTCATCATCGAAGACGACGAGGTTGTAGCCAAGCTTGTCTTTGAGCGATATGAGTTCCTCAAGTTTGCCTTTGCCCATGTAGTAGGCATGATTCGGGGCTCCCAGGCGCTGGGTAAATGGACCCACCACTTCAGCCCCGGCGGTGCGCGCCAGTTGCCCCAATTCCTTGACGGAGCCCTCTAGGGGCCAGGTATTATTCTCGCCTCTGAACTGGACCCCGACCAGGAAAGCCTTCTCAATCGGAGGCAGGGTAGAGACTGGCTGTCTTTTCGTTTATTTCCTCCTCTTTCTGCCCTTTTGGGAACCTTTAAGGCTGGCCCCCCATTTCTCCAGCCTGGAGAGCCCCTCTTTGACTCCATAATCCGGTGTGGTCAGGGAGAGGCGGATGTAGCCTTCACCGTATTTGCCATAGCCGGTGCCAGGGGTGACTACCACAGAGGCTTCGTCCAGAAGCCTGGCACAGAAATCGAGCGAGGTATAGCCTTTGGGTATCCTGGCCCAGATGTAGAGGCTGGCTTTGGGCGGCTCTACTTCAAGCCCTATTTTCCTCAGCGTCTTCACCACCAAATCGCGCCTGCGCTGATAGATGGCGTTGTGCTCTGCGATGCAGTCCTGATTTCCCAGGAGGGCCGCGATACCGGCGTGCTGGATGGCCTGGGGAATCCCCGAATCGAGATTAGATTTCACCCGCATCAGGGCATTGACTATCTTTTCGTTGCCCACGACCATTCCGATTCGCCATCCGGTCATATTATAGCTCTTGGAAAGCGAGTGGAATTCTACTCCAACATCTCTGGCGCCACGCGCCTGAAGGAAGCTCACAGGGCGGTAGCCGTCGAAGGCGACCTCGGAGTAGGGGCCGTCGTGACAGACGGCAATATCGTACTTTTTGGCGAAGGAAACTACTTTCTCGAAGAAACGTAGGTCGGCTACTGCACCGGTAGGGTTGTTGGGGTAGTTGAGCCACATCAGCTTAGCCTTCTGAGCGACTTTAGCGGGGATTTTGCCGAAGTCTGGCAGGAAGCTGTTGTCCCCGATGAGCGGCATGGAATAGCTCTCGCCACCGGCGAACATGGTGCCTATGGAGTAGACAGGATAGCCCGGGTCAGGGACAAGGGCAATGTCTCCAGGGTCTATGAAGCACAGGGCGATATGACCGATGCCTTCCTTGGAGCCGATGAGTGGCAGCACCTCTTTATCGGGGTCGAAGGATAGGTTGAAGCGGCTCTGGTACCACCTGGCGATGGCCTGTCTCAGTTGGGGCAGACCGTCGGTCTCTGGGTAGCGATGGTTTGCCGGGTCTCTGGCTGCCTGGCAGAGGCGCTTGATGACATGGGGAGGGGTGGGGATGTCGGGGTCGCCGATGCCGAAGCTGACCACGTCAACCCCCTGAGCCTTCTTCTGGGCTATCTTTTTACTGATCTCAACGAAGAGATAGGGCGGCAATTTATCGATACGATTGGCTAGTTGCATAGACTTTGTCCTCTCTATGAAGTACTGCCGCGCAGTGCTTTTCGTTGAATCCATTTGGTTTCATCGGGTGTTAAAACCAGGACGTCTATGGGGCCACCGACGTTTTTGGGACGTGCCTGGAAACGCATGGTATCGATGGTGGTTCGGATGGCGTAGGTGGCGAAATCTATGGCGTCCTGAAGTGACATGGCGTCCCAGATAACCGGCGCCGGCGAGCGAATGACCTTGTCATTGCCTTTCTCGTCCTTAATGGTAACAGGGATAAGTATGGAACTGAGGATGTCGCCCTGTCCGGACCAGGTAGCGCCGTAGGCAAGGGAGCCATCGGGCTTGGTGTTTCTCCGCCCAACCTCATTCTTGGCAACATGGCAGGAATAGACATAGGGCACGCTGACTTTACCCTCTTTTCTGTAGCCGGCGATATGGAAACCGGCGTCAGCATTGGGAAATGATTTTCGGAGATATTCAACCAGCTTTTTGGGGACAGTGGTTACATCGTCGTTAGCTTTTAACTCCTCATCGATAAATCTCTTCATATGGCTGGCTGTGGGTATGCCGCCGAGCAAATCCTGACCGAAACCGGAGATGCCGATTTGCTGTTTCTCCAGGAGATATGTTTTTATTACGGCGTCAGAGTTGACGGTCTCGACCTTGAAGTCCTTGCCTTCGGGGTTTTTTCCTTCGATGGTGACCGACTGGCGGCTGTCTGAAGCCATGACAATACCTTCGGGCACATAGACAGCTATAACGAAACTCATTTTCTCCCCCTTTTCGACTCTGCTAGTCTTTCCACTCCCCCTCGAACACTACTTCGGCGGGGCCGCTGAGAAACACTTCGCCTTTGCCATCCCAATCTATGTTCAGAGTGCCGCCCGGCAGTATTATATCAACCGGGTTGTCGGTAAGCTTCTTGAGTCTGGATGCTACCGCTATGGCGCAGGCGCCGGTGCCGCAGGAAAGGGTCTCCTCCGCTCCCCGCTCCCATACCCGTGCCTTGAGCTTCTTTCTGCTGATGACATTCACTATCTCAAAGTTCACCCTGTTGGGGAACATGGGATGGTGCTCCACTTTGGGGCCAACTTCAGCCAGGGGAAAATCAGCGACCGGCTGCTCCAGGAAGCACACAGCGTGCGGGTTGCCCATAGAGAGGCAGGTGAGCTTCAGTTTCATTCTACCTATGGTCAAAGGGTAATCTATCACAGGCGAAGCCTCGGGGATGCCTTTTCTATGCACAATCACAGGAATCGAGGAAGGCTTCAGTTCAGGCTTGCCCATAGCTACCCGGATGCTGTTCTTACCTTTGACTCGCGCTATCTTCACACCGTCAGGGGTTTCTATCGTTATCTCAGCACCTTTTGCCAGTCCATTATCCTTGGCGTACCTGGCAGCGCACCTCAGCCCATTCCCGCAGGCCTCCGCTTCGGAGCCATCTGGGTTGAACATGCGCATGTAAAAGTCTGCTTTCTTTGAGGGCAGAATAAGGAGGAGGCCATCGGCGCCCACGCCGAAATGGCGGTAGCACATGGCTTTAGACAGCGCCGACCAGTTGCGCCTTTCCATTCGTCTGGCATCTATCAAAACGAAGTCGTTGCCTGTGGCTTGAAGTTTGATGAAATTCATCTAAATACTCCGTCTGTCATCCTGAGGTGAGCTAAGAATCTGAGACCCTTCCCCTTCACTTCGTTCACGGTCAAGGTGACATTTGAGAAGCCCCTAGGGGCTTTCTTGCACTCTATCTACTTTTATCTTAACCACGTGGTTGACTTTCAGGCCTTTTTCGATGAACTCTTTGTTCAGTTGGTCGAACAGCGGGCCTGAGGTGAGTATCTCGCCCTTGCCCCAGATGCGGCAGCCCTTGAGGGTGCGCGGGTGCACCACCAGCGCAGATAGATAAGGGTTTTCCTTCAAGTTGGCAATGGTGCGCGGCGAGTTGATATCGGCGAAAATGACGTGGTCATCGTCGAGCACGCGGAACGAGCCTTTGGCTGAGACGTTGGGTTTGCCATCTCTGCTCGCGGTGGCTATTATCCCAGGGCGAATCTCAGCTATCATCGCTTTAATTTCTTCGGAAAGCTTAGCCATAAATACCTCCAGATTATCTCAATCAACCCCCTAAATCCCCCAATCTTGGGGGACTTTAAGAATTGGGGGGACACCCCCAAACCCCTGGCAAAGGGGCTTCGCCCCTCTGCACTCCCCATCGTCCAAATGTAGTACCTTACTTTACCACAAATCGCTGCACAAAACGATGAATGGCTTGATTTGTATCTTTTCCCACTTCGAACCAGTTGATGCGTTTGTCTTTGAGACGGAACCAGTTGTACTGATGGCGGGCGAAGCTGTGGGTGTCGAACTTTATCTGCTGGATGGCTGTGGGCAGGTCTGTCTTGCCCTGCAAATACGATCCGATTTGCTTGTAGCCCAGCCCTGACATTGAGGGCAGGTCGAATCTATAGCCTCTGGCGACCAGGCTTTCGACCTCCGCCACCAGGCCTCTTTTTATCATGTAGTCCACGCGGTCGTCTATGTGCCGGTAGAGGTCGGCCCTATCTGTGGTCAGACCCATGATAATGGAATCGACGAAAGGGTGCTTCACCTGAAGCTGTGAAAATGGGGTGCCCTGCAGGCTGACCTCGAGTGCCCGAATCACCCTGCGAACGTTCCTGGGGTCGATGCGCTCTGCGGCCGCAGGGTCGGTTTGTTTAAGCTCGTTGTATAGTTTCTCGCCTCCTTCAATTTTGGCTCTGGCTTCCAGTTCGTGTCTCAGGGCTGGGTCGGGGGGAACCGCTGGTATGCGCCATCCTTCCAGTAAAGCCCAGACATAGAGGCCGCTGCCGCCTACCAGGAACGCCGTCTTTTTTCTATGCTGAATATCATTTATAGCTTCCAGTGCCTTGCTTTGATAGAGGGCGAGGCTGAAATCCTCATCGGGGTTGACCACGTCTATGAGATGGTGCGGGATAAGCGCTCGTTCTTCCTCGGTGGGCTTGGCAGTGCCGATGTCCATGTAGCGATAGACCTGGCGGCTGTCGGCGCTGATTATCTCGCCGTTGAAGGTTTGGCAGAGCTTGAGGGCCAGGCTGCTCTTGCCCGTTGCCGTTGGACCTATGATGGTGACCAGAGGGCTCATGCTGTTTTCTTTATCTTGGCGGTCTGCTCCACTATGCCTAAGAAGTCTGGCGCTTTAAGGCTTGCGCCCCCCACCAGTGCACCATCTATCTCGGTCTGTTTCACGAATTCAGCGATGTTGGCACTGTTGACGCTGCCGCCGTACTGGATACGCATCGCTTTAGCTACAGAATCTCCGTAAATCTGGGCAACCGTGTCACGGATGACTTTGATTGTAGCATTAGCCTGGCTGCCGGTAGCAGCCTTGCCGGTGCCGATAGCCCAAATAGGTTCGTAGGCTATAACCGTTCCTCTTGGCGAGGCTATACCATCAAGGGCTGCCTTGACCTGTCGCGTGACGACAGCAACAGTCTCGCCTGCGTTGTTTTGCTCCAGGCTTTCGCCGACGCAGAGGATGGGGGTGAGCCCCGCCCCGAGCGCAGCTTTAACCTTCTTGTTGACCAGTTGGTCGGTTTCTCCGAAGTATCCCCGTCGCTCAGAATGCCCCAGGATGACGAACTCGCAAAGCCCGGCGAGCATTGCGGGCGATACCTCGCCGGTATAAGCTCCACTGCGCTCGAAGTACATATTCTGAGCGCCCAGTTTGATGGATGCGCCCTTGATAAGCTCCTTGACCGTGGTCAATGAGACGAAAGGAGGACAGAGTACTTTCTCCACGCCTGCTATATGGTGCAGCTTCTCTTTCATGGTTTTGACCAGCTCCGCTGCCTCGGTTACGGTAGTGTTCATCTTCCAGTTGCCAGCGATTATGGGTGTCCGCATCGGGATATCCTCCTAAGCGCCGAATTTGGTCAGCTTGAGGGCATTGGCCATAGCCAGGGGCATAACATTTACGGCGGGGAGTCTGCCCAAGCCGCCTGAGGCGCAGGCTGTTTCACCGAACTCATGTACATGGTCAGCGCGGCACCATTTAGAGTAGAGGAGAATGGGCACGGGATGCCAACTATGCCCTTTGAGCATAGCTGGCGTGGAGTGGTCTCCGGTGACTATCAGGACATCGGGATTAAGAGCGGTAATTTTCGGAAGAAACCTATCTATTTCCTCTAATGTCAGAACCTTGGCGTCGAAGTTGCCGTCCTCGCCGGCGGAATCGGTCCTCTTGATGTGGATGAAGAAGAAGTCGTGCTCGGTGTAGTGTCTAGCGAGCGTGTCGAACTCCTCCTCTATGGTAGCGCCGGTGTCGAGAAGCTTCATGCCCACCAGCTTAGCCAGCCCGCGGTACATGGGATAGGCGGCGATGGCAGCGGGGTTCAGCTTGAAGATCTCGCTCATGGTAGGCAGGTTGGGATGCTGGGAGAAGCCGCGCAGCAGCACCATGTTGGCGGGGTGGGAATCGGCCAGGACAGCTTTAGCCTTCGCAGTGAACTCATTGGCTAGCCTGGCGGTTTTCTTCCCCTTGGGGGAGTGGGCGACTACGTTCGCCGGGGCTACTCCGACCTGCTCGGGGTCGGAATCGCTAGTGTCGCCAGTCAGCCCTTCGCCGCGAAGCACTAGCAGGAAGCGGTGCTCTTTAACCGGGGCGACAAGAATTTGAGCGCCGGCTAACTTAATCTTACTGAGCTTCTGGCAGAGCTTAGCGTTCTCTTCAGTTGAGATACGGCCTGCCCTGCGGTCGGTGACGAGACCATTTTTATCGATGGTGCAGAAATTGCCGCGGGCGGCTACGTCGCCCTTCTTGAGGTCGAAATCTATGCCCAGGGCCTCGAGTATGCCCCGCCCAACGAGATACTTTACGGGGTCGTAACCAAATAGGGCGAGATGCCCCGGAGCGCTGCCCGGCGTGATACCCGGAGACACGGGGTCAGTCAAGCCGCACGTCCCCTTACTGGATAGTTCGGCGAGGTTGGGGGTGTGAGCAGTCTCAAGCTCGGTTCTGCCAGTCTCGGGTCGGGGCAGCCCACCCAAGCCGTCAACTACCAGGAGCACTATCTTCGAGTCCGACTGCCTTGAGATTTCCTTCAGTTGCTCTAAGCTGAGCATAGACTTCTCCGCTACTTTTTCTTATCTAGAAGGGCGGCGACGCCGGGAAGGGTCTTGCCCTCAAGGAACTCCAGAGCTGCGCCCCCGCCGGTGGAGACATGGCTCATCTTTTTTTCCAGTCCAAGCTCTATCACAGCCTCGGCAGTTGAGCCGCCGCCGGTGATGGTGGTGGCTTTGAGGTTTGCCAGTTGCTTCGCTATCCCTTCGGTGCCTGCCTTGAACTCTTTGTATTCGAAGACGCCCATGGTGCCGTTCCAGAAGGCTGTCTTGCATTTCTTGAGCCTGTCGCTGAAGCTTTTTACGGTCTGGGGTCCGATGTCCATAACATACCAATCCGACGGTATGCCACTGATGCGGACCGCCTTATATTGAACGCCGGTGGCGAATTTGTCAGCGACCACAACATCCTCGGGCAGTACCACTTCGACATTTGATTTGGCGGCTTTGCTCATGAGATCCCGGGCAACATTGAGCTTGTCGTCCTCCACCTGAGATTTGCCCACGCCGTAGTTCTGGGCTTTGAGGAAGGTGCAGCACATGCCGCCGCCGATAAGCAGGTAATCCACTTTGCCCAGGATGTTGTCCAGGAGCGCCATTTTGTCGCTCACCTTAGCCCCGCCAATGATGGCGGCGAAGGGACGAGCAGCGCCAGCTAAGGCTTTGCCCAGATAGTCTACCTCTTTTTCCATTAGGAGGCCTGCTACTCCGGGAAGGTACTTGGTTACACCCTCCGTTGAGGCATGGGCGCGGTGAGCAGTGCCGAAGGCATCGTTGACATAAACATCGGCCAGCTTAGCCAAGGCTTGGGCGAAGGCTGGGTCGTTTTTCTCCTCCTCGGCATGGAAACGGAGGTTCTCCAGCATGAGGACATCTTTCTCTTTCATTTTGGAGACTGCTTCCTCCACCTCAGGGCCAATGCAGTCCCTGGTACAGGGCACGGGCCGCTTCAGCAGTTCGGAGAGGCGCTTGGCTACGGGAGCGAGCCGCATATCCTCGACGACCTTGCCGTTGGGGCGACCAAGGTGAGAGCAGAGGATGACCTTGCTCTTTTTATCAAGCAAGTATTTTATGGTGGGCAGCGCGGCACGAATGCGGCTATCGTCGCTAATGGCCTTGCTCTGTGGGTCGAGCGGGACATTGAAATCAACCCTGACCAGCACCCTCTTCCCCTTGAGGCCGATGTCGCGGACGGTTTGCTTGTTCATGGTATCACCTCGAAATAGCTTCGAGCCGTTCTTTAATTGCTTTTACCTCGGATACTGCTTTGGTGTCGTTATCGTAGGGGCTGATGCCCTCGCGGTCTGCCTCCGCGATCTTGGGATTGAAGCTGATATAGCCGAGGAGCTCGAATTCGGGCAGATTCTCGGTAATGAACTGGCGGTCAGCATCGCTGGCAATCTTGTTGCCTACGACGTAGCATTTCTTGATACCTATATCCTGAGCCAGCCTCTTTACAGCCTTCGCTGTCTCGACGCTTCTCTGTCCGGGCTCCACCACTACTATAAAGGCGTTCACGGCAGTTGCCGTGGCTCGCCCCAGGTGCTCGATGCCAGCATCCATGTCCATAATCACAATCTCAGACTTTCGGAGAACGAGGTGATTCAGCAGATTCCTGAGCAGGGCGCTCTCCGGGCACATGCAGCCGCCGCCGCCCTTCTTCACTGTGCCCATAACTAGCAGTCTGAGGCCATCTTTCTTTATAGAGAAGCGGTCAGGGATATCATCCACTTTGGGGTTGAGTCTGAAGACACCGCCCGTGGTGCCGGGCTTGCCCCCGGTGCGTTCCTCTATCAACTCCTTCATCTCTGCGATTGGGGTGATGCGCTGGAGGTCCTTTGAGGGGATACCCAGGGCTGTTCCCAGGTTAGCGTCTGGGTTGGCGTCTATAGCGAGGACGGTGCTACCTTCGGCAGCGTAAAGGCGAGCGAGGAGGCTTGCCAGGGTGGTCTTGCCTACGCCACCTTTTCCTGTGATCGCCAGTTTCAACATCTCGGCCTACTCCCGTTTGCGTACCAGCCAAATCGTATGCGGCGTGCTGATTATACAACGGCTCAGTCAAAAGTGCCATGGTTTAAGGGAGACTTTTAGGGATTTTCTCGGCCGGCGAATTTGGAGCTGGGGGTTACAGACCTCTGCTAGTATTGGCGCTTCAAGAGGAAAGCAGCGATTGTCCGGAGGTCTTCCTTGGCCGAGGATGGTATATTTACAGCATTCAATTCGGAGATCGCCTGGCGATAGTGTTTGTCGCTCATGCCCTGCACATAGCCCTGTGCATCCAGTCTGTTGAGTATGTGCAGCACGTTTTCTATGTCAGCGGGGCCAACCGTCTTTTTCTTGTAGATTGACCAAAGCAGCTCTCTGTCCTTCCCCTTCGTCTTCTCAAGTGCATAGACTATGGGCAATGTTTTTTTCTTCATTCGGATATCGGAGGTATTGGATTTACCCGTGACCTTTTCGTCACCCCAGAGGCTCAGGACGTCATCGTGCACTTGAAAGGTCATTCCCAGATAATGGCCAAACATTTTCAAACGCGCCAGCAGAGATTCGTCGTCTGTACCTAGGCATGCGCCAATTTCCAATGAGCAGCGGAAGAGGGCAGCTGTTTTGCCGCCGATCATCTCCAAATAGTCATTGATGCCGATGTCGAGGCGGTTCTCGTAGCTGATGTCGAGATATTGACCCTCGCAAAGTTTGAGGCTAGCTTCACCGAGGATACGGGCAGCGCGCACCACTTTCTGGTGAGGTATGCCAGCATCCTCAATCCTCAACAATGACGACAGCGCTAGGGCGTGCATGCCGTCGCCAACATTTATCGCTTGAGACTGACCCCAAATGCGCCACACAGTAGCCCGTCCTCGTCGCGCTGGGCTTTTATCCTGGATGTCGTCGTGAATCAAGGAGAAGTTGTGGACCAACTCCACAGCGGCTGCTGCGGGGAGCGCTTGGTGCCAATCTCCTCCCACTGCCTGGCAGGCGAGAAGGCAGAGAACAGGGCGAAGCCTTTTGCCTATCGTTGCCGTTTGGGGGTTGCCCTGCGCATCGATCCAACCAAGGTGGTAGCGCATCATGTCGTACATGGGTAGGTAGGCTTCGCCAACGGCGAACTTCACTTCTGCCTCGAGCTCTGTGCGGTATCGTTGCCATATAGTCTCCAGGTCAGCCATTTCCTTTCTCAGCAGCAAAAATCAGGAGCGCCTTGTATCAGTTATACCCATTTGTAGAAGTTTCAGCGGCATTTTCCTCACTCTTTAGCCTTAGTATGGTAAGGATGTCGGGCAAGCTCGGGGAAGAAGGAGAGAATACGCCGCGCTATGCCATCGGCATCGAGGCTGTAATGAGCACGGAGAAGTTCCTGGGGGCCATGCTCCACGAATTCGTCGGGAATCCCAATGCGCAGGGCGCGAATGCCAGCAATACTGGAAAGAAGGCTCAGCACCGCGCTACCGAAGCCGCCAGCTAGAGCATTTTCCTCTACAGTGACCAGTCTCTTTGTTTTGCTTACGGTTTCCAAGATGAGGTCGGAATCCAGGGGCTTAGCGAAACGAGCGTTAACTACGGTACATTCGATGCCCTTTTTATTGAGGAGCCAGGCTGCTTCGAGGGAAGAAACTACAGCCGAACCGATGGCAATGATAGCCAGGTCGTTTCCAGTCTTGATAACGTCACCTTTACCTACAGGCAACTCCGTAAGCTTCTCGTCCAGAGGCACCCCCCTGCCAGTGCCTCGGGGGTAACGTATGGCTATAGGGCCTCCGTACCTTATTGCAGTATAGAGCATGTGCCCGAGCTCGTTTTCATCGCTGGGGGCGGCTACCACCAGATTGGGTATGCAACTCAGGTAGGAAAGATCAAGGGTGCCCTGGTGAGTTTTGCCGTCCTCGCCAACAATGCCGGCCCTATCGAGAGCGAAAACAACGGGCAGGTTCTGGATGCATACGTCGTGGATAATCTGGTCGAACGCCCGCTGCAGGAAGGTGGAGTAGATGGCTACGATGGGGATGAAACCCTGCGTAGCAAGGCCAGCGGCGAGAGTTACCGCATGCTGCTCGCAGATGCCGACATCTAAGACGCGCTTGGGGTATTTCTGGGCTACCAGACTCAAGCCTGTTCCTTCAGTCATGGCTGCGCTAATCGCTATCAACTTCTCGTTTTCCCGGAACAGGTGCAGCATGGTCTTACCGAAGACCTCGCTGTAAGAAGGGATATTATGGCTCACATTGTTCTTGCCCGATACCCCGTGGAATTTTATACTATCTTCCTCGGCAGGTTCATAGCCTTTTCCTTTTGTGGTAATGGCATGGAGGAAAACGGGCCCCGGGGTGTAATCACGTGCCTTTATCAAGGCTTCTTCGAGTTCGGCTATATTGTGTCCATCGATAGGACCGATGTATTTGAATCCAAGGGAGTCCCAGAGCGTGGTTGGCAGAACCACACCCTTAATGCCTGTCTTGAACCGTTTCATTCCTGACCAGACAGTTGTACCGCCGGGCAGCATCTTGATCACCCGCCCGGCCCCTTCTTTGGCTAGATAGTATCTTGGGTCGAGCGTGATCCTATTTAACGCTTGGGAGAGTGCGCCAACACTGGGCGAGATCGCCATGGCATTGTCGTTGAGGACGACTATCATCCTTTTGCCAAGATGTCCTGCATGGTTTAGCGCCTCTAGTGCCATGCCTCCGGTCAGGGAACCGTCGCCTATGATAGCGACCACGTGAAAATCTTCACCGGCCAGGTCTCGGGCTATGGCAATGCCCAAAGCTGCGGAAATTGAGGTTGAGGCATGTCCTGTGCCGAAAGCATCGTGGGGACTCTCAGAGCGGTCGGGGAATCCTGATAGGCCGCGGTATTGGCGGAGGGTATTAAAACTTTCCTTTCGGCTTGTAAGCAGTTTGTGAGCGTAGCTCTGATGTCCTACATCCCAGACGATTTTATCAGTGGGACTGTTGAATGCCCGGTGCAGGGCTATGGAGAGCTCAACGGCTCCCAGGCTGGAAGCTAGATGTCCTCCGTTGTTGCTCACTACGTTTACCAATTCGCTTCTGATCTCAGCAGCAAGCTGGACGAGCTCCGGGTAAGAGAGGCCCTTCAGGTCGGCGGGGCTCTTTATTTTGTCCAACATATTCCCCCCGATATCTGCCTCCTCGCCATAAGCCATGCAAGAGCAGGAGAACGATGTATGCGCTAGCGCTCCATAGCGTGTATCTTTTCCAGCCGCCGGGCATGTCTGCCACCGGCAAAGTCGGCACTCAAGTAGGTAGTAACAATATCGCGCATCAGCCCCTGGCCTATGACCCACTCGCCGAGGCACAGCACATTGGCATCATTATGCTCCCGGGAGCGTCGGGCACTGAATGTGTCATGACATACGGCAGCCCTGATTCCGGGCACTTTGTTAGCGACAATCGACATGCCGATGCCAGTGCTGCAAATTAAAATGCCACGGTCAAAGCTCTTCTTAGATACCGCCTCAGCTACAGGCTGTGCAATATCGGGATAATCTATGGATTTGCCATTAAAGCAACCAAAGTCCTTGTAGTTATGCCCTAACTCAGACAGCAGACCGACGACCGCCTGCTTCATGGCAAACCCGGCATGGTCCGAGCCAATAGCGATGCGCATTCTTTTCTTCTCTAGTTTTAGCAACCTTTTGGGAAGGTATGAATATTATATCACACTCCGCCAGCGTACGCCGCTTTGAAAGGGGGATTAGCAGGTCTTTATTAGGCCGGACCGGCAGACATCACGTCTTTGTGAAAATAGAGCCACAGAGCTTTGTTATCTCCGCCGTGGGTATTGCACCCTCCCTGATTAGCACAGGCACTTTGCCGGTGACGTCGAGCACGGTGGAGTCGGCGCCGCCGGGACACCTGCCACCATTGATGATGAAGTCTACTTCAGCGCCTAACTGCTGGCGAACCTCCTCTGCAGTGACCGGGCTAGGCCTCCCCGAGAGATTGGCACTGGTCCCAACTATGGGGGTTCCCAGCCCTCGAATGAGCGCAATCGGGACGGGGTGGTCGGGAATCCGCACCGCAACGGTATCGCCGCCGGCAGTCACGGCACTGGGCACCCAGGGGCTTTTTCTCAAGACGAGGGTGAGGCCTCCCGGGAGGAAACGCTCCACCAGTTGCCATGCTATCTTGGGCACAACGCCGGCGACCCTCAGAAGGTCGGATTTCTCAGCCAGCAAGAGAGGGAGGGGGAGGTTGGGGGGGCGGTTTTTTACCTTGTAGATTCTAGCGACGGCCTGTCCATTCAGGGGGTCGGCCCCGAGTCCGTAAACGGTATCGGTGGGGAAAGCTACAATGCCACCCTTTTTTAGGATTGCGACTGCGAGTTTGATTTGTTTTTCTATAGTGGGCTGTTTTGGCATTTGGGACAAGTCACAAGTGCGCTGCGAACTTGACTTCAGTATATCACTTTGGTAAGCTGGGGTCTATTATAGGAGATATATTTTGACAACGGGAAAGGACAAACAGGAAAGCCACCGCGTTGCAGTCAGCGGTGACGTCGAGGTCTCTGCCTACCTGGAGATTGCCAAGGAGCGAAAAGGAGAGCAGCCGCTAGCTGAGCCTGAGGAGAAACTGGGGACGGAGCGGGAGGCTGTAGCGGTCATCGACTTTGGCTCTCAGTATAGTTGGCTCATAGCCCGAAGGGTGAGGGAATGCCGGGTCTATTGCGAGGTCGTGTCTCACGATGCTCCCTGGGATAGCGTGGCCGCCCTGCGCCCCAAGGGTTTTATCCTCTCGGGTGGGCCCAGCAGCGTTTATGAGCCAGGTGCACCCCAGGCTGCAGCCTATATTTACGAAAGCCGTCTGCCGGTGCTGGGCATTTGCTATGGAATGCAGCTTTTGGCTCACCAGCTTGGCGGCAAAGTAGCCCGGGGGTTGAAGCGCGAGTACGGGCTGGCCATTCTCCACCAGAACTTGACGAACAGTCCATTATTCTCGGGCCTTCCGCCCGAGATGCCGGTGTGGATGAGCCATTGCGACCGAATTGAGGAGATGCCCCCGGGGTTTTTCTCCCTGGCTTATACCGAAAATTCTCCTATTGCCGCCATGGGCAATGACCGGGGCATTATTGGCTTGCAGTTCCATCCAGAGGTGGCTCATACTCCTCAAGGCAAAACCATTCTGCAGAACTTTCTGTACAAGATTTGTGGATGCAGCGGGAACTGGACTCCGGGCAGCTTTGTTACTGAGAGTATAGAGCGGATCAAGGAGCAGGCGGGAAAGGGACGGGTTATCTGCGCGCTCTCGGGCGGGGTTGATTCTTCAGTAGTGGCTACGCTGATTCACCACGCCATCGGTGACCAACTGACCTGCATCTTCGTCAATACCGGCCTGCTGCGCAGGGAAGAGGTGGAACGCACGCTGAATACCTTCCAGAAGAATATGAAGATGAATCTGGTGTATGTGGATGCCAGCGAGAGGTTTCTGAAGCGGCTTGAGGGGGTAATTGACCCCGAAGAGAAGCGCCATATTATCGGTGAGGAGTTTGTAAAAATCTTCGAGGAGGAAGCGGCCAAGATCGGGCAGGTCGATTTCCTGGCTCAAGGCACTCTATATCCTGACGTTATCGAAAGCGCATCCTCCGGAAGTAAAGCAGTGGCGACGATAAAGACCCATCACAACGTGGGCGGGCTACCCAGCAGGATGAGGCTCTCTTTGATCGAGCCGCTGCGCTATCTGTTCAAGGACGAGGTGCGGGAGGTGGGGTTGGCTGTGGGACTTTCGGAGGATATGGTCTATCGTCAGCCTTTCCCGGGTCCCGGGCTTGCCATTCGCATCATCGGTGAGGTGACCCAGGAGAGACTGGAGATACTCCGTGCCGCCGACTGGATTGTGATGAATGAAATCAAGAAGGCGAAGCTGTACCGTCAGTTATGGCAGAGCTTCGCTGTGCTGACCCCGGTGAGGAGCGTGGGGGTGATGGGAGATGCCAGGACTTATGGGTATATGGTGGCGGTGCGCGCGGTGACTTCGGAGGATGCCATGACTGCTGATTGGGCGCGCCTCCCATATGATGTGCTGGCACGGATTTCTAACCGCATTGTCAACGAGGTCCCTGAAGTGAACCGCGTGGTCTACGATATCTCCTCAAAACCTCCCTCAACGATAGAGTGGGAGTGAACCCTCTGGTAACGAAAGGCAAAAGCGGTATAATTCCCTGGGAAAGGTATGGTTGTTAAAGGTGGCCGAAAACAACAGAGAAGTTTCTTGAGGAGAGAACGATTGATGAAGGTAATGGTTGTGGGTGGAGGAGCGAGGGAGCATACGCTGGCATGGAAGCTGTCCCGAAGCAAGAAGGTAAAAGAGATATACGTCGCCCCGGGCAACGCCGGCACGGGGCAGATAGCCAAGAACCTGGATATATCTCCGACGAACCTGGATGCTCTGGCAGGCGCGGCAAAGGACAATAAGATTGACCTGGTGGTGGTGGGGCCTGAGGCCCCTCTGGCTGCAGGGATCGTGGACAAGCTCCAGAGTCTGGGCATACCGGCATTCGGGCCTACAAGGGAAGCTGCGCTTATCGAGTCGAGCAAGGTGTTTGCCAAGAGGCTGATGCATAAGTACGGCATACCCTGTGCTAAGGATGCCGTTTTCACTTCCTTTAAAGAGGCGGAGGTTTATGTCAAAAAGCAGCCTGTACCGGTGGTAATAAAGGCCGATGGACTGGCAGCGGGCAAGGGAGCTATCGTGGCTCAATCGATGGGTGAGGCTTTGAAGGCGCTTTCCGATATTATGGAAAAGCGGATCTTCGGCGACGCCGGCAATCAGGTACTAATCGAGGAGTGCCTGGTAGGGCGTGAGACCAGCCTTCTGGCATTTACGGATGGCAAGGCCGTGGTGCCTATGGTAACTGCCCGAGATTACAAGAGAGTATTTGACAAAGACATGGGGCCCAATACGGGCGGCATGGGCTGCTATAGTCCTTCGAGGTTCCTTGATAAAAAGGCAATCGATAAGGCTGTCAAGACAGTCGTGGAGCCTGTGGTGAAGGCGATGGCCAAGGAAGGGAAACCTTATAAAGGGGTGCTCTATGCCGGACTGATGCTTACTGCAGAAGGGCCGAAGGTTCTGGAGTTTAACGCTCGCTTCGGTGACCCTGAGACTCAGGTCCAGCTTCCGCTGCTGAGGAGCGATCTGGTAGACATAATGATGTCCGTGATAGATGGCAGTCTGAGCCGAACGAGGGTTGAGTGGGACAGCGGCGCTTGCGTGGGGGTGGTAATGGCGTCCGGCGGGTATCCCGGCAGCTATAAGCAGGGCTTTCCTATCTCGGGCTTAGATAAGATTGACGCTGATGCGCTCGTTTTCCATGCCGGAACCAAGGTTAATGACGGAAGGATATGCACTGCCGGCGGGAGAGTATTAACGGTAGTGTCTACGGGGAGAAGCATCGCTGAGGCGCGAGAGAAGGTTTATCTTAACCTGCCTCGCATCAGTTTTGAGAATTGCCATTACAGGAAGGATATCGCCGCAGAGGAGGGATAGCCATGCCGCTTGTGAGTATAGTCATGGGCAGTGAATCTGACGCTAACTCTATGAAGCCAGCGCTGCAAACTCTGGAGCAACTCGGCATCGAGTACGAGGTCTCCATAATCTCAGCTCATCGCACGCCGGAGAAGGCACGGGAATACGGGCAGAGCGCGCAGAAGCGTGGTATCGAGGTCATTATCGCCGGGGCAGGGATGGCAGCGCACTTGCCTGGCGTCCTCGCCAGTTGGACAACAATCCCTGTCATCGGCGTGCCTTTGCCCAGCAGCGACCTCAAAGGCGTTGACGCCTTGCTTTCGATAGTCCAGATGCCCGGAGGTGTCCCGGTGGCTTGTGTTGGCATCGGGGGGGCGAAAAACGCTGCCTACTTCGCTGCTGAGATTCTGGGGCTCAAGCATGATAAAATAAGAAAAAGCTACGAAAAATATCGTCAGGAGTTGGCCAGCGGATAGATTTGGCTTGGAGGATTTGCAGGAGAACGCTTAATGGGCATTCTGATAACTGATACCACGCTAAGAGACGCTCATCAAGCGCTTATTGCCACCCGAATGCGCACCAGGGATATGTTGCCTATCGCCGAAATGCTGGATAAGGTGGGTTTCTTCTCGCTCGATGTATGGGGTGGGGCTACTTTCGATGCGTGCCTGAGATTTTTGAACGAAGACCCCTGGTTGCGGCTAAAAGACTTGAAGGAGAGGATTAAAGATACGCGCCTTCAGATGGTGCTCAGGGGGCAGAGCCTAGTGGGTTACCGGCACTATTCCGATGACGTGGTTCGCGAGTTTATCCGCCTTGCGGTGAAGAATGGTATAGATATCTTCAGCATATACGACGCCCTCAATGATGTGCGAAATATGAAGCTGGCAATAGAAGTGGCGAAGGACCAGGGGGCGTATGTCCAGGGCGCAATTTGCTACACTACCAGCCCTGTACACACTGTTGAAACTTTTGCCGAAATGGCGGAGGAATTAGAGTCCCTCGGTTGTGACTCGATTTGCATAAAGGATTTAGCCGGATTGATTTCTCCTCAGGCTGCGAGCGAGCTAGTGAAGGCGATAAAGGAGCGAGTGAGCGTTCATCTCGCCCTTCATTCTCACTGCTCCAGTGGGATGGCACTCATGAGCTATCATGCGGCAGCACTGGAAGGTGTCGACGTCCTCGACACCGCCTTTTCTGCTTTTGGCGGAGGAACGTCTCTGCCCCCCACGGAAGGCGTAGTAGCAGCCTTCGGAGACACCCCTTACGATACAGGTCTGGACCTTGACCTGCTCTACGAGATAGGTCAGTATTTCGTTGCTTTGAGCAGGAAGTACGGGCCGCTTTTCACCACCGAGGTGATTCATCCCAGCGTGAATGTGCTTACGCATCAAATACCTGGAGGGATGTTCTCTAACCTGGTGAATCAGCTCCGAGAGCAGAATATACTGGATAAGCTTGATGATGTGCTGGAAGAAGTACCCCGCGTGCGAGCCGACCTGGGCTACCCGCCGCTCGCTGCTCCGGCGAGCCAGGTCGTGGTAACACAGGCAGTGTTGAACGTGCTCTCCGGCAAGAGATACAAACGAGTAACTGAAGAGTTGAAGAATTACCTTCTGGGTCACTACGGAAGGCCGCCGTCTGACGTGAATGAAGAGGTGAAAAGATTTGTAGTAGGTGACGAGAAGCCGATTGAGGTTCGACCTGGGGAATTGATTGCTCCGGAATTGGAGCTGATGCGCTATGCTGGATACAAGCTGGGGATTCTCCATGATAGGGAAGAAGATTTAGTCACTTATGCTCTTTTCCCTCAATTAGCAGTAAGGTTCCTGCGCGGCGAACTGGAGGAAGAGGCAATGCCAGGCGTTGTTGCAGGTGTGGGTTCAAGTACTTCGGCGATGGAGTCACCTATCGAGCTCAGCGTAGATGTAGATGGCGAGGTGTTCAATGTCAAGGTGTCTCCGCCATCTGGCAAAATAGTGGAGGTTGAAGAGCCGAAAATAGCTAAGAAGGTATCTAAAGGTGCTGTGGTATCTCCTCTGCGAGGCATGGTGCTCAGAATTGACGTGAAAGTGGGCGATAAGGTAAAGAAGGGTGGAGTTATAGCGGTGATCGAGGCCTTGAAAATGGAGAATAAGGTGGCTGTTTCTCATGCAGGGGTGGTGAGGGAGATATTTGTGCATGAGGGGCAGAGGGTAGGAGCTGGAGATATTCTAGCGGTGGTTGACTAAATGAAGAAGAAGGTATTGGTAGCAAATCGAGGCGAGATAGCGATCCGGATAATGCGCGCCTGCCGTGAGCTTGGCTTGAATTCGGTCGCGGTATATTCTGAGGCGGACAAGGATGCGTTGTTTGCCAAATACGCTGACGAGGCATATTACATTGGCCCTGCGCCGGCAAGCGAGAGTTATCTCAATATAGACAGAATAATAGAGGTGGCGAAGGAAAGCGGTGCCTTTGCTATCCATCCAGGTTACGGGTTTCTTGCCGAGAACCCGGGACTGGCGTCTGCCTGTGAAACGAACGGGATAAAATTCGTGGGGCCGTCAAGCAGAGTGATGCAGTTGATGGGCGATAAGCAGACAGCCCGGCGTGAGGTGAAGAAAGCAGGTCTCCCCCTGGTTCCCGGGGTTGAAGTGGCAGTGTCTGACGTAGGGCAGGCGAGGAGTATTGTCAAGGAGATAGGTTATCCTGTGATGATTAAGCCGTCTGGGGGAGGGGGTGGCATCGGGATAACGCGTGCCGGCGATGAGGAGGAACTGAGGAAAGCGCTTGAATCCGCACGCAGGATAGCCAGCTCGGCTTTCGGTTTAGCGGATGTTTATATCGAGAAATTCCTTCCATATTCACGTCACATAGAATTCCAGATACTGGCGGATTCGCATGGAAATGTGATACATCTGTGTGAACGTGAGTGTTCTATACAGCGAAGGTATCAAAAGTTGATCGAGGAGTGTCCTTCGCCTGCGCTCACTCCAGAACTCAGGAGGCAGATGGGAAATGTGGCGGTGAAGCTTGCCAAGAGGGTAGGCTATGAGGGCGCAGGAACGGTTGAATTCCTGTTCTCCGAGGGAAAATTCTATTTTCTGGAGATGAATACTCGAATTCAGGTCGAACATGCGGTCACCGAGATGGTTACTGGCATCGACATCGTTAAGGAGCAGTTGAGGATAGCCCTGGGGCTGCCTTTGAGTATGCAGCAGAAGGATGTCCGGCTGAACGGATGGGCCATAGAGTGCCGGATTAACGCCGAGGATCCCTTGAACAACTTCATGCCCTCCCCGGGCAAACTCCGAGGCTATCGGTCGCCTGGTGGAATCGGAGTACGTGTGGATAGCGGGGTGCACACCAGGTATGTGATACCGCATCTTTATGACTCTATGATATCGAAGCTGGTGGTCTGGGGCAGGGACAGAAACGAGGCTATCATCAGAATGCGGCGCGCGCTTTATGAATATATCATCGTAGGGGTTAAGACAAATATCCCATTTCATAAGGCGGTGATGGAGAACCAGCGTTTTGTGAAGGGCGACTTGGCAACGCATTTCCTGGAAATGGAAACCAGCTTGCTGGAAGACATGAAGAAAATCATGAAGCGTGAGAAACCGCTGGAGGAAAAGCTGTCCGAGGTATTCGATGAAAGGAAGAGGACGGCGGCCATATCTGCGGCCGCTGCCGTAATGCAGATGCCACAGTACAGGCGGATGATAGGCAGTAGAGAATGAAGTGGGAAGCTAACATACTACGGAAAAGGGGTTGAGGGATGATTGAACGTTATTCCAGGCCTCAGATGAAGAAGGTGTGGTCGGACGAGAGCAAGTTCGACAAATGGCTTAAGGTGGAGATAGCGGTCTGTGAGGCATGGGCGAAGCAGGGCGCTATCCCCAAAGAAGCGATACCCAAAATAAGGGAAGCTAGCTGCGACTTAAAGCGCATGGATGAGATTCTCAAGGAGACTCATCACGATGTGACCGCATTCCTGAAATCCGTATCAGAAAGCCTGGGAGATGAGAGCCGCTTTATTCATCTTGGGCTCACCTCTTCGGATATTATGGATACTGCGCTTGCTCTTCAATTGGTCGAGGCAGCGGATATACTGGCAAAGGATATTGACGGGCTAGCCGCTGTAATTAAGAAGCGGGCTCTGGAACACAAACATACCATCATGATGGGGCGTACCCATGGCGTCCATGCCGAGCCGATTACCTTCGGGCTCAAGCTTGCTATCTGGGTGGAGGAGATGAAGAGGAATGCTCACAGGCTCGACGAGGCAAGGAAGATAATCGCCGTGGGCAAAATATCGGGGGCTGTGGGGACTCATGCCACGGTGCCGCCGAAGGTGGAAGAAATAGCCTGCGCCAAGCTGGGCCTCGAAGTAGCGCCGGTATCAAGCCAGATTATTCAGCGCGACCGGCACGCTCAGTTCGTTACCACTCTGGCTATCATCGCCAGTTCTCTGGAGAAGTTCGCCACGGAGATCAGGGGACTGCAGCGCACCGAGGTTCTGGAGGCTGAGGAGCCCTTCGAGCCCGGGCAGACGGGCTCTTCGGCGATGCCGCACAAGCGGAACCCTGAGCTATGCGAGCGCGTCTGCGGGCTGGCCCGCCTCGTCCGGGGGTATGCGGTGACCGCTATGGAGAACATTGCCCTGTGGCACGAACGCGATATCAGCCACTCTTCGGCGGAGCGGGTTATCCTGCCCGATGCCTGCCTGGTCCTCGATTATGCCTTGAGCATCTTCACTTATGTGATGAGAGGGCTTCAGGTCTATCCAGAGCGAATGAAGGAGAATCTGGACATAACACAGGGGCTTATCTTTTCCCAGAGGGTGATGCTGGCTTTGATCGAGAAGGGGCTCTCTAGGGAGAAGGCTTACAAGGTAGTGCAACGCAACTCTATGAAGTCGTGGAAGGAGAGGGTGAGCTTCCTGGGATTACTACAGAAAGACCCTGATGTGAGCAAGCACCTTTCGAAATCTGAACTCAAGGGCATTTTCGACTATAACTACTTCCTGCGCTACGTTGATGAGGTTTTCCAGAGATTGGGGTTGGGGTAAGGAGAATCCCGAGAGCCGAAATTCAAAAGGGACGAGGTATATGTCCATACTGCGTGAGTCAAACTTGCCGAATTTATATCACAGAGGGAAGGTGCGAGATACTTACGAGATGGGCAATGACCAGTTGCTCATCATTGTTACGGATCGGGTGTCTGCATTCGATGTGGTCTTGCCCGGCGGCATCCCTGATAAGGGAATCGTCCTGAACCAGCTTTCTGCATTCTGGTTTGAGAAGACCTCCCACATAGTGCCCAATCACGTGGTAGAGGTAGTGAATGACGTTAACTGGCTCAATCGTGTGTATGGGGAGCGGGTTTGCGTCTCTGATTATTCGTATCCCGCTTACGTGGAACAGCGCTCCATGATTGTGAGGAAGGCGGAGCGCATCGATATCGAGTGCGTGATCCGGGGTTACCTTTCAGGTTCAGCGTGGGCTGAGTACAAGCAGAGCGGCACGGTTTCGGGCGAGGCTTTGCCCAAAGGTCTCAAGGAATCTGAGCGATTCCCCCAGCCCATCTTCACTCCCACCACTAAAGAAGCTGCGGGCCATGACCAGCCGCTTACCATCAAACAGATGGAGAAGCTGGTGGGCAAGACAATTACTAAGGAGATAACGGAGAAGAGCATTGCCGTCTACAATTCCGCTGTGCAGTATGCTCTAAAACAAGGCATAATCATCGCTGATACCAAGATGGAGTTCGGCTTGATTGGGGGCAAGCTGTCTTTGATTGACGAGTTGCTCACTCCGGACTCCAGCCGGTTCTGGGATGCTGAGAAATACTCCCCGGGCAAGCCACAGCCCAGCTTCGATAAGCAGCCTCTTAGAGACTGGCTAATTGAGTCCGGCTGGAATAAGGAACCACCAGCGCCCGAGCTTCCTCAGAAGATAGTTGAGGAGACATCGAAGAGATACCGGGAGGCTTATCGCAGGATAACAGGGAAGGCAATACAAGGTTAAGACCTCGTATTATTCCCGTTTTGGTGTCGAGATAGGCCTTCTTGGATTGACAACCCCGAGTGTCCGTGATATAAACTTAGCCACCGCATTTTTTTGAGGTATTAGGCTTTCTTATTTTGTTACCTTCCGGGCTTATATTTAACGATGGTTCACTCTTAAATGAAGGAGGCGAGTAAGTGGCAAAAACTGTCCAGACGAGAAGCAGGGTAAAGATTCGCGAGATGAGAGTGGAGGATCTCGAAGGGGTTTTGGATATTGAGAGGGAAACGAAGGATGATAGCAGGGCTGCGACCTACGCACCGGTGCCCGACAGTTGTATCGGCGGCGAGGTAGATGCCAGCGTAGTGGCCGAGGCAGGAGGCAAGATAGTGGGCTTTGTGCTGGGCCGAGTCGTGGGTTCGCCGACTGAGTTACGCAGTGTTGCCTGGATCGAATTGCTCGGTATCTTACCTGACTGCCAGCGCAAGGGCATAGGCGGAAAGATGGTCGAAGCCTGGAAGGAACGCTGCCGCAAGAAGGGCATTAAGAAGGTACATGTCATGGTTAACTGGCGGGATTGGTGGATGCTATCTTTCTTCGAATCTCTAGGTTTTTTGCGGGGCGAGCTGACGGATTTGCAGGCGGAGCTTTAGATTAGACAGTAGGGGCGTCCGCCGCAGGCGGACGCCCCTACCCAAAAATGTCTTCAGATTAGCCTTTTATTTCCTCAATTCGGTAACGGAATGTCCCCACGGGTGCGGCGACCTCTACTACGGCGCCGATTTCTTGATCCAATAAAGCTTTGCCAGTGGGTGAAGCAATGGAGAGTTTGCCTTTGGTAGGGTTGGATTCACTGGGACTAACCAGAGTGTAGTACAATCGCTCACCGGAAGTGAGGTCGGACAAGCCTACTGTGCAACCGATACCTACTCTCAGTGTGATGCTTGTCTTTTCCTTCATGATGGTAGCCCCTTTTATGGTGGCCTCCAGTTCCCTGATCCGTGCTTCCAGTTGCCCCTGATGCTCTCTGGCTGCCTCGAGGGGGGCATTCTCTCGGAAGTCCTTGTCCGCTGCAGCGTGGCGTATTTGCTCGACAACGCGGGGTCGTTCGTCTTTGAGCGTCTCCAGCTCCGATTTCATGGCAGCATGGCCCTCCGAGGTGAGATGAACCTGGGAAGGCTCGTTCTGGCTGCGCTTCACCGCCAGTCCCTTTTTGGTCTTGCTAACTCTAAGATTGGGGGCGAGATTTATCTCAGTCAGTTTTCTCTTCTTGGCGAAAGTGAGGAAATTTCTTACCGGCTCGATTTTCTTGGCGGGGTCAGTTACTGAAGAACTGATGCGTTTACTTACGCTCTCGCCGTACTCTCCAATCTCTCGGGCCCCGAGTTCGCTCATCAGGCGATCTCCACCATACCACCGAACGAATCTGTTCAACTCCTGTTGGCTTTCCTGCCTTTGCTCTGGCGGCAGAGTGGCAAGATACATAGTTACAGCCTCATCGAGGCCAAGTTTTTGCTCTTCAGCCATGTATTTAGCTAAATCTCCCTTCCGCTGATAATTTTAAACATCGATTGAGGCCCTTGTCAATTGACCCTAATCTTGGTTCAGCTAGGGATTAGCTTCGAAACCTTCCTTGCCATGCCGCATACTTTATATACTAGGCCATTCTTGGCGCTTTGGATATCAAGACCTTATCATGGTCAAGATCATCTTGAATCTTTTTAATGCCTTCAATTCATGTGGTTGATTGGCTGGCATTATGACCATTTCCCCTTCTTTCAGGCGTAGAGTTTTGCCTGATATAGTGATATCGGCTTTGCCATCGAGAAGCTGTACCAGGGCATCAAAAGGGGCTGTATGTTCGCTCAGCCCTTGTCCTTCGTCGAAGGCAAAAAGCGTCACGGTTCCCGTCTTCTTGTTTATGATCTCCCTGCTCACCACAGCGCTGTCCTGGTAATCCACCAGATCAGCCAGCCTCATTACCTTCCCTACAAGCTTCTCAGCGGCTGTTTGTTTCTCGCTGTCTGCCATTTTAGCCTCCTCAGTTCAACACTTTCTGAATGCTAGGCTATGCTTCTGAACTTCTCTTTGGGAGCGCCGCATATCGGGCATTGGTCGGGAAGGTCGCCGTCTGAGACATAGCCGCAGACGCCACAAACATAGTATTTGGTGTCTGCTTCCTGTACCATGTGCTCCAAAGCCTTCTTGTAAAGCTTGGCATGGCCTGCTTCCACATCTCGGGAATAGCTAAAGATTTTCGCTATGCTTGTATTCTCTTCCTCATTGGCCTCCCTGATGAATTGGGGATAGGTCTTGCTCGCCAGGTTTTCTCTCTCGAATGCAGACTCGAGGTTCTCCTGAGTGTCTGATACCCCGCCCAGGAGGCGCAGATGGTTGAAGGCGTGGATCCCCTCTGCTTCGGCTATGGCTCGGAAAAGCCTGGCCATCTGGGGAAAGTCTTCCTGCTCGGCTTTAAGAGCGAAAGCAAGGTTTCTTTGATGAGCCTGGGACTCGGCGACGAAGCCAGCCTTCAGGTTTTCCAATGTCTTCGTTCCTTTTATGCCCGGGACCTCATGGGAGGCGAGCTTCTCAGCACCTGCGCCGCATACGGGGCAGTGTAAGGGTCTGTCTTTGGTGAATTCTACGTGATGGCAGTTGGTGCACTTCCACATGGCATATTCTCCTTCCTTTCTGGCTCTCTGTCTAAGCTCGCTAATTAACTCCCAGGAACTAGCCCGTCGTTAGTCTTGCCGCATACTAAGATAACGGGACAGGTCTCTGTATGTCAATTAAGGCATTATCCAGCGCTATGATAAGCACCTGGGAATAAAGAAGTTATATAAGCGAGGGGGAAAAGGTTAAGAAGTTATCACATTTTGGGGAATACTTATATTTATTTTTGCCTTTTCGGGTTGCCGAGCCGAATCTTAATGGCAAGGATTTGGGACCTATTTGATACGCTGTTGGAGTACCACAATCATAAATCATAATTCAGAGGTACTTTTGGCTTTCCATAAGGGCTTACTAAAGTAAGTAGGAGATAGTGATTAAGCGGGATTGCCATTTCCTCTCCGTAATTGCACAATCTAAAGTGAAGTAATCTTACACCAACTTTTTAGAAGCGAGGAGGCGTGGGGAATGGTGATGTCGCAACAAACAATAGATACTGTCGTGGGTATACTGACAATACCTTTGATAAACAAAATACTGGAGAGCACGCCAAACGGCAAGCCCAGGCCGAGCGATTATAAAGAAATAGTAGAAAGCTACTTCGATTTGAAGTTATATTTCGAGAACAAGTATTTGAACGATACTAAGTGCTAGGCTGAGGAAGCCGGAGCACCAAGCACAGGCGAAAATACGATATCTGGCCCCAGAGGTTTCATTCGCTTCTGGGGCTAAAATTTTATATGTGGATATACATCATGGTTAAGCAAAATTGCGGCGAAGCTTCTTAGGGTGGTGCCGAGGGCGGGATTTGAACCCGCAAGGGCCGAAGCCCAACGGATTTTAAGTCCGTCGCGTCTGCCGGTTCCGCCACCTCGGCTCTTTCAAACCTATCAATGGCTTGTGGAGACCAACGTGGGAGCGATATCCTTAATGCTGTGTCGCTCTCACCACTATGAAGATGACAACCTCTATCACAGTCAATGATATACCAAACCAAAGCAAAAGTGTGGCCTTGTTGGGATCTCTGTATCTTATAGCAGACCAAGCTATCAGGCCACCTAGCCAGCTGAAAAAAAAGCCAAATATTAAAGGCAGTAGCCACCAGGCCCAGGCGGTACGTTCTACAGCTATGGCCTCCCTTTGCTCTTTAGAGATCGGCGCTCCGCACTCCGGACAAAATAGAGCATGAGTGGATATTCTGGCACCGCAGGCCGGGCAAGCATGCAGAGCTTTGCCACAATACTGACAGAAGGTCGCATCAGTGGTAGGCCTTCCGCATCGAGGGCATTTGACATTGTGCGCCATTGCTATATCAAGATACAATCAGAAGCAATCGATGTCAATAGCGCACTACGAGAAGAACCCTACGAAGATGTTTGTTAAACCCTTTTCAATCCCCTGTCCCCCGTAGACGGCTTTGCATGGGGGAATATGTCCTTATTCTACTCGGAGGTTGGTTTCTGTGGTACAATTGCGGGAGATTATTTATACTCAATTAAGAGAGCGGCGAAAATTACTGGCGGAGGTTTTATTGTGGCAGAAGTTGCAAAACCGTACCCGATTAGTCTGTCCATAGATTATCCGGACAAAAAGATGAACCGGATAACTACATTTTTGAGGCTGCTGACGGCTATTCCCATTCTCATCATCCTCGGTTTAATCGGCGGCGGCCTTGTCTTCGTCCCGACGGTGCTGATGCTCCTGTTCCTGCAGAAATATCCGAGGTGGTGGTTCGACTGGAATCTGGCCTTAACTAAGTTCGGCACCCGCGTTTGGGCTTATCTGGCGCTATTGAGGGACGAGTATCCGTCAACCGACGACGAGCGGCTATACCATAGCGAAATCCCATATCCTAAAGCTGAAGAGGAGCTTCACCGCTGGCTGCCGCTGGTCAAGTGGCTTTTGGCTATTCCCCACTACATCGTACTCTCGCTTCTTGCTATCGCTGCCCTGGTAGCGGTGATAATCGCCTGGTTCGCCATCTTGTTTACAGGCCGCTATCCCAGAGCCCTGTTCGATTTCGTGGAAGGTGTGTTCAGATGGGGCTTAAGGGTGGTGGCATACGCTTTCCTATTGGCCACCGACCGCTATCCGCCTTTTAGACTCAGCGTCTAATCTGAGAACCGAACGCGCTGTGCTACAAGGTATCCTCCGCATGGGCCGTTGCCTCCCGAAATGTTACAAATTTTTAACTTTTTCCAGGCCTATTTTATTGATTTTTCTGTGCAGATAGTTATATACTTTCCTTATGAAACAGTTTAAAAAAGAAACTATTTCCTCTTCTGAACTTGAGGGTGCTGCGCTTTTGATGGAGGTGGTTCCCCGTGTGATGCAGCATATCCGCATGGAGATGCGCAGCCACCGCACGCCGGGCCTTTCGGTGCCTGAGTTGCGAACGCTCATATACCTCTATCGAAATGAAGGGGTCTCGTTGTCGGAGGTGGCGGAACACATCGGTCTGAAGTTGCCATCTATGTCCAAGACTGTAGATGCGTTAGTGGCCAGGAAACTGGTCATCCGTAGAGCACTGGCCCATGACCGCCGGTACATTAGCCTGAGGCTGAGCGCGCATGGGTTGGCGGAGTTGAGGCGAACTCGCCGAATCACAGAGGCACGCCTGGCTGAAGCGCTGTCGATACTTCTGCCTGAGCAACAAGCCAGGGTGATAGAAGCATTGAAGATGTTAGGGCAGGTCTTCGCGGCGGAGGCGGCGCCCGCAGACAAGGGAGGCGGGTAATTCGATGCCAATCATAGAAACCAATGAGCTCACACGTCGATTTGGAGATCTGGTTGCTGTGGATGCAATGACTATTTCGGTGGAGGCCGGAGAGACGTTCGGATTATTAGGCCCGAATGGCGCGGGCAAGACCACGGCGATTAAGATGCTAATCACGCTGCTCCCGCCTACGTCGGGCGACGCCAGTGTGGCAGGTTACAGCATTCGCCGCCGTGCCAGCGAGGTGCGGCGTGTGATAGGTTACGTGCCCCAGATGCTCTCCACCGAAGGCACGCTGACCGGCTATGAGAATCTGCTGATTTTCGCCAGGCTCTACGATATACCGCGCCGTGAGAGGAAAACGCGGATACGCAATGCCCTTAAGTTTATGGGTTTGGAGGAGGAGGCGGACAGGCTCGTGCGCACGTACTCCGGTGGCATGGTGCGGCGTCTGGAGATCGCTCAGTCAATATTGCACCGACCTCCGGTGCTGTTCTTAGATGAGCCAACGGTGGGCCTGGATCCCCTGGCGCGCAAAGCGGTCTGGGAACATGTCGAGCAATTGCGTAACGAATACGGGACGACCATACTGATGACCACGCATCTGATGGAGGAAGCAGACAGTATGTGCGACCGGGTGGCAATAATGCACCGGGGCAAGGTGGTTGCATTAGGCAGGCCGGACGACCTTAAGGCGTCCATAGGGCGAGAAGGTGCAACGCTGGAGGATGTGTTTATCTATTATTCAGGGAGCGAATTGGAATCGGGAGGAAGCTATCGTGACGTCTTCAGGACAAGGCGGACGGCCCAGCGGCTCGGCTGAGTCCGCTCTGCCCAGGCCTAGAAATCCTTTATCCGTTGTTGGCGGGTTCGTGGATAAAACGTTAGCCATGTCGGAATTTGAGGTGCGCAAAATACGCCATGACCCGACTGAGCTAATCATGCGCGCCGTGCAACCGGTTATCTGGCTTCTGGTATTCGGCGAGGTGTTCACCCACATCCGGGCCATACCGACAGGAGACCTGCGCTATATAGACTTCCTGACTCCGGGCGTCCTGGCCCAGAGTACGCTGTTCATCGCCATTTTCAGCGGCATAGCTCTGATCTGGGAGCGGGATTTAGGTATAGTCCACAAGTTCCTGGTCAGTCCCACATCGCGCGGCGCCCTGGCATTAGGCAAAGCGCTCTCAGGGGGTGTGCGCGGATTGCCCCAGGCGGTGCTCATATTTGTCCTTGCGGTAATTCTCAAGGTGCAGATTGACTGGAACCCGCTGGCTCTATTAGGCGTACTGGCAGCCGTTCTCCTGGGAGCCACTGCTTTCACCTCGCTTTCGATGATTGTGGCGTTCGTGGTTAAGACACGCGAACGTTTTATGGGCATCGGCCAGGTTTTGACGATGCCGCTCTTCTTCGCCAGCAGCGCAATCTACCCGATCTCGGTGATGCCTCGCTGGCTGCAAGTAATCGCGCATGTAAACCCGCTGACATACCAGGTAGATGCGCTGCGGGGATTGATGTTGACTCATGGGGTAAGTGAATATGGGTTGGGGCTCGATTTCGGCGTCCTGGTGCTCACGACAGCGGTATTAGTTATAATAGCAGCACGCTTGTATCCGAACATTGTAAGGTAGAGCATAAAGTTGTTGAGAGATCTCCCGGGTGAAGAGACAGAAGTATGGAAGTTCAGGAAAAACTCTATTCAGGATGGAGCGAAATGACACTCAAAGAGCAGTTGGATAACTTATTCAAGCCTCGTTCGGTGGCCTTAATCGGTGCATCCAGTACGCTGGGTAAGTGGGGCTTTAATATTCTGACCCTTCTGCTAAGCGAGAAGGGCAGGGAGATATATGCTGTCAATAAACATGAAGCCGAAGTGCTGGGGTTGAAGGCTTATCCGAGCATACTTGAGGTGCCTGCTCCTGTGGATTTAGCCATCATTACGGTGCCGTTCCAGGATGTCCCGGCAACTATGAAGGAGTGCATCCGGAAAGGGGTCAAATCCGCTGTGGTCATTTCCGGCGGCCTTGCCGAGAGCGGTGAAGAAGGGGCAAAAGTCCAGGATCAACTGGTCGAGGTCGCCCGGCGGGGCGGGATACGGTTCGTGGGGCCAAACTGCATGGGATTCTTCGATACCTCCTCCGATTTCAATACTGTCATCTTTCTGCCGCCGTTGAGGAAGGGCCCTGTGGCGCTCATATCTCAAAGCGGGAACTCGGGACAGTCCATCATCACCATTGGAATAGAAAGGGGTCTGGGATTTAGCAAGTACGTCAGCAGCGGGAACGAGGCCGATTTGCACTACGAGGACTACCTGGAGTATCTGGCACAGGACGATGAGACGAGGGTTATTCTGGGCTATATCGAGGGCCTCCGTGAGGGCCAGCGCTTCTTCGAGCTGGCAAAGGAGATTGCGAAGAAGAAGCCTATTGTCGTAATAAAGGCAGGCCGAACGCAGGCTGGCGCCAAGGCAGCGCGGTCGCACACCGCTGCCCTGGCAGGTTCGGACTTAATCAGCGATGCGGCGTTGAAGCAGGCCGGGGTTATCAGGGTAGAGGAGATTGGCGAGCTGATAGATGTGGCTCAGGTCCTGTTGGGCCAGCCGCTGCCTCGAGGAAGGCGGGTAGGAGTGTTGTCGATAGGCGGAGGTATGGCTGTGATGGCCGCGGACTCAGTGATAAGGCAGGGTATGGAGCTGGCATCTCTGTCACCGGCAACTATTGAGAAGCTGAATTCCGTTCTGTCGCGGCGGTGGTCTCATGGGAACCCTATCGACATGGGCGGGGACCGCTTCAATTATAACTGCCTCTGGCCGTTGATTGAGGATGAAAACATAGACGCCATATTGGTGCTGGGTTCCCCGGCAGCAACTCGCAGATTCCTCGACTGGTATTCCAGAAATGCACCATGGCTGACCAACGTAGATGAAATGAAGAAGCTGGCGGAGGCTGGCGAGCTGAAAGAACTGGAAAGATTGAAGGAGATGAGGGGCAAGTACGGCAAGCCCGTCGTTTTCTGTGCCATGGGCATTGATATCGTGAGACAGGGAGAAGTCTACAGATGGCTGGAGCAGAATTATCTTGTCCCGTATCCAACGCCGGAGAGAGGGGCTAAAGCGCTGGCGCGTCTGGTGGAGTACAGCGAATACGTGGGCACAGCAAGATGAGGTTTTTAGGGAGGGCTTGGGGTGTGGGTGGCTTGACAGCCAGGCGAACAGAGGTTTATCATCGTCCCACAGGATGAGATGCCAGGTCAAGCCGCTGCCCTAAGTTGATATGGCAAACTCCTGCTAGTATTAGCTAACATGCGCCATAAGGTGAATTGATTGTCAAATGATTAAGCGTGTTGCAATTAAAGGCTACAAATCCTTCAAAAGCCTGGAACTTAACTTAAGACCACTCACGGTGATCTTTGGACCCAATGCTTCAGGGAAAAGCAATTTTCTTGATGCCCTTTATTTCATTTCGCGCGCTGTAACTAAGAAAAACCTAAGTGAGGCATTCGAAGGCCATCGCGGGCTCCCCTTGGAGAGTTTTTACTATAGCGATGAAGGATATGAGCAACTTCTGAAGAAATCTTCTGTCCGATTTAGTTTCGATGTCGACGTAGAGTTGTCTGCCCGCATCATAGAGAAGGTTGAAAACATGGTCCGAGGGAAAAGAAAGGGCATCGATTCTACAGGTTCCTCAAAAAAGGTTATTACAGAGAATCTATTAAGGTATCATCTTGAGATTGAGGCATTGCCCGATACAGGCTACCTGAGGGTCACTGACGAACGACTCTGCGCCATCAAGCGTAACGGCCAAGAAAAGAAGCGAATGCCGTTCCTCGAGCGCAAACATAATAGTATCCACCTCCGAATGGAAGGACAAGCACATCCTTTCTTTCATAACATAGGACTAGATCATACAATCGTTTCTACAGCACTATATGAGCCGCATTACCCACACATTACCGCTTTCCGGTTGGAGCTCGCGAATTGGTATACCTATTACTTGGAGCCTAGAGTACTGATGAGAGAAGACGTTCCGCTAGCCGAGATCGAAAGCCTTGGACCGAGAGGTGAGAACCTTGCTGCATTCCTCAACACACTTATGCATAAATATCCGAGGGACTATGAGAGTCTTAATCTCTCGCTAAGGCGTATTTTGCCCACAGAAGCAACCATTGAGATTGAGCAGGTCAAGGAAGGTCGTGTTGGATTACGCCTTTCTGAGAATGGGATAGAATACTCAGCACGCCTGATTTCTGAAGGCACACTCCGTCTGATAGGACTTCTGGCCGCTATTCATCCCAGGAATCCTGCTGCACTCGTCGCCTTCGAAGAACCAGAAAACGGAATTCATCCTGTTCGGCTTAGAATGATAAGCGAAATCCTGAAAAACGCTGTTGAGCAGTACGGGAAACAAATCATTCTAACTACGCATTCCCCAATCATTCCCGAATATTTCGAGGACAAGCATCTCTTCGTTTGCAGCAAAGATCAGAAGCAGACAACGATCACGCCATTCTCAAGTTTGGGGCCATTATTCAGAACTCAGAATATAGAACATGCTCTGGAAGATAGAATTTTAAGAGGCGACTTTGGCGGATAGAATGCGAATCCTTTATTTCTTTGAGGATCGGGCGCAGGAAGGTTTCATTAGGGCCTTGGTCGAGAGGATTGCACAAGAAATGTCCATCCCTCTGAGCAGCTTAGATCATGATATTCGCTCCGCCCAGCATGGCTCTCGGGTTATAACAGAGTTCAAAAGGTTTGCTAAAGATACGATGGGAGCTAACCCATCCGATGTAGCTCTGCTCATTGTAGCCATCGACGGAAACTGCAGGGGATATAGGGAGCGAGTCGAAGAATTAAAGAAGTTCTTGGACAGACATCCAAAATCAAAGAGAGCCATCAAGCCAGGACATCCATTTAGAGACAAGGTAATATACGCCGTCCCTGATCCTCATATTGAACGTTGGTACTTGATGGACCAAAGAGCGTTTAAGCTTGGAGTTGGCATTGATAGAGCTCCGGAATTGCCATCTTATAAATGCAAGAAAGATTACTACAAACAATCGCTGAACAAGGCATTAAGGGATTCAGATGTAGAGTCTCTTCTAAACGGTGCTGAATATGCAGAAAAGATTGTCGCCAGTATTAGGTCACTTGATTCTTTAGCCAATCAAAATGCTGGATTCGGACACTTCATAGAAGACTTGAGAAGGTTCTTCCGAGCCTAGCATTAAAAAGAATGTCTGATTTGCGTGTACTATGACCATGCTTCTGGCAAGGAATCATTAACTATTCTGCCAACCTCAGTCACCAACATAGTGACGTTTGATTTGCTTTAACTTTGACCATTTTCCCGGAAGCAAGAGGGGCTTAATTTTAGCTTCAAAATTGGAGGCGACGACCGGATTCGAACCGGTGAATAGGGGTTTTGCAGACCCCCGCCTTGCCACTTGGCTACGTCGCCACTGGAGCGGAAGACGAGATTCGAACTCGCGACCTCCTCCTTGGCAAGGAGGCATTCTACCGCTGAACTACTTCCGCTCGTCTCAGGTTACTATTATAGCATGGTGCCGAGGAGGAGATTTGAACTCCTACGAGCTTACGCTCACCACCCCCTCAAGATGGCGTGTCTACCGTTTCCACCACCTCGGCAAATGGCAGGGGTGGCAGGATTCGAACCCACGACCAACGGTTTTGGAGACCGCCGCTCTACCTGACTGAGCTACACCCCTCTGCGCGCTGCCCCTTGTTTTGAGATTATAACACAGCTTGTTTTGAAGTCAAAATAGCTTATTTATTGTCTACCAACTACCGCAAAATCCTTCCCGTAATTTACCGAAGGGATTAGCAAATGGATTAGCAGAACTGAAACCCATTTTCTCGAAACCCTCGTGAGCTTGACAAATCATAATTCGCTGTTATACTTCAAGTAGAAACCTGTTCAAAGTTTGCTATTCCCCGACCTGTTCTATTCCACAGGCATTCCCCAGGCCATGGATGATCAGACTAGTTTCAGGTCAAAAGTATAAAAAGGAGGTCATCCATGAGCTATGCGGACAAAACTCTAACTTGCTCAGATTGCAACACAAGTTTCACATTCAGCGCATCCGAGCAGGAGTTCTTCGCTTCCAAGAGCTTTACCCACGATCCAGGGCGTTGTCCTGAGTGCCGGGCAGCTAGAAAAGTACAGCGCGGCGGTAATGGGTATGGCAACAACGGAGGCTACCGACAGCAGAGAGAAATGCACCCTGCTGTTTGTGCCACTTGCGGCACCAGCACCCAGGTACCGTTCGAGCCCCGAGAGGGGCGCCCGGTGTACTGCTCTGACTGCTACTCAAAAACGAGGCGGTAGAGACAAGGGAAGCAGCTAGCCTCTGCTCCATCAAATCGGTTTGGTGGGTCGGGCTGGGGAATATAACGGGCAGTTGGGAATGGTGCCCGATTCCTCTTTTGTGACGCATCGTGTTATTTGCATCACATCATGTCCTTCGCCTTTACCACTCATAAGCACTTTCCCCAGAAGTGCGCCTAAGCTGATTTGGCCAGGACCTCGCATAGCCACAACATTGTGGCTGACAATTTTGAAGAGCCCATCGAGGCATGGTGCCTTCGGTGAAGGTCGCGGTAAAGGCAGATAATAGGTCGAGGTTGTGGGCAGGAGTTTTCCCATTCTGCCTGAGGGAGGTTTGAGATGAAGAATAAGCAGGAACAGTCTAATGGCGATGGCAAGGAGTGCATTCATCACTGGTTAATCGATGCGAGTAATTTTGGTGTCTGCAAGAAGTGCGGAACGAGCAAGCAGTTTTGTAGCTCGTGGGGGGCCATCCAAAAATCCTGGTACGCCAGACCCAGAAATGAGCATAATGTTGTCCCAGACACCAAGAGCTGACCGACTCCGTTGTCTAAATTGGGAATAGAAATTTTTACTTTCCAACTGTCTGGCTGCAAGGAGGGGATAATGGCACTAGCAAAAAGTGGCGATACTGTAAGGATTCACTACACCGGCAGATTGGATGATGGCACGGTATTTAAGACCTCTTGCGGATGCAATCCCCTAAAATTCAAGATCGGGAAGTCAAGTCTGATACCGGCCTTTCAGGAAACAGTGGTCGGGATGAAACCGGGCAACTCGAGAACCGTCAAGATCGCGGCCTGTGAAGCATACGGACCACGCCGTGAACAAATGGTGTCGGCAGTTGATCGGAATAAGTTCCCCGAGAACATCAAGCCAACCGTCGGCCTGGAACTTGATATCTGTCAACTGAATGGCAAGGTATCCCTGGTAAAGGTGATCGATGTCTCGGAATGTAGCGTGACGCTGGACGCAAATCATCCCTTAGCTGGGGAAGACCTTACCTTTGATATCGAACTCGTTGAGATCGTCTAACCGGACGGGTTCACTGCGTCCGAGGCCCGCTGGAAATAGGCAAAACGGTGCCGAATACACTTTACTGCCTTGGGTTACATAGGGCGGAGCAAATCAGACATTTTATGGGGTGGGTGAGGCCGAACTTGCTCTCCTGCTCTCCTCGAGGTAAAATTGATGGTAAGCATAACCAGAGTCAAAGAAATAGGGAGCAGGAAGGATATGAGCCGAGAGCAGAGGGCTGTCGTCTGGTTCAATGAAGTCACCAAAAATGATTTGCGCCTCGTAGGTGGTAAGGGGGCAAATCTGGGTGAAATGACCAAAGCCAATATCCCCGTGCCCCCGGGCTTTATTATAACCACCGATGCCTATTTCACCTTTCTGCAAAGAACTGGAATCGAGAGGAAAATCTACGATCTGCTGGGGCCACTGGATGTCGATAATATCAAACAGCTCCAGGAAGTCTCTGCCGAGATAAAAAAGATATTCTCGGAAGCACCGATGCTGCCAGAAATAGCCGCTGAGATTCGCAATGCCTATAGACAAATGAGCAAGGGCCTGGTTGCCGTTCGCTCTTCAGCCACTGCGGAAGACTTGCCCGAAGCTTCATTCGCCGGCCAGCAGCAGACATATCTCAATGTCGAAGGTGAGGATGATGTCCTGTGCGCCGTTATTAAATGCTGGGCCTCTCTCTTCGAGGCACGCGCCATCTTTTATCGTGCGCATCACGGTTTTGACCACTCCACCGTAGGCATCGCCGTTCCAGTACAGAGGATGGTCCAGGCTGAAGCTGCCGGAGTGATGTTCACCGTGGAACCAGTAACGAGTGACCGTAATAAGATAACCATAGAAGCCATCCATGGACTTGGCGAAATGATTGTCTCGGGTGATGTAACTCCTGATTACTTTGTTGTTAGCAAAGATGAGCTGAATATTATCGAAAAAGAAGTCAAAAAGCAGGAATGGAAACTTATCAGAAACAAAAATGGCGTAGGTGAAGACGCTAATATGAAAGTTGTCCTCACCCCTGAGGAGCAAGCGCAGCAAAAGATAAGTGACGAGGACATTATTGCTCTGGCCAAAATAGGGAAGCGTTTAGAGGAACACTATCAATTTCCCCAGGACATTGAATGGGCAAAGGAGAATGGCAAAATCTATATAGTGCAAACCCGGCCGGTAACTACCATCAAGGAAACGGCTGAGGCCGCGCTTGAGATTCCAGCGGAAGCGCTTCTATCAGGAGCGCCCGCCAGTCCTGGTATTGCCTGGGGGCCCGTGAAAATAGTTACCGACCCCTCTCAAATAGACAGGGTGCTTGAAGGCGATGTGCTGGTTGCCGAAATGACCACGCCCGACTACGTTCCGGCTATGAAGCGAGCAGTCGCCATTGTTACCGACCGTGGCGGTAGAACCGCCCATGCTGCCATTGTCAGCCGTGAGATGGGTATCCCCTGTGTCGTTGGTACCGGAAAGGCAACGAAGACGCTGAAAGACGGGCAGATGATTACTGTGGATGGCAGAAATGGCAAGGTCTTCGCGGGTAAAATAGAAATTGCCAAAAAGGAAGAGACTAAAGCCAGAGCTAAAGTAAAGACCAGGACCAAGCTCCTGGTAAACTTGGCACAACCGGAGCTAGTTGATAGGGTTGCTTCTCTTGACGTAGATGGCATAGGTCTGCTGAGGGCTGAGTTTATAGTAGCTCAGATTGGCGAGCACCCTAGTTACATGATTGAACAGAATCGAGGTCAGGAATTTGTTGATAAGCTTGCGGTAGGGTTAACTGCCTTTACCAAGGCATTCTACCCCCGACAGGTAGTCTACAGAACTACTGATTTCAAGACTAACGAATACAGAGCTTTGAAGGGTGGTGAAAAGTACGAAGAAACTGAAGAAAACCCCATGCTTGGCTACAGAGGAGCCTCGCGGTACATTTTCGATATCGACACGTTCAAGTTAGAGTTAGCCGCAATAAAGAAGGTGCGGGAGAAATATAATAACCTCTAGGTGATGATTCCCTTCGTCAGAACCGTCCAGGAGCTAGCCAGAACCAAAGAGATTATGGAAGCCGAGGGGCTGAAGCGCTCTGACGACTTCAAGCTTTGGATGATGGTTGAAGTGCCGTCCAACGTCATCCTGCTGGATAAGTTCCTTGCTGTGGGTATCGACGGCATCTCCATCGGCTCCAATGACCTGACCCAGCTTGTCCTGGGTGTTGACAGGGATAACGCCAAACTGGCCAAACTCTTCGATGAACGGGATGAAGCTGTCATGATGTTCCTGGAGAGGGCCGTTAAGGTAGCCAGGAGCATGGGTGTTACTTGCTCCATCTGCGGGCAAGCGCCATCAGTTTACCCTGAGCTTACCGAGAAGCTCGTGGAGTGGGGTATCACCTCAGTCTCCGTAAGTCAGGATATGATTGACACTACCCGCGAGATAATTGCCAAGGCAGAGAAGAGACTGGGGCTCGGACTTGAATGACGATACAGTTCACTCCCTGATTTTAACTCAGTAAATGGGATATGCTAGAAAAAAGATAGGAGGTAGTCGGTGCAAGCATATTGTGTGAAGTGCCATACAAAAAGGGAAATGAAAAATGCCAAGAGCGTAACCATGAAGAATGGAAGGCCAGCGACTAGAGGTATGTGCCCGGCGTGCGGGACTAAGATGTATAGAATAGGCAGGAACGGAGCTAGGGCGGTTCGTGTGGAGACCACAGCAGTAAGCAAATCGTGTCTATCAGATGTTGCAGCAGACAAAGTATTCTGGTGCCACGATGGCCGCGTGATTAAGAACCTGGATGAACTCGGCGCCGCTCTGCGGGTAATGTCTGAGGAGACCTTTCGATACCACGTCACTGTGGATAGGAATGATTTCAGCAAATGGGTTGAGGATGTAATCGGAGACCACGAGCTTTCAGCAGTCCTAAAAAACAGTAGCACTCGAGGCCAGGCGGGTAAGCTGGTGGCCGACAGGAGATAGCCTGTCTAAAAGGGGTAAAGGGGTCCTCTTCTTCCTGCCAACTATAAGGGAGGGGAGGACACTTCTATTTTCTGGAAGGGATGGAGGTTAAGTAATGCAAATCGAAGAAAAAATCATTGTGGTTCGTAGAATGGTTGACGACGATATGCCTAAATTAGAGGTAGTTGGTAGGTCTTTGATTGGCCTCCCACGAGCTATGCCATGGGAAATAGAAGCCGAAGCTGAGGATAAAGTATATCGTCCAACTATGAATTTTGTAGCAGAGCTAGATGGAGTGGTAGTGGGCTTTCTTTTGGGAGACATACGTTCACTTTGGTACGGGAACGATATGGGAGGGTGGATACACATGGTTGTAGTACACCGTAATTATCGACATTTGGGTATAGGTCGAAGGCTGGTTGAAGCCTTTTGTGAGGTGTGTGAGCAAAAGAAAGTCGATGTGCAAGTACTTTTAAGAGATGGCGACGAGCACCTGAGGAGCTTCTTCAAATTCCGGGGTTTTCAAAATGGAGACATGGTTACCCTTGAAAAAGAGTGTGGAACCAAGAAATAGAGAAAGCAGATAGGGGACGGCTTCACAAACTGGTACCCCTGGGGCGACTCGAACGCCCGACACGCGGTTTAGGAATACGTGACTTGCTTTACAGTCCCATTTTGAAGCTAATTTAGCCCTAAATTGACCGCAGCGACCTTCAGTTTTTACATCAGCGAGGAGTTAATTCGGAAGAATTATACGGAAAATTCTGAGAAAAATCAGAAGCATTCACGTTGTGCGTTTTGCTAGATCAAATGAGGTAGAAAGGTTCCCGGAAATGGGGATTGTTTCTTTCGTACCCATGGAAACAGATTGTCGTTGTCAAGGGAAAATGTCAGGGTTAACTGTTCAGCGATTTTGTCAGTACGTCACCAGAATACCATCATAGACAATCCCATCATCACAGGTTGTGGTGGGAACAAGCATTGCTTGCTCATT
>Ga0315280_10000738_pt1 | contig 59745 bp, 49 predicted proteins | sample YL17G06_40_MG_FD_203697 | JGI IMG/M metagenome (GOLD analysis project Ga0315280, IMG submission 203697) | Sediment microbial communities from Yellowstone Lake, YNP, Wyoming, USA - YL17G06_40 | ecosystem: Environmental > Aquatic > Freshwater > Lake > Sediment | place: USA: Wyoming | collected... | reverse complement strand
CGTTCAGCGCATAGGAGCCGAAGTCCTGGCCGCTGTTCAGCGTGTTGTCCACCGCGCCGGCGCTGAGCAGCACGAGCTGGTTGAAGTCGCGGCCGTTCAGCGGCATGTTGATGATCTGCTCGTTGGTGACCAGGTTTTCGACCGCCGCCGTCTCGGTCTGCAGCTCGGCGTGCGCCGTCACTTCGACGCGCTGCTCGATGGCGCCCACCTCCAGGGTGAAATCGGCGCGCACCGAGGAGCCGATGGTCATCTGGACCTCGGAGAGCACGCCTTTCTTGAACCCCTGCGATTCGGCGGCAATGGTGTAGCGGCCGGGCGGCGCCGAATAAATCACGTACTCACCACCGGCGCCCGCCGTCACCGTCCAGGTCTGGCCGGTGCCCAGGTTCTGCGCTGTCACTTTTGCGCCGGGAATGGCCGCCGAACTGGCGTCCCACACCCGCCCCACAAACGTGCCGGTGGGCGACTGCGCTAACAAAGGCACGCAAAGAAGAACGGCCGATAGCAAGTAGCTTTTCATACGGCTCCCTATCTCATCACGTTGCGAGACCTGAGGGACTCAGCGAGCACGCTTGGAACTTCGCCCGGCCGCCCTCGCTCCTGGGCGGTGCGCCGGCACCGCCGGCCGGGCCCGCTGACCGGCCACGTCCATGTAACGCCTCAGGACCTGATTCATTCGCGTCTGATAGCCACGCCCCTGACGCCTGAACCAACCGAGCACGTCGGCATCAACTCGGATCGTGATCGTTTCCTTGTTCGGTGGCCAGGGCACGAGCGGCTGCGCAAAGACCGCATCGTCGAGCTCGGGAATGTCGCCGTAGTCGATGTCCTCCTCCCGCAGCTTATCGACCCTCGCCAAGTCGCTCTTGATAGCGTGCTCTTTCACGGGCATTGGCTTTCCTCATGGAGATGATCCGCGTGGCGTCACCGCGCAGCGTGTGGGCAATAATGACCACCCGTCCCGCCAGGGTGCCAACGGTGAGGTACCGCGGTTCGCCGCACGGCCGGCGCAAGTCCTCAAACGTCAACGTGCGGCCCGCAAACACGAGCGGAGCGTCAGCGAAGTTCAAGCCGTGTTTCCGTTGGTTCGACTGATTCTTCGCCTCATCCCACTCGAACTTCATCGTACCTACAAATTGTAAATACTCGGCCGATCTCTGTCAAGCCGCACCGTCTCCAGACGATCCAGTCCTTTTCGGGGCTTGACAGCGATTGAGAGCCGTTAGAAACTCCCTACTTCTCTTGTCCAGTCCAAACTCCGGAGAGAAGCCATGCACAAACGACCTACGGGCCTGATTGCCGCGTTTGCGCTGTTGGCAGCGATGGCGGCGGCCGAGGAGCCGCAGTACTTCGCCATCCGCAACGCGCGGATCGTGCCGGTCAGCGGGCCGGCGATTGAAAGCGGCACCGTCGTGATCCACGACGGGCTGATTGCCGCCGTCGGGAAAGACGTGCCCATCCCGCCGGCGGCGCGGGTGATCGACGGCAAAGGGCTGATCGTTTATCCCGGGCTGATCGAGGCGCTGAGCACGACGCTGGGATTTGCGGAAGCCGCGCCGGCCGTCACCACAGCCACAACACCGTCGCGTTTCGGGCGGACGCCGACGCCGACCCCGACGCCGCCCTCCACACCTGCCACGCCGGCAACCACCGAGGAGCGGCCGGCGCAGGGACCGGAGGACCGGCCGCAGACCACGCCGTGGGTCAACGCGGCCGACCTGGTGAGTCCCTCGGCGCGCAACCTGGAAGCGGCGCGCAACGCCGGCTTCACCAGCGCGCTGGTGGCGCCGCCGCGCGGCATCTTCACCGGCTATAGCGCGGTCATCAACCTGGCCGGAGGGCGCCCGGGCGACATGGTGGTGAAAACGCCGGTGGCGCTGCACACCACCTTCGGCGGCGCTGAAAGCTTCATGTCCCGCAGCTTCCCCGGCTCGCTGTTCGCCCGCACGGCTTACATCCGGCAGACGTTCCTCGACCTCGATCATTACCAGCAGGAGAAGGCGGCCTACCAGAAGGGGTCACGCGGGCACAAGCGCCCGCAATACGACCGGGCGCTGGAGGGCCTGGAGCCGGTGGCATCGAAGCGCATCCCCGTGTTCATCGCCGCCAACACCGCCGTGCAAATTCTCCGCTACCTGGATTTCGGCCGCGAGCTGGGCGTGCCCTTCCTGCTGTACGGCGTGCAGGACGGCTACCGGGTGGCGCCGGAGCTGGCGAAAGCGAAGGTCGCGGTGCTGGTGAGCGCCAAGTGGCCGGAGAAGGAGCGCGACGCGGATCCGGAAGCCGAGGAATCGCTGCGGCTGCTGCGCCTGCGTGACCGCGCACCCACGACTCCCGCGGCGCTGTTGAAAGCGGGCGTGCCGTTCGCGTTCTATTCCGACGGCGCCGGCGCGCGCGACGTGATCCGAAACGTGAAGCGCTCGATTGACGCCGGCCTGCCCGCCGACGCCGCCCTGCGCGCCCTGACGCTGGCGCCCGCGCAGATCGCCGGCGTCGCCGACGTGCTGGGCAGTATCGAGACCGGTAAGATCGCCAACCTGGTGGTCACCGACGGCGATCTATTTGCCGAGAAGACCAAAGTCAAGTACGTGTTCGTGGACGGCGAGAAGTTCGACATCCGCGAGGAAGAAGCGCGGCCCGAAGCGGCGGCGGGCCCGCCGTCGGTCAACGTGACCGGCGCGTGGACGCTGAGCGTGGAGAGCCCCCGCGGCACCGAGACCTTCACCGCCAACCTGCGCCAGCAGGGCCCGGCGCTCACCGGGTCGGTGCAGTCGCCGCTGGGAACCGTGGAGATCAGCGACGGCTCGGTCGGCAGCAACGAGGTGCGCTTCCGCATCAGCCTGAACTTCGGCGGCCGCCCGGTGGATGTCACCGTTATCGGCACGGTCAGCGGCAACAGCATCAAGGGAACCATGGGCATGGGCGGCGGGCCAGCCATGAGCTTCACCGGCTCCCGGCCGCAGGAAATTTCGGATTGCGGATTTCGGATTGCGGATTTCGGATTTCGAACCCGCAGCCGAGCAACTCCAGGAGGTGAAGTAACATGAGACGCTCACATGCAATTGCCTTCCTGGTACTGGCAACGGTTGTGGCGCTGACCGGACTTGCGTCGGCGGCGCAGCCCATCCTTATTAAGAACGCCAACATCCTTACCGTCAGCCACGGCAAGATCGAGAACGGTGCCATCCTGATCCGCGACGGCAAAATCGCAGCCGTGGGGCTGAAGGTGGATGCGCCGTCCGACGCGCAGGTGATCGATGCCGGCGGGCAGTGGGTGATGCCCGGCATTATCGATCCGCACTCGCACATCAACGCCGACAGCACCAACGAGGGGTCCATCAGCGTCTCCTCGATGACCCGCACCTGTGAGGTGATCAACCCCGAGTCCATAGCCATGTACCGCGAGTTGGCCGGCGGGGTGACCACGGCCGACGTCATCCACGGCAGCGCCAATCCCATCGGTGGACAGGATTGCGTCCTGAAGTTCCGCTGGGGCAAGACGGCCAAGGAGCTGATGTTCGAAGGCGCCAAACCCGGCCTGAAATTCGCCCTGGGTGAAAACCCGAAGCGCGCCGGCACGCCATCGGGCTACGGCCAGACGACGACCCCGCTGCGCTATCCCGGCAGCCGCATGGGCGTCGAGGACGTCATCCGACAGGCCTTCACCGAAGCCCGCCAGTACCAGAAGGACTGGGATGAGTACAAGCGGAAGGCGGCCGCCGGCGAAAAGGGCCTCGTCGCGCCGCGCAAGGACGTCAAGCTGGAGCCGCTGGCCGAAGTGCTGCGCAGCGAGCGCTACGCCTATGTCCACGGCTATCGCGCCGACGAGCTGCTGATGATTCTGAAGCTCGCCGACGAGTTTGGCTTCAAAATCCGCTTTTTCATCCACGGCCTGGAAGCGTACAAGATCGCCAACGAGATCGCGGCACACGGCGCCGGCGTCTCCACGTTCTCCGACTGGTGGTCGTACAAGGTCGAGGCTTGGGACGCCATCCCATACAACGCAGCCATCCTGGCCAAGAAAGGCGTGCTGGTTTCGCTCAACTCCGACGACGCCGAGCTGGCCCGCCATCTGAACCAGGAAGCGGCCAAGCTGCTCAAGTACGGCAATTTCTCCGACGACGAGGCGCTGGCCACCATCACCCTGAACCCGGCCAAGCAACTGGGCATCGACCAGCGCGTGGGCTCGATCGACGTGGGCAAGGACGCCGACCTGGCCATCTTCGACCAGCACCCGCTCAGCAATTACGCCAAGGTAAGCAAGGTGTTCATCGACGGCCAGGTGTACTTCGACCGTGAGCAGGACCTGAAGCAGCGCGAGGCGAAGGCCAAGGAAATCCAGGAGCTGAAGGACAAGGAGAGGAAGGCGGCGGAGCGGCGGCCGCCGGCGGCCGAAAAAGCGGCGCCGCAAACCACGACGCCGCCGACGGGCCGCAAAAAGCGCCCGCCGGAGTCCACCGAGGAGGTGATCCGATGAAACGCCGAATCTGTTTGCTGCTTTCTGCCTTCTGTCTTCTGCTTGCTGCCTTCTGTCTTTTGCCTTCTGCCTTCTGTCTTCTGCCTTCTGCCTTCGCGGCGGAGAAAGCGGTCGCGAAAAAACAGTTGGCCACGGACCAGCCGCTGGTTCTTCGTGGCGCCACGGTGCACACCGTCTCGGGCAAGGACTTGCCGAATACCAGCGTGCTCATCAAGAACGGCAAAATCGAGGCGCTCGGCCAGACCCTGCGGGTGGCCGGCGCGCGGGAGATCGACGTCCGCGGCCTGCACGTCTACCCGGGGCTGATCAACGCGGCCACCACCATCGGACTGACCGAGATCAGCGCGGTGCGCGAAACCTCCGACACCAGCGACCTGGGGGATTACAACCCGCAATTGCGCGCCTACAGCGCCATCAACCCGGCCAGCGAGCACATTCCGGTCGTGCGCGCCAACGGCATTACCACGGTGCTGAGCAGCCCCTCCGGCGGCGTCATCTCCGGCCAGGCCGCACTCATCAACCTGGCCGGCTGGACCATCGACGAGATGGCCGTGCGCAAGTCGGTGGGCATGGTCATCCGCTTCCCCTCGCCGACACAGCGCTCGGGCCGCGGCGGAGGCATGGAACTGTTGATGATGATGCTGGAGCGTCCCGGCGGCGCCGGCTTCACGGAGGCCCGCCGCACCTACGAGCGGCGGGTGGCGGAATTGCGCGAATGGCTGGACAAGGCCCGCCACTACGCGCAGGCGCGCGCCGCCGAAACACCCGACGTGAAGCGCGACCTGAAGCTGGAAGCGCTGGTGCCGCTGGTCAAGGGCGAGCAGCCGGCGCTGATGACCGTCTCCACCGCCCGCGACATCCGCAACGCCCTCGAATTCGCCGACAAGGAGAAGATCAAGGTTGTCCTGGTCGATCCCGACGACGCCTGGAAAGAGGCCGAGCTGCTGAAGAAGAAGGACATCCCGGTCATCCTGGGGCCCACGCTCTCGCTGCCGCGCAACGAGGATGATCCCTACGATCTTCCATACGCGCTGCCGGCCATGCTGCACAAGGCCGGGGTGAAATTCGCCATTTCCACTGGCGGCGTGCAGTTCGCGCGCAACCTGCCCTACCAGGCAGCGCAGGCCGCGGCCTTCGGGCTGCCCAAAGACGAGGCACTCAAGGCCGTCACGCTCTACCCGGCCCAGATTTTTGGCGCCAAGGAACTGGGCAGCATCGAAGCCGGCAAGACGGCCAACCTGATCGTCACCGACGGCGACCCGCTGGAATCGCGCACCCAGGTCAAGCGCCTGATCATCGCCGGGCGCGAGGTCAGCACCGACAACAAGCACAAGCAGCTTTACGAGAAATACATCGCCAGGCCGTAGTTTACCACAAAGGCACGAAGGGCACAAAGGGCACGAAGGAGCAGTGATTCCTTTGTGCCTTTTGCGTTTTCAGGACTGAAGTTCGTCAGGCAAGCGGGCGAGAACCCCCTCCACGACTTCACAGGCGAGCGCGACCGCACTATTCGCTTGCGCCAAGGTCGGCTGCGGTTCGTCGCTGGGGTAGCGGAATACCCAGGCATACGGGGTCACGTCTTCCAGCCGATCGATAAAACGCTCAAACGCGCGATCGATTGCCGCGCACTCGCGACTCAGATGGCGAAGATCGTGGGTCTTTGCGAACGGTCGGTCGTGCCAGGTAAGGAATGCTTTCAGCGCCTTTTCGGCCGCCTGCTGGCAATGAAACAGCCCGTCCTCCAGGTCGGGGTCGGATTCGGAAAGCAGTCGCTTTGCCCTCTGCAAATCCTTGCGGCTCTTCGCGATCCATTCGCGCGTGTCTTCGACTCGAACGGGATCAAGCGGCATAGAGTAGCTTCCCCTCTCGCACAATGGTCGCGGGGAACGAAGCCTTCAGGTGGAGTCGCTTATCGAAACTGCTCTTGCGGAAGACAACGACGTCAGCGGGAACCGGAACGTCACGAAGCGCCCGGTAACCCGTTGCGCTTGTGCGAAGCTCCGGGGGGGCATCGTCTGGAACGATGACCATGAAGTCGTAGTCGCTGTCTTTACCAGCCGCCCCGCGCGCCACCGAACCGAACAGGTAGACGCGCTCGGGGTGGTAGGCGTCAACCAGGCGGCGCACGATTTCGCTGACAATTTCGTCCACCGAATAAGGCCCCTTCTTGTCTGCTGCGCAGCCCATACTTCGCTAATATCGCCAAGACCAGCTTGCCATACATCTCGCCGGTCGCGCGGCCCCGCGGGGTGCTCCCAGTCATCCGAGTTCAAAGCCCCTCGGCGTCCAAGTGCGAGAACTCCCGGCAAATCCGCCGATCCAGTGACGCGTTGGCCCCATAGCCCCCGGTAAGCTGTCGCTCCAGTTCACGCCGCTGCGAGCGTCTCTGCAATTGCCCGCGCTGGCGCTTGTCCCTTGCTTGACGGCCCGGCATTTCTCCCCGCTTGCGCCCTTCTGCCATGCGAGTGACCTGCGCCTCAGCTAGTCCGCGAATAGGCTGCCCTGACTTTGCACCGCGCGGCCCTTCATCCACGAGTGCAGTCTCGGATCGTAGTGCCATCCGCGGGTTTCCAGCAACCGAATGAAATCGTCCCGCTCGAACCGCAGCGTGTGCAGCGCGTTCAATCTCCAGGCTTCTACGATGAGCCGGTTGAAGAGCAGCTCTCCATGGAACCCGTTGTGGCGCATGTGGAGCGTGGGAAGGACGGCATCCACCAGTTGCCCCAGCGCAATGCCGTTCGAAGGCCGGGTCTGCTTCGGCTTGGCTCCCTCCTTAAAGAAGGTGAGTATCATCTCACCCATCAAGACACGCGCCAGGTTCTTCTTCTTGTGCATCGACCAGACGGTATCGCCCACCTGGCTGACTGCGGAACGCAACTCGCCGCCGGATTCTTCCGCTGCTTCCAGTATCGCTTCGAAATACGCGGTGTTCCAATGCTGAAAGACGACCGACATCCAGCGATGTGGCTTCAGCAGGCGAAAGCAGGTCTTTATGCTTGCCCGCAGCGAGCTTATGTAATCGTCCTCGGACTTGTTCAGTTCGCCACCCACAATGATTTCGTGCCGTCGAAGGGGATCAGGCACGCGAAAGCCGAGCCAGTGATTCCATATGGTTGAGAGGTCGAGATAGGCGATATGGCCGCCGTAAGGCGGATCGGTAAAGATATAATCGACGGGGCTGACAATTTTCGGGAGACTTCGAACATCCTCGCTGTGACGCTCGAACACACCTGTGAAGCCCCTGCTGGCCCGAAGATACTCGATCTTTTTCAGAACCTCCTGCTTGGCCCTGACGATGTTGCCGACGCGCTCGTCAAAGGTCTGCCAGGCAGGCAATTCGACGGGGCGCTTGGCCACCTTGTAACGATAGATGCTGAAGACGCTGCTGCCGCCGCGGGATTCCGCCCTTCCCTTGGCTGAGAGAAAGGTGCGATTGAGTTTCCCGCACGTGGCGGACCATGCTAGAAGCAGTTGACCCTTTGCTCCCTCGTCATCCAGCCGATCGACAGCGTTCTTGAGGATGGCAAGCGAGAGTAGCTGGCGCCGAGTAAACAACTCGTGGAAATTTTCAACGTCCGAATTGCTTGGCAACGCGATGTTCTTGGGCAACTTTTCACGCCTGAGCAGGTCCTCGACCTCGTTGTCCGAACACGCGGCAACTGAAAGGAGGCGGTCACGGCACTCGCGCTCGATGTTGCGAAAGGCCTGCTCAATGTAAGCCGTGTCCGTCCGGCCAAGATCCGCGATGTTTTCGGCTATGAAATTGCCGAGCGGGTTGATGTCGTTTTGAATGCCATGCCGATTTTCCAGAAATGCCTCGATTGCCGTTACTCCAGACCCGCCAAACGGGTCGAGGACGCGGTCGCCTGGGCGGGAGTAGTGAAGAATGTAGGAGCGAACCACGTTAGGCGGTCTGCGGGTGAAGTACGGGTGCACGCCGTAATGGCGCTTCGCCGCTTGCCGATTGGCCCGAATCGCGCGGGTGATCGGCTTGATGGTTGCGTAGTCGAAGCTCATGCCGCGACATCCGCCTTTGCAAGAGCGTTCAGTTCTATCACGTCGATGTTGCGGTCCGGAAAGTTGGGGAGGTCGTGATGCACGCAGAGAACCACAGCTCGGGATAGCTCTTCCTTGCCGTATTTTTGCTGTTGATACTTGAAACCTGAGCTGCGCTTCTTGACTTCAACCGGGACTTCATAACATACGTAGTTCAAGAATTGAAAACTGCTTTTACAGCAATCGTAGCCACGGCCCGCGTAGGGACCGAGCGCGACACCGCAAATGTTCAGGGGGCCAGAAGCGCGAAGAACATCAGCCTCTTGGATATTTGGCTCAACCGGAGCTTGGTAAGCGGCAACAACCCGTCGCAACTCCATAATGGCCCAGGTGTACGCCCTAGCGTCTCGCCTTCGTACGGCATTGAGTTGATCACACCAAAGTCGGCTGCGAAAAGCAGAGGTGAAGGACAGCGGCAAGAGCGGGCGTTCGATCAAGATCGGCCTCTGCTTTCCGCGTAGAAAGCAGCAAAGCGGCGCTGTATAGAAGCTGCCGTCTCGGACCTCTATTTCAATGTCGATTCTCTCGAAATCGCCCCCGGGAAGCGAGTACCACCCCCGAATCGCCTCCCCAATCGACTGCCCAGCAGCAGCCGCCTGAATCCTGTCGTGCTGAGCGTTTGCTGCAACGACCCGTCCATTCTGCAGCTTAAAGTTGCGATGCAGCGCTATAAAGCTGGAACGCGTCGCTCCATATGGCGTCATCAACGCTACCGGCACTGCCCTGTGCTTCCCCAGATACGTAGACACTTCCTCTGTCGGTGCTTGCAGCCAGTACTGCGGCCCCCCGGTCAGCCGGCTCGCGAGTTTTGTCTGTTGCAGATGCATCTTCCGTCCTAGCCGATGCGAACATTATGCAAGCGCCCGGAGCAGAGTCAAGAAAAAGCAACGCCAGTCGGTCACCCCGCTTCCCCAATCAGCGAGGGGCGGAGCTCGTTGACCACGGTGAGGAAGGCGTTCATGACCGGGCCGGGGTTCAGAGCGCCAGGCTGATTCGCAGCGCCTGATCAACTTTTTGCATCGTGGCATGGCTCAGCATTCCGCAAATCCTGCCGAGACGAAGCTCGTCCACAGTCCGGACCTGGTTGCACAGCACCACGCTGTCCTTCGTCAGCCCCCCGTCGCCTTTGCTGACACCGACATTGACCGGATACAGTCTGCGGACGTTTTCGGCCCCGGTGATGACAGCCACGATTGTCAGGTGTGACGCGGCGTTGCCGATATCGTTTTGAATGACCACGCACGGCCGCCGCTTGGCAGCCTCATGCCCGACCACGGGATCCAGGTTCACTTCCACAACCGCTCCGCGAACACACTTGCCCGGCATCAGATGTTCTCCGCATCCACGTAGGCGAATTCCTGGCAAATTTCCCGGTCCATGGCAGCATTGGCCCGATAGCCCTCGGCGAGCTGCCGCTCCAGCTCGCGCCTCTGCAAGCTCTGCAGGAATTGCTCGACTGCCAGCCGAATCAAGCGGCTGCGATTGGTGGCCAGTTCCGAAGCCGCCCGTTCAGCCCGCTCCAAGAGGTCGGCCGGGAATTCTACGATCACCTTGCTGTTCGTCCGTGCCTTGCCCCTCGGGCCGGCTCTTCTTGCCCGATTCCCTGAAACCGCCATGTACACCTCCGCCTTCGGTTCTCATCCTAGCATATATTATTGTATATACGATTATATTTAAAATGCTATATGGTGTCGCGGTCAGCTTTGCTCGCCGATCAGCGTGGGGCGGAGCTCGTTGACCACGGTGAGGAAGGCGTTCATCACCGGGCAGATGCTCTTGTCGCGGTGGTAGATCAGGCCCAGCTCGCGCGTTAGCTTGACTCCTTGCAGGGGGACCAGGCGGACCATGCCGGCGGCGGCTTCTGCGGCCGCGAAGCTGCGGCTGATCAGCGAGATTCCCATCCCGGCGGCCACGAACTTCTTGATGGCCTCCACGCTGGCCAGCTCCAGCGAGATGCGGGGCTCCAGCGAGCGCGAGGCGAAGATGCTCTCAAACAGGGCGCGGGTGCGGCCGGTGCGGGGAAAGATCAGCGGGTGCTCGGCGACCTGCTCGACGGTGAGCGAGCGCTGCCCGGCCAGCGGATGGCGCGGCGGGACGATCCACACCAGCTCGTCGCGGAACAGCGGCAGCACCGTCAGCTCCTTTTCCTCGACCGGCAGGGAAACGACGGCAAAATCCAGGGCGTTGGCCAGCACGCGCTCCACCAGCTTGCGGGTGAAATTGCGGTGGATGCGCAGCCGGACGTCCGGATAGCTGGCGTGGAAGCGGGCGAAAACGGGCGGCAGCACGTACAGCGAGGTGGCTTCGTTGGCGCCGATGGCCAGCCGGCCGCGCGGCGCGACCGCCATTCTTTGCAGGGCTTCCTGGGCCTGGCGGCGCAACTCGGCCAACTGCTCGCAATGCTCCAGCAGGATGCGCCCGGCCGGCGTCAGCTCCACCTGCTTGCCGGTCCGCAGGAACAGCCTCTGGCCCAGTTCCTGCTCCAGCGACCGCACCTGCTTGGAGATCGCCGGCTGCGTGCGATACAGGTGTTCGGCGGCGCGCGAGAAGCTCTTGTGCTTCGCGATTTCGATAACCGTTCTGACCTGGTCGAAGTCCATGAGAACAGTGACGAGTGACAAGTGACGAGTGACAAATGACCTCGTCCCCCTCGTCACTTGTCACTCGTCACTCGTCACTTGTTCCACTAGTATATGATACAGAGACGCAATATGGATTTTGGCCAAATGCGGGCCATCGTGGAGGTGGCCCGGCTGCGCAGTTTCTCGCGGGCGGCCGAAGCGCTGGGGCTGACCCAGCCGGCCATCAGCGCCCAGGTGCGGCTGGTGGAGGAAGAGACGGGACGCCGGCTGTTCGACCGCCTGGGCCGCAACGTGTACCTGACGCAGCCGGGTGCGGTGCTGCTGGATTACGCGCAGCGCATGCTGAATCTGCGGCGGCAGGCCATGCAGGCCGTGTCCGACCTGCGGCGGCCCTCGGCCCGGCTGACCATCGGCGCCACCGAGCCCATCTGCCTGTACTTCCTGCCCCCGGTGCTGAAGCAGTACCAGGCGCGCCATCCGGGCGTGGCCATCAGCATCTTCCGGCACAACACCGACCGGGTGGTGCGCAAGCTGGCCGAGGGGGTGCTCGATATCGGGTTCATCTCGCTGCCCACCGAGCATCCCGATCTGCGGGTCATCCCGGTGCAGCGCGACCGCTGGGTGGCCGCGGTGCCGCCCGCGCATCCGCTGGTCTCGCGCCGCTCGGTTTCGCTCGAGCAGTTGGTGGAGTATCCGTTCATCCTTCCGGAAATGGGCCACACCCGCGCGGCGCTCGACAAAATGCTGCTGCCCTACCGCCGGCTCCTGAAGGTGGCGTTTGAAGCTTCGGGGGTGGAATTGATCAAGCGGCTGATCGCCGCGGGCATGGGCGTGGCCATCATCGCCGAGCGCTGCGCCACCGAAGAGGCGGAAGCCGGCCGGCTGAAGCTGATCGCGCTCCGCGGCGTGAGCATGGTGCGCGAAATCGGCGTGGCCATGCGCAAGGAGGATGCGCTGCCCTCGACGGCGCGCGCCCTGATCGCCGTGGCCCGGCAGTTCGCGGCGCAACCGGCGCGCAAATCCCGCCGCCGGACCAGTAAGCAGTAGGCAGTAAGCAGTAAGCAGTAGGCAGGAACAGACGGCGCCGCGCTTCTGCTTACTGCTTACTGCTTTCTGCTTACCGCTTTCTGCCTACTGCCACCTGGCCGAGGAGGAACAACTCCGGGCGGCCCCTGGCCGGCCGCCAGCGCGCGGCCAGCGGGCATTTGCCGTCGGCCAGCTCGCGGAACGTTTTTGGTCCCGGGGCACCGGGTTTGGTCTGCCCCCAGACTTCGGCAGTGCCGGCCAGCGTCTGCACGCTCGCCCCGGCCCAGCCGGGATGTTCGGCCCACTGCTCCTTGAAGCTCTCTGCGGCGCCCTGAACGAGCATGACCGCGGCGATGCGCTGCTCAACTGCCTTGGCTGTTGTGGCGGCGGTGAAATGCCAGTGGTTGGGCATCTGCTCCTGGTACTCGGGCGGGTTGCCGGCGTTGTAGGGCGTGTCAAACCGGTCGGTCTGCGAGAAGGCCAGCGGCGATTCCGCATGCAGCCGGACGGTGAGGGAAGCGGGCCCGCGCCGGGACACCACCTGGCGGCGCGCCTCGTCCACCTCCATCTTGTCGAAGGCGTGGAGCAGCCACTGGAAGGTGGCCGGCGATGGCGCGGCCAGGTCGTCGAGGACCAGGAATAGCCCTGGGCGCACGAAGACGATGTGCCGCAGGAAGCGGGCGAGTTTCCCCTTGTAGGCAGCGGCCGCATCGCCGCAAACATGGGTGATGGCCCAGCCGTGCTCGAAGCCGGTGATGCGGCCCTTGGCCTCGAAGTCGCGCACCACCTGGCCCTCGCCGTTCACCAGCACGCAGTTGTTGGCCTTGGTCTGGCGGGTCCAGTCGGCGTGGTGCGGCATGCCGTAGGCCGGCCCGTAGTGGCCCGAGGGGATGGCCAGGGCGCGCCCGCCTTTCAGGATGGCGAAGGAGTTCTGGTCGGCGTGGCTGTGGCTGACGCTGCCGTACGGGCTGCTTTTCAGCAGCAGGAAGGTGTCGCCGGCGGGATCGTCCAGCGCACTGTGCAAGGCCGCCCAGCCGATGCCGCGAAAGACCGCCGCGCCGGGAAAGTCCCACGGCGGGGCGGGCGCCACCTTGTCTTCGGTGATCAGCGAAATCAGCTCGCCACTCTCGCCCGGCGAGGCCTGCTCCGCCCACCACACGCAGGCCGGATCGTTCAGCCGCCGGCCATAATGCCGCATCAGCACGCCGGCGGCGCCCACCCCCGGCCTGTCGGCGCCATCGCCAAACGGCTTCATCTCCCCGTTGGGCGCGGCGCAGTATAGGAAGTAGCGGCGGATGCCGTCGAAGAACGGCCGCTTCCACAGATCGACGCCCGTCGCCGCCCGCAGCGCCTCCAGCGTGGTCAGCGAAATGCCGTTGTAGCCCATGGCGTAGCTGAGGCCTTCGGCCCATCCTCCATCCACGCCGCCCCAGTGCGGGTAGAAGGTGGTGAGGGCGCGGAGCGAGTAGTCCAGCCATTCGGCGGCGTCCGGCGCTTCCTCCTTGAGCACGATGGCGTATTCGCTCAGGTAGCAGATCAGCCGCCCGTTGTGGCTTTCGGCGGGAGTGGCCAGGTAATCGGCCCGGCGCAGGCGCCGGAGAATCTGGCGGGCGCGATCGATGCTGTGGTCGCGCACCGTGGCGCGCTCCGTCTCGTCGAGCAGCGGGTAGAGCCAGTCGTAGGCGCGGTGGCCGTGCCGGGACATGCTCAGGCCGGGCTCGTCGCCCCATGGGGCCAGCAGCGACATGGGCCCCTCGACGCCCCAACTGGCCACTTCCAGCAGAATCTTCTTCGCAGCCAGGCCGTATCGCTGGTCGCCGCTCAGCAAATAGGCCAGCGCCAGCGTGCTCATGCCCTGGTCGATGAAGCTGCGGAAGTTACGGAAGTAGACGGCATAGCCCATGCGGGCGCGGTTCTCGCCGGTGAAGGTGTGATACTGCGGCGGCTGCGGCAGCTTGGTGGACAAGGCGTGGTCCGCCGCCCGCTTCAGCGCCTCCCAGGCCTGCTTGCGCCCCGCACTCAACGATTCGCGGATGCGCGCCAGATCCTGTTTCAGAAAGATCAGGCGCGGGTGCGACGCCGGGACTCGGCCCAGGATCGTCGGGAGGTCCTCCCAGGGCAGTTCCGGGACGCCGGAAGGAATCGTGAAGCGCTGCCGGCCCCGGCGGGCGATGACCCGGCCCTGCTTGTCGAGCGCCTCCACGTCCCATGCGTACTCGCCGGGTGGAAGCACGCGCGAGGGCAGGTGGACGGGATCCGCCATTCCGCCGGCCTCATACACCTGGCGCCCCGCCGAGTCGGAGATGACGAGCCGGTACGCGGCGGCCCCCGGCGCCCGCCACCAGGCAAACCCGGGCGGGTTGATGCCTACCGTGGCGCCGTCCGGCGGCGTGGGAAACAGCGCGCGCTCCGCCTGCTTGGCCGGGAATTCGGCTGCCGCCATGGTCCATTCCGGCCGCAAGGCCGCCACGGCCGCCGCTGCTTTGAACAAGTTTCTCCTCGTGGTCGTCATAGGAAGTGAATATAACCACAAAGGCGCCAAGAACACCAAGAAACACAAGCGGGGCCGGCCGGCGAGACGCCAGCGTACAACCCTTCGGCTGGTGACCTTTGTGCCCTTCGCGTCTTTGTGGTGAAATGAAGAAACACATGCGCTTCTCATTTCAGCCCCGGGCGCCGTATGATTTCGCGCGCACCGCCAAATTCGGCGTCGCGCCGCCGTTGAGCCTGCGGCCGGAGCTGTTCGTTCCGTTGCTCGATTACTGGGTCGATGGGGAATACCGGCGCTGCCTCCGGGCCGGCGGGCGGCCGGTGCTGTTGCGGCTGCGGCAGGCGGGCAGCGTCGAACGGCCAAGGATGGACGGCGCCACCTGGCCGGAGGCCCTCGATGCGGCTACCCAGGCCGAGGTCGAGGACGCGGCCCGTCGCATCGTGGATGCCGAAACCGATTTGAATGAATTCTACGCGGTTCTGGCCGGGGAGCCGCGGCTGGCCCGCCTGGCCGCCGCCTTTCGCGGCCTGAAGGTTTTCCGCAGCCCCTCGCTTTACGAATCGCTGGTGATGGCTGTGCTCGAGCAGCAGGTGAACTTCAACTTCGCCGGGCAGGTCAAAGCGGCGCTGGTCGCCCGCTACGGCACGCGACTCGATTTCGAAGGGGCGCCCTACGCGGTGTTCCCCGCGCCGGAGCGGCTGGCCTGCGTGCCGCCAGAGGAGCTACGCCAGCTCAAGATCTCCGGGCAAAAAGCGAGCTACATTCGCGGTCTTTCGGAGGCCGCCGTGAGGGGCCTGCTTCATCCGAACGGCTCGTCGCCGACGGTGGCCGACCTGGTGGCCCACAAGGGTGTGGGGCCTTGGACGGCAAACTACGTCGCGCTACGCGTGTTCGGCGCGCGCGACGCGCTGCCTTCGCACGACGTCGGCCTGCTCAAAGCGGCCGGCCGGCACCTGGCCATGCGGGGCAAGGTGACGCCCGCTAAGCTGGAGCGGCGCCTCCGCCGTCTTGCCGGCTGGCGTGGCTACATCACCTGGTACTTGTGGCACACCGAATGGGAGAGGCCGGAAGCCTGTAGGCTGTAGGCTGTAGGCAGAAAGCAGTAGGCAGTGGAATGGGGCTTTGCGCCGCTGCGGTTTATGGCCCATGGCCCCCGGCCGGCTAGCCCGCTTTTCTCACCGCCCATCCGTGCAGTGGCGGCCATGCCGCCTGGATATGCTGAATGGCTTTGCCCTTCCGAAGTGTGTTTCTTCCTTCGGCGAGGCTGCGCCTCGACAGTTCGTCGAAGGCGCAGCCTTCGACGAGGAATGGGATCGGGCCGGAAAGCCGGAGGCATTCCGCGGATCAAAGCGGCGAAGCCGCCAGTTGGTGAGAAATGCGGGCTAGGAACGCGCAGGCTTGCTAGGCGCGAATCGCTGAACGCGCCCGCCTCGTGTCTATCTCATCGGGTTCCTCTGGAGATACCTCCTGGCCTCCACCCGGCTACCAAAAGCATCAGGAAACTCCTTCATTACGTCGTCAATTAGACCCTCTTCGACTGGATCCTCGCCGAGCAGCTTTCGACGAAGAGAGTCAAGCGAGATTGTGCCAGTGTCGTTCTTGACAAAAAGGTAGTCGTACCCATTCACTGCCGGAGTCTTCCCCCCGCTCGCGTTGATCATCGCCACAGCCAACTTGCTGGGGCTTGCATGCGAGCGTTTCTGAAACTCGATCCTTCCGTCAGCAGTCACCACAGCCCCCTTAATAAACGGCTCGGCACCCTTCTTTTGCTGGCGCTTCAGGGAGCGGCAGTAAATTTCGTCGCCGCGGTTCAGCAGGCCAGCGCGCACCAGCTCCGGAAACGTCAATCGTCGTGTGGCGTGGTTGGGAATCTCGTCGACCGTCGACGGAGGTGACTGGATTGGCGCCGGCGACGCCGGGCTGATGGGAGGGACACTCCGCGGCCTTCCGAAGTACCACCTCAGCAATTCATCCCGCAGGCTCTGAGGCATTGTGAACAGATTATCCTCGTTCAGAATGAGAGTGAAAGGCACTGCCGCCTCCTTTCGTTCTACACTGTTATACACTGTTCCACACTGTTGTCAAGGAAAATCGTGGGCTGCGCCAGAGCAGGAGCACTATTCGAGCGAATAATCGAGCGTGATGTCATGATTCCTGGACCGCCGCCAAGCGGGGGGTGGATCCCGGCTGGCTTCGTGGAGGCAGAAAGCAAGAGGGCCAGGAGCTCTTCGCCCCTGGCCCCGGTAGCCGTGTTGGTTTACCTGAAGCGAAACTCAAGCCGTCAGGCAAGCGGAATCGCACATCCGAGGCGAATTCCGCCTCAAGTCGCGACCACCTCACGCGGTCTACATTCAGAATCAGTTTGCACTGGACCACCTCCTTTCTCGTGTAAGGCCATGGTATCGGCGGCCTGAATCCGTGTCAAGCAGGAACCGCGGCTTTCAAGTGCCTGCGACGATACACTCGATTGGCACACCCAGTTCTCTGCTCGTTCCTGCCAGTCATCTCATCGCAGCCCCGAGCTCGTTTGTTCTTCGTGCCTTTGTGTCTTCGCGCCTTTGTGTTGAACGCCCCCTACTCGAAGATCTTGCTCACCGGCACGACCTCGGCTGCTTCCGGCTTCAGGTTGATTTTCCAGACCTCGACGATCTTGTCCTCGTCCGTGATCTCCTTGGGTTTGGGCGAGTTGTAGGTCATCGGCGATGGGGCATTGCTCAGGATCTTGCCCCCCAGCTCGGCGGCGTTCTTGGTGATGGCGACGACGCGCAGGTCGGACATGCGCAGATGCTTGCGGATGGCCCGGTTCACGTCGTCGGCCGTGAGCTTGGCCAGCGACTTTTTCACGTAGCTGTTGTAATCGGGAATGCCATAGAACGCGCTGTCGATGGCGTAGCCGAGCTCGGCCGTCTTGGTTTTGGTCAGCAGGTTGACGTATTTGGAGAGGAACGAGCGGGTGCGCTCGAAGTCCTCCTTGCCGATGCCGTTGCGGATCAGCCGGTCCAGTTCGTAGAGGGCCAGGCGCAGGGCGAAGTGCGCGGTCGGCGGCTCGACTGGACGAATCCAGATCTGGAAGATTTGCTGGGAGCGGGCCAGGTTGGGCGCCGGCTCCAAGCGGAACATGCCCTGGGGGAAGTACTCGATGTAGGTGTAATCGCCGTAGTTCAGGCCGCGCTGCTCGCGCAGGCGCTGGTAAAGGCGTCCGCCGCTATTGCGGTGCTGCCCCAAATACGACTGCACCAGCAGAAGGGCCGGAAAGTCGGGGTCGCCGCGCTTCACCTCGATCGGGAAGCCCAGCGAATAGGCCACCGAGCGCGTGTCCTTGTCCACCAGCAGCAGGCTGGGCTCGGCGGCCGCCTTGGGAGCCGCGAGTCTCGGCTTGGAAGCGGCCCCGCCGGGCAGGGTCGAGAAATCTCTCTTCATCCGCGCCAGGAATTCCGGCGGGTAGCCGCCCGCCACGCCCAGGATCAGGTTGGCCTGCGTGTAGTGGGCCTTGTAGAAGCGCTGCACGTCGGCGACGGCCAGCTTCTCCAGCGACGAGACCGTTCCGGCGTTGTGATGGCCGTAGGGATGCCCCTGGTAGATGGCGTTGTAAAGCACTTCCTTGCCCAGTTCTTCGTCGTTGTTGCCGCGCAGGCTGACGCGGAGGAAGTTGATCTGGTCGTCCTTCAGGCGCTGGAAATCATCCTGGCGCCAGCCGGGCTCCAGCAGCATGGCGCGGAACAGCGCGTAGTATTTGTCCAGGTTGTCCACGTGGGTGACGCCGGAAAACACGGTCATCTCCTTGTCCGCGTAGCTGGACACCGAGGTGGCCATGGGGAACATGGCGTCCACGATCTGCTTGTAGGTGAGGTCGCGGGTTCCGCCCTGCGCCAGCATGGAGGCGGTCAGCGTGGCCAGGCCGGGCTGGTTGGCCGGGTCGGCGGCCGCGCCGGTGAGGTACACCACGCGCAAGGTGACCAGCGGCGACTTGCTGGGCAGCGCCACCACCTGGATCTCGCCGAAGGCGCCGGCAACCGCGAACAGCCCCAGAATCAGGCAGACAAACAGGCCAATCATTCGTGTGCGCATGTTCATTGCTTCTTACCTCCCGCCTGGCTGACCAGGGTGACGATGGTGCGCCGGCTTTCGGTCAGGTATTGCCGGGCGACGCGCTGCACGTCTTCCGGCGTCACCTGCGCGTACATGTCGTAAATGCGGTTGATGGTTTCCGGAGTGCGGCGAAGGGCGACATAGCGCGCCACGATGGCGGCGATGGCCTCGCTGTTGCTCATGGACAGCGCGAAGCTGTAGCGCAAGTTCTGCTTCACGGTCTCCAGCCGCGCGGCCGGCGCCGGCTCGGCGGCCAGCTTCTTGATGGTGGATAGAATCTCCTCCTGCACGACGCCCACGTCCGCCGGCTTCTTCACGCGCGCCAGCACCGTGAACAGGTAGGGATCGACGCGGTCCTCGGCGCCCCCGAACAGCGTGTCCACCTTCTGCTGCTGGATCACCAGCTTCTGGTACAGGTCGGAGTTCTGCGAGAAGCCGAGGGCGGCCAGCACGTCCAGCGCCGCCATGTCTTTTTCGGTGTCCGTGTAGGCCGGGCCACGGTAGGCCACCGCGACCCAGGGCAGGGTGGACGTGGGCCAGGCCACCTGGTTGGTGCGCGGGCCGTTCTGCGCGGGCTCGGAGGGAACGGCGGGCTTGTAGGCGCCGCGCTTCCAGTTGCCCCAGTACTTGTCCACCAGCGGGCGCAGGCGCTCGCGCGTCACGTCCCCCACCACCAGGATGGTAGCGTACTCCGGCCGGTAGTAGCGGTCGAAGAACTGCAGGCTGTAATCGTACTGGTTGGGCATGTCCTGGATGTCTTTGAGGAAGCCCATGGTGGTGTGCTTGTAGGTGTGCCGGTCGAAGGCGGTGTCGCGCAGCGCCTCGAACAGCTTGCTCGTGGGGTTGGCGCTGTTCTTGTTGTATTCGCCCAGCACGGCCTGCGTCTCGGTTTTGAACACCGCCTGGGTGTATTTCAGGTTCTGGAAGCGGTCGGCCTCCATGGCCAGAATCTGCTCCAGGTCTTCCTTGGAGAAGACGGTGTGGTAGGCGGTGTGGTCGTCGGTGGTATAGGCGTTGGAGGCAGCGCCCGCGGCGGTCAGCACGGCCTGGTATTTGTCGGGCGGAAATTTCTCCGTCCCCCGGAACATCATGTGTTCGAACAGGTGGGCGAAACCGGTCTTGCCCGCCTCGACCTCGTTGCGCGAGCCGGTTTGCACCACGATGTACAGGGCCACGATGTTGGGGTAATCGGTGGGGATGGTGATCAGCCGGAGGCCGTTGGGCAGGTCCTCCTGGCTGTAGGCATAGGGAAAGGCCTTTTGCGCGGCATGCGCCCCGGCGGCCAGGGCCAGGCAGGCCAGCAGTATGGCTGGCTTCAGGATTATCGCTCGCATGAATGCTCCTTTGGTGAATTGAGCAATTCCATTCTATCGACAGACCGTTGGGGAAGCGTTAACCAGGTTGGACCGAAGGCGAAGGCCGGTGCAGAATCCTAACCGCGGCCGACGTGAAGCCCGGCGAAAGCCGGTGAGCATGCTTCGATCTTCCGCATGGCCTCACGGTCGTACACCTTCTCACCGCAGGCCGGGCACTCGTGGAATTCCACGTCCCGCACCGTATACGCCTGACCATCAAACTCACCGCTCCAGTCCTTGCGAACCTTCCTGATTCGATTGCTGCCGCATGAAGGGCAGATTCGCACGGTGATCATAACCGCCCCCTCCGCTATATGGCCCTCTTCGACGAGATCAAGAAATAATACACGTCCGATCCCGCTTGTCGTACGAGTTTGCCTTTGGAATAGATCGCCACGCCGTCGAGGTTCGTGCCTTGAATAACATAAAGATATTCCCGGCCGGGCTTGCGCCAAGGACTTCTGGAGCGAATCTTTTTGTAAACGGCGACCGCATTCAGAATGGATTCGGCCACGTCAAGTTCCGTTATACGATCGGTCTCCATTTCGATGCGCGCCTTCTCGCTGAAGGCGTAGCGCCCGGCAAGCACGGCGCGCTTGATTCGAACTAAAACGTCGCTCAACGCGTCCCCTTTGTCTTTCGCTCCGATCCCGCGGCACAGACAGCCGTTTCCAGAATCACGGGCCGAAGCCTGGGTTTAATAGCGTCGCCCAGCACCAGGTCGACACGGCAGCCCCACAGCTTCTCCAGAAACGCTTTCGAATCCATGTAGGCGTCGAAGCTTTTCTCTTCGAACGCTATTTTATACCGGCGGCCAGCAAAACGCAGAGCCTGCTTTGTGTTGACGGTTCGCCTGCGCCGCGGCCGCTGCGCGGTGATATGATCGTCTTAACAGCCACAAGGGAGGTCCGGCCATGTGGGCGCTCGGTTACCTGCTGGTTGCGGTTGGTCTCGCGGTTTGCCTCTATTTCGGCTTGCGCCGCCCGGTGCGCGCGTTTCTGAAATTCCGGGGGGCGATGGTGGTGACCTGCCCCGAAACCGCTCAGCCGGCCGGTGTGAAAGTGGACGCCCGCCGCGCGGCCATGTCCGGCGGCCGAGAGGTTCCCGGTTTCAGTCTCACCTCCTGCTCACGCTGGCCGGAACGGCAGGACTGCGGCCGCGAATGCCTGAGGCAGATCGAAGCCGCGCCGGAGGATTGCCTGGTGCGCAGCATCCTCGACCGCTGGTACCAAGGCAAGGATTGCGTCTTCTGCGGCAGGCCGCTGGGTGAGATCAATTGGGAGCAGCGCAAACCGGCCTTGCTGACGGCGGACGGAAGATCGGTGGAGTGGGGGCAGGTGCTGCCCGAAAATCTTCCGACCGTGCTGGCCGCCAGCCGGCCGGTCTGCTGGACCTGTCACGTGACCGAAACGTTCCGCCGGCAGCACCCCGAACTGGTGGTTGACCGCAACTTCAGGCGAGCCGGGCGCTGACCGCGGCCAACCGGCCTGTCAGAACTGAAAACTGAGAACTGAAGACTCAGGCCTTAAACAGGTCGTCGAATTTCTTGCGGGCCTTTTCGGAGGAGGCGGACCCGGCCGCGGCGCGCCGCCCCGTCGAAGGCAGCGGCTCGAAGTAATCACAGTGGTTCGCCTCGTCCTTGTAGCGCACCCATTCGGCCTGGGTCTCGCGGCACTGGTTGTGCGCGGACGGGTCGTAGAAGCGGCAGTTTTGGCAGCAGTGCAGGTCGGCGTCGCACTTCGGGCAGGTGTCCCGCTGGTATACCTTCTGCCCGGTCTCCAGGGGGATCGCTTCGCCGCACTTGCAGCAGGAGAAAATCAGGGCAGGCACGAAGCCATTCTAGCAGTGACAGGTGACGAGTGACGAGTAATGAGCGGTGAGTGACAAGCGGAGAGCCGAGAATCATTCAATCGGCACCTGGCTCAGCACCTCGCTCACTACTCATCACTCATCACTCATCACTGCTTTTAGTTCCGGCGTTCGAGGCGCGGGCGGCCCTCGTAATCCGCGGTGCGGATGCGATTGTTGTCCGCGGTGACCGTGATCGGGGCGCGCAGGCGGAAGGTGAGGCGCGCTTCGGGGTCGAATTTCACCGGCTTGCCGCGGGTGGCCGCCACCGTACCGGCGCCAGTCGCGCCGCCGGCGGCCGCGCCGATGCCGGCGCCTCTGCGTCCGCCGGCGATGGCGCCGATGGCGGCGCCCAATCCCGCCAGCCCGCCGGCCGTCATGGCGTCCTTGCCGTGGGTGGTCTCGGCGCGGCGCATCATAGTGTCGCTGGCGATCTGCACTTCGCCGCCCACGGTCTGCAGGCGGTCAATCTCCAGCGCCATTTCAGCCACCCCGGCGACACGGCCCGATTGCTGCGCCTGAACGACGCGTCCCACCGCGTTTGCGCCGCGGTCAGCCACCACGATGCCGTCAACCATCAGCGGTTCCTCCAGCGTGGCCTGGAAGGTGTCGCCGGCGCGGTTCCGGTCTGAACTCAGGGCATCGAGCAGCCGCAGCGAGATGGCCGTTCCCGCCGGGACGGTCACCGTGCGAGTTGGCGGCGGCGCAGGCGGCGCCGGGGGCGCCGGGGGCGCCGGTTCCGCAGCGGGTGTGTAGGCGGGCGCCGGGGCCGGCGAGGCGGGCGCCACGGGCGCTGGCTCGGTTGCTTCCGGCTGGCTCGGCCGGCGCGGAATCGGCGTGTAGGTGCGCGTTGCGCGGGGCGCCGCTGCCGCCACAGCAGGCGCGGGCGCCGGCGCCGCAGCGGGCGCCGCGGCGGCCGGCGTGGCCGCGGGCTGTGCGGCAGTTCCCGGGACCGCCGCCGCCGGTTGCGCGCCCGGCGCCGGTGCGGCCGCGGGTTGCGCCGTCTGCGGCTGGGCCGAGTTCGCCGTCATGTGGCTGTGAATGGAGTACAGCAGCCCTCCGATGACCAGAAGGGCTACCAGGATGCCGCCTTGCAGAATCTTGGAAGTGTCCAGGTTCATAGCTCGGCCTCCGATGACGGCATGCAGCGGCGACCCCGCCAAGCGGGGCCGCCGCCACATGGCACGCCAGAGCCGCGGCCGCCGGCAAGCAACTGGAGGCGGCCACTCGCTGCGGCCACAGCACGGGGTTACAGCCGCCGCTACGTGGGACGTGTCGCAACCGCGGCGGGTTACCCGTATAATTGGGCACGTGGCAAAATGGAAGCCGCCCGGCGCCCACAAGAAACAGAAACGGACGGCCGGCAAGGGCCGGCTGATCAGTTGCCTGGCATTGCTGGCCGGCATCCTGCTCCTGTTCTTCCTGCTGTTCTACCTTGTCCTGCAAAAATCCGGCGGAGGAAGATAGTTGGGGAAGCGATTGGCCAGGGACCTGGTCAGGCGCAGCGAGAGGTTCTCGTCAAGCAGCAGCCTCATACCGGGTGAACCTCGAGCTTGCGTTCGCGGTCCGCTCCCCTCAAAATTGCCGCCTCGGTTGCGTTCGCGCCGATTTTTCCACAGCTTCTGGCGCTCGCGGCTGTGTTGCCGCAACTTCCGTTTCGCCGACCGGTTCGTTGGAACAGCAGAGGGGTGATGGGGTTGCCGGCGGGACTCGGCGGTACATGGATCCGATTCTCCCCGTGCTATGATCGAACTTTAGGCCCCCTGTAGCGCAATTCCACGCCATGCCAGACAACTACGACGTTGTAATCATTGGAAGCGGTCCCGGCGGTTACGTGGCTGCTATCCGCGCCGCCCAACTGGGCCTGAAAGCGGTGGTGGTCGAAAAGGACGACAAGCTGGGCGGCGCCTGCCTCCATGTCGGCTGCATCCCCACCAAAGCACTGCTTCACAACGCCGAGGTCTACGAGTACGTTCGCGAGGCGAAGGAGTATGGCATCCGGTGCGGCGAGCCCGCGCTGGACTGGAGCGTGGTGCAGGCACGCAAGGAGCGCATCGTCAAGAAGCACGCCAGGGGCGTCGAGTTCCTGCTGAAGAAGAACAAGGTGGAGACGGTGCGGGGCTGGGGGCGGCTGGCGGGCGGCGGGCGCGTGCTGGTGGAGCAGGCGGGCGGCGGCGCCCGCGAAATCACCGCCCGCGCCATTCTGCTGGCCACCGGCTCGGAAGCCCGCATGCTGCCCGGACTGCAGCCCGATCCGGCCCTGGTGCTCACCAACCGCGAGATCCTGGAACTGAAACAAATACCGAGACGGATGGTGATTGTCGGCGCCGGGGCCGTGGGCGTGGAATTTGCGTCCATCTACCGCTCGTTCGGCGCCGAGATCACCCTGCTGGAAATGCTCCCGCGCGTGGTCCCGCTCGAGGACGAGGAAATCTCAAAAGAGCTGGAGCGCGTTTACAAAAAACGGGGCATCGGAGTGCAGACTGCCGCCATGGTGGAAGAAGTCAGGACGCCCGGCAAGGTCTCGGTGGACTACACGGTCAACGGGAAGCGCGGCTCAGTGGAAGCCGACGCGCTGTTGGTGGCCATCGGGCGCAAGCCCAATACCGGGAACATCGGCCTGGAAAAGACGCGGGCGCGCGTGGAGCAGGGTTTCGTCCACGTCAACGAGTGCCAGCAGACCGATGAGCCGGGCCTGTACGCCATCGGCGATATCGTGGCGGGCATGCCGCAACTGGCGCATGTGGCCTCCATGCAGGGCATTGTGGCGGCCACGCACGCAGCCGGGCGGCCGGCCAAGCCCCTGCGGCGCGACCGCATTCCAGCCTGCACCTACTCGCAGCCGGAAATCGGCAGCGTGGGACTCACCGAGGCCCAGGCCCGCCAGCAGGGCTACGAAGTCGGGACCGGCAAGTTCAGCTTCCTGGCCAACAGCCGCGCTTCCATCCTCGGCCGGCACGACGGCTTCGTCAAAATCGTCGCCGAGCAGAAGCACGGCGAAGTGCTGGGCGTACACATCATCGGGCCGATGGCCACCGAAATGATCGCCGAGGCGGTGATGGCGCTGGAGCTGGAGGCGACGGTGGACGAGATCATGTACACCATCCACGCTCATCCCACGTTGGCCGAGGCCCTGTTCGACGCCGGCAACGCCGTCAAAGGCATGACGATCAACGCTTAGAAAAGTGCGGAATGCGGAGTGCGGAGTGCGGAGAAAGGCAAGCACTCAGCACTCAGCACTGAGCACTCAGCACCATGCTTATTCGGGACCTGGGAACAATCGGGTGCGAAGCAGCCTGGGCACTGCAACAGCAACTGGTGGAGCAGCGGAAGGCGCAGCAAATCCCGGACACCCTGTTGCTGCTGGAGCACCCGCACGTGTTCACGCTGGGGCGCAACGCCAGGCAGGAACACCTGCTGGCGCGGCCGCCCGAGGTCGAGGTCCACCAGACCAACCGGGGCGGTGACATTACCTACCATGGTCCCGGCCAACTGGTGGGCTACCCCGTATTCCACCTGGGCGCCATCCGCAAAGACGTGGTTTGGTACGTGCGCTCGATTGAGGAAGCGCTGATCGGCGCGCTGGCCGAATTCGGAATTGAGGCCGGCCGCAACCGGGGCTACACCGGGGTGTGGGTGAAGGGCGAGAAGGTGGCGGCCATCGGGGTGCACATCAGCCGCTGGGTTACGTCCCACGGTTTCGCGCTGAACGTGGCCCCCGAGCTTCGATATTTTCAGTGCATCGTGCCCTGCGGCATCCGCCAGGCGGGAGTGACCTCGATGGAACGGCTGCTGGGACGCCGTCCGGAGATGCCGGCCGTCAAGCAGGCCGTGGCGCGCCAGTTCGCAGCGATATTCACCGCAAGGGATTGATTAGGGCTGCCATCCGGGACAATAATCCGGTACTATATCTGGAGTACAAGTTTCTTTTGCACGCGGATCATTGACTGAGTGCCCCTATGGACCGGATGTGGAACCAGTATGCTCGGCAGCGCGAGACGGCCAACATTCCTTCCCCCGCGCTGCCGCGTTGCTGCCCGAACTGCGGGGCGGAGATATCCTGGGGCTGGACGGAAGAGGACGAGCCGGATGCGGCCATTGATGAGACCGGCTGCATCGTGGTGCACATCCGGCGGATTCCCCGGCCCGATCAGACGGTGTTCTGCCCGAACTGCGAGGCGCAGATTCTGAACTAGGCTGCAGGCTGCAGGAAGGCGACCCGGTTCGGACCGGGCGCGGTCCGCAGCGCGGTCTCCGCGCAAGAGGACCCTGTCCCGCAACTGCGAAGTGTCCCGCTCCCACACGAGCACGACGATGCCGACGAACGTGATAATGCCCCAGATGGGCGAGAGCATTTTCGAAGGAACCCTGACCAAGTGGTTGAAGAGGCCGGGCGACCGGGTTGAGCGCGACGAGCCGCTATTCGAGATCTCCACCGACAAGGTGGACGCCGAAATCCCCTCGCCGGCCGCCGGGATCCTGTCCAAGGCGTTGGTCCAGGAAGGACAGACGGTGCAGATCAACACCGTGGTTGCCGAAATCGAGGCTGCGGGCGCACAGCCCGCGGCGCAGGATCGCGCCGCCGCGCAGCCGGCAGAGCAGGCCGGGAGAGGGCCTGTGGCCGCGCCGGTGTCCGCGCCCCCGCCGGGCGCGCCCGCTGCCCGCGAGCCCGCAGTCGAATTCCCCGGCCGCGCGCCAGGCGAAGCGCGCAGTTCCCCGCTGGTTCGAAAACTGGCAGCCGAGCATGGCATCGAGGTCGCCAAGGTCAGAGGCACTGGGCTGGGCGGCCGGGTGACCAAGAGCGACATTCTGAACTACATCGAGGCGCAGAAAGCGGCGCCCAAGAAAGCGGTGGTGGGAGCGCCAGCCGCGGCGCCGCCCATTCCAGAGCTCGCGCCGGCGGCGGCACCGCGCCCGGCTGTGCCCGCCGCGCCCGCCCCTGGCGCGCCGGCGCCGCCCTCCGCGCGCATCGAAGTCGTGCCCATGTCCGTGATGCGGCAGAAGATCGCCGCGCGCATGGTCGAGAGCCGCCGCACCTCCGCCCACGTCCAAAACGTCTTCCGCGTGGACATGACCAATATCGTGAAGCTGCGCGAGCAATGGAAGGAGGAGTTCGAGCGGCGGAACGGCGTCAAGCTCACCTATATGCCGTTCATCTGCCGCGCCGCCATCAGCGCGCTGAAAGCCTTCCCAACCGTGAACGCCTCGCTGGAGGGAACCAACCTTCTGATCAAGAAGGACGTGAACCTGGGCATCGCGGTGGCGCTGGACTGGGGACTGATCGTGCCGGTGATCAAGAACGCGGAAGAGAAGAACTTCCTGGGCCTGGCGCGCGCCACCCGCAACCTGGCCGAGCGGGCGCGCGCCAAGAAGCTGTCGCCGGACGAAGTGCAGGGCGGCACCTTCACCATCACCAATCCCGGGCAGTTCGGCGCCATGTTCGGGCTGCCGATCATCCTGCAGCCGCAACTGGCCATCCTGGGGGTTGGCGCGATCCACAAGGAACCGGTGGTCATCGATGACGCCATTGCCATCCGGTCGGTGGTCCACGTGTCGCTCAGTTACGACCATCGGGTGATCGACGGCGCGGTGGCCGACCAGTTCATGGCCCACGTCAAGCGGGCGCTGGAGAGTTGGGAAGAGCCGGTTTTATAGACTGGAGACCTGGGACCTAAGACTGCAGACCCGAGACTCACACAGTCTCAGGTCTCAGGTCCCAGGTCCCACGTCTACTTGAAGGGAAGGGATTGCTTTCCTAATGGACGAAATCAAGGGACAGGAACCCGAAGAGAAATCGTTCGCCGACATCCTGACGGAGTTTGAAAGCGGGCGAAGCAGGGCGCGTGGCAGGGGGCCGGGCGCTCGGCAAGATCAACCCCGCATCGGCACGGTCGTGGGCGTCTCCGGCGATTACCTGTTGGTGGCCTACGGCGTTAAGTCGGAAGGCATAATTCCCGCCGACGAGTTTCGCAATGCCCAGGGCGAACTCGCCGTCAAGCCCGGGGACACGTTCGAGGTGGTCCCGACGGGGCGCAACGCGGAGGGCTACGTCACGCTGTCGCGCGTCACCGGACCTCGGCCGCGCGACTGGCGGGAGCTTCTGGAGCGTTTCGAGGGGCGCGACACAATCGCCGGCAAGGTGACCGGCCTGACCAAGGGCGGGCTCACCGTGGACCTGGGCGGAATCCGCGCCTTCATGCCCGCTTCGCGCAGCGGTGTCCGCGAGACGGCCGAGATGCAGCAACTCGTGGGGCAGGACGTCCGCTGCCGCATCATCAAGCTCGAGGTCGATGACCAGGACGTCGTGGTGGATCGCCGGGCGCTCCTGGAGGAGGAGGCCGAACAGGCGCGGCAGGCCACGCTGGCCTCCCTGGAAGAGGGCGCCGTGGTCCGGGGCACGGTCCGCTCCCTCGCCGATTACGGCGCGTTCATCGACTTGGGCGGCATCGATGGCCTGCTGCACGTCAGCGATATTTCCTGGTCGCGAAACGTGGACCCGCGCGCCGAGCTGCAGCCGGGCGACGTGATCGACGTGAAGGTGTTGAAGGTCTTTCGCCAGAGCGGCAAGATCTCGCTGGGCTTGAAGCAACTCTACCCCGATCCCTGGGAAGAAGCGGCGCAGCAAATCAAGGAAGGCGATCGGCTGCACGGCACCGTCACCCGCCTGGCGGATTTCGGGGCCTTTGTCGAAGTGCGGCCGGGCGTGGAAGGCCTGCTGCACGTTTCGGAAATGTCTTGGACCAAGCGGGTGCAGAAGCCCAGCGACCTGCTGAAGGTCGGGGAAGAGGTCGAAGCCCAGGTGCTCAGGATCGATGCCGCCGCCCGCCGGCTCAGCCTGGGGCTCAAGCAGGTGCTCGGCAATCCCTGGGACACCATCGAGGAGCGCTATCCGCCGGGCGCCGTGGTGCAGGGTGTGGTGCGGCGACTGACGAAATTCGGCGCCTTCGTCGAGGTGGAAGAGGGCGTCGAGGGCCTGATCCATATTTCGCAACTGACGGCCGAGCGCCGCGTCGATCACCCCAGCGAGGTGTTGAAAATCGGCGACACGACCCAGGCCGTGGTGCTGACGGCCGATCGCGAGAAACGCCGCCTGGGGCTGGGCATGAAGCAACTGGAAGCGACCACGGCCGACGAATACCTGCGCGAGCACAAGCCGGGCGACCGGGTCATCGGCCGGGTCCTGGAGGTGAGCGCCGAGCAGGCCCGCGTGCAACTGGGCGAAGGCGTGGAAGGCATCTGCGCCTTGGGCCCGCCGCCGGCCGCCGAAGCGCCGGCCGCCAGGTCCGGCATGGGCAACCTGGCCTCGGCGCTGGCCGCGGCCTGGAAGGGAGAAGGCCCGAAGGGCGCGGTCTCCTCGCGGCCTCCCGAGCCGCTGCAGCAGGGCCAGTTGCGTTCCTTCATCATCCACAGCCTGGATCCCGCTTCCAAGCGCATCGAGCTGACTGCGGCCTGAAATTCATTCTCACCGCCAAGGCGCCAAGTTCCTGGCGTGGTTGGGTTTGGCCGCGGACCCTGATATAAATGAGTCAGGAGTTGACCCTTGGCCACGAAATCCACTCCCGTCGTTACTCGCCTCCCATTTGCCAAGGCCCAGAGCGAACTCGGCCGAGTGGCCAGACGCGCCCACCGCAACAAGGAGTACTTCATTCTGGAAGAGGACGGCGCGCCGGTGATTGGAATCATGGACGCCGATGAACTCGAGGACTATCTGGAGCTTCGCGATCCCGTCGTCCAGCGGCACATCCGCGAAAGCAACGAGGACGTTCGCGCCGGGCGTACCCGGCCGTTTGAGGAATTCTTGGCCGAATTGCAGTCGCGCGGCAGACCCAGGGGAAGTAAGGGGCGCCGAGACAAGAAGCACCGCGCAAAATGACGCCCCCGTTCCGTATCGTCACGACCCCGCGTTTCGAGCGGTCGTTCAATAAACTGGCCAGGCATCATCCCCAACTACGTGCACTCCCTGTGCGGGTGGGCGAGATCCTCAGCTCTGATCCGTATAACCGAACCCGTTCTCACAACATCCGCAAGTTGGAGAGCGTGCCGCCCGGCGAAGGGCAGTACCGGCTCAGACTCAGCCGCTTCCGCTTCCGTTACGATATAGAAGGGCAGGCCGTTTACCTGAAAGAGTGCGCACTACGGGGCGAAGCCACATATCGCTGAGTCAGATTCGCTCGGACCGAATCTGCGGAATCTGCGGAATCTGCGGATTGGTCCCCCACCAAACCCGCCAAGGCGTTGACAAGCCGGTTGCTTTTGATATTCTCGTGCAGCAGAACGGTCAAGGAGGTCCAGATGAGACGTTTTTATCTGTTGGCAGGCGCATGTTTGCTGCTCTGCGTTTTCGCAGCAACCAATCCGCTTTACGGACAAGCGACCGGACGCATCTCCGGCACGGTTACCGACGCCACGGGCGCCGTCATTCCGGGGGCGGCCGTGACCATCACCAACCTGGAGACCGGCCGCACATGGACCAAGACCACCGATGAGAACGGCTATTACGTCCAGACCCAATTGCCGGTGGGACCCTACAAGGTCGAAGGCCAAGCCAGCGGGTTCCAGAAGGCGACAAAGACGGGCTTTGATCTGGACGCCGACGGCCGCCTCACCGCCGATTTCAAGCTGCAACTCGCTACGGTCACTGCGACCGTTCAGGTAACGGAGGTGGTGGGCGAGATGGTCAACACCGTCTCGGGCGAACTGGCCCGCACGGTCGATTCCGAGCAGGTGCAGGACCTGGCGCTGAACGGCCGCAATTACCTGGAACTGGTCGCGCTGATTCCCGGCGTTGCGTTGCTGGATGAAGACCAAATGACCCGGACCACCAGCCTGAGCGTCACCAGCCAGTCGGTCAACGGCGGCCGAACCGACACCGGCAATCTGCAGGTGGACGGCGGCATGAACCTGGACTCGGGCAGCAACGGGAGCCAGATCAACAACGTGGGCGTGGACTTCGTGCGCCAGGTGGTGGTGAAAACGTCCGGCTTTTCCGCCGACACAGGCAGGGCCTCCGGCGCCTCCGTCAACGTGGTGACCAAGAGCGGCGGCAGCGAATACCACGGCGGCTTGTTGGAAACCATCCGCAACAACTACATGGACGCGGCGAACTATTTCACACCGCGAGACGCACAGGGGAAGCCGCAGAAACCATCGCTGCGGTTCAACGACTACGGCTGGAACCTGGGCGGGCCCATCAAGTTCGGCCCCTTCAAGAACAGAAAGCTGTTCTTCTTTGGCGGGCAGGAATACAAGACCATCCGCCAATATCTTGGGACGAATACAAGCCAGTCTCCCCAGCGGCGCACGCTTCCCACGCGCGCCAACCGGCAAGGCTTGTTTGCCGACCGGACCACCGCGATCTATTACCCGGCCAGCATGTACCCCACCCGCACAGCCGTCCCGAACAAGGACCTCTCGGCGCTGATGACGGCGGACGGCAAGGCGATCATGAAGGTCTATGACGCCATGGAAAAAATGGCATACAGCTATGTGGACACGCCGACGTCCAACAACGCCATCTTCCTGGTCTACAACCCCTTCAACTGGCGGCAGGATATGGCCCGAGTCGACTTCCAGGCCAGCGACCACCATTCCTTTTACTTTCGCTGGATTCACGACAATTACAACCTGACTGATCCCTATGGGACGTTCAACTCATCGGACATTCCGACGACCCCCACATTGCGCAATCGGCCTGGATACGGCCCGCAATTGAGCCACGTGTGGACCGTCAGCCCCCGCGTGATCAATGAGGCGAAGATCAGTTCTTCCTGGAACAAGCAACGCACACCGCTGGTCGGCGACGCCTGGAAGCGGAGCACTTATGGGTTCCAGTTCCCCCTGCTCTACGGCGGCAACGGCAAGTACGGCGCCGCCGGCATTCCCAATGTAAGCATCAGCAGCTTCACGGGCTTCAACGGGGCGGCCTACGTCTACCTGCTGTCGCCCACCACCGACATCAGCATTTCCGACAACCTCACTTACAGCCGCAGAGCGCACACTATCAAGACGGGTATCCTGGTCATTCGCAACCGCAAGGATCAGAATGGGAGGGCGCTGTACAACGGCAGCGTGGCCTTTAATACCAGCGGCAATACGAATACCAGCAACTACGCGCTGGCGGATGCCGTGCTGGCCAATTTCCAGACCTATACCGAGGCGGCCTACGATCCGGTCGGCTTCTTCCGTTTTAACCAGCACGAAGCGTACGTGCAGGATTCCTGGAAGGTGGCACGGTCGCTGAGCATCGAGGTCGGGCTGCGGTTCAGCCACTACATTCCGACCTATGCCCAGGCCAACAACCTGTCGAACTTCGTGGTGGCCAACTGGGACCCCAAACAAGCCGTGAAGATCACCCAGAACCCGGCGGCGCTGGTCGTGCCCAACTCGGGCAATCCCTGGAACGGACTGGTGCGGGTCGGCGAGATACCGAAAGACCAGATCGGGCGCGTTCCGGCCGCACTCACCGGAGCTGTCAACGCCGTGCCCGTGCAGGGACCGCGTGGCCTGTTCTACCCGACGAACTTCTACATGCCGCGCTTCAGCTTCGCCTGGGTGCCCCGCAGCAACGGCAAGGCCACGATTCGCGGCGGTTTCGGCACCTTCCATACCCGCGACCAGGGGAATATGTTCTTCAGCCAGAGCCTGCTGCCGCCGTTTTCCGGCTCGGCGTCGTACGAAAGCGGCAACCTCGGGAACGTTTCCGGCGGGACAGCGGCGGCGCTGGCGCCGCTGGGTGGGATCAGCGCCATCGATCCGAAGCTGAAGAACGGCGCGGTCTACAACTACAACTTCGGCGTGCAGCGCGAGCTGAAGGGCGGCCTCTTCCTGGATGTGAGCTACGCGGGCAGCGTGGGCCATCACCTCAGCCGCAAGCCGGACATCAATTTCCCGGATTTTGCGGTGTTAGCGGAAAACTACAAGATCACCAGCAGCAGCCGGCCCGGCACCAATGCCATCCGCCCGTACTCGGGCTACTCGTCGATCCGCATGTTCCTGAGCGATGCCAACTCGAATTACAACGCTCTCCAGACCTACCTGACCAGACGGAAGGGCAACGCCGTGTTCACGGCCAGCTACACCTGGTCGCACTCCCTCACGGACGCGCCGTCCTATGACCACCAGGCCGACAGCGGGTTGGAGTACGAAGACCGGCATCGCAATTACGGGCCCAGCACCAGCGATCGCCGGCACATCTTCGTGACCACGTACACCTACCGCGTCCCGTTGCTGCGCAACCGCCACGGCATTCTCGGCACCGCCTTCGGGCGCTGGGAGATCAGCGGCGTGTTCCGCAAACAGTCAGGCGCGCCGCTCACTCCAACCGGCAGCGCCACCGGCGTAACCCGGCGCTCCGACTACATCGGCGGCGACTGGCAACTCAGCGCCGACCAGCGCGGGCCCAACAAGTGGTTCAACACGGCCGCGTTCCAGACTGCCCCCGCCACCCGCCTGGGCAACGCCGGCGTGGGAATCATCCGCGGCCCAGGCCTGATCACCACCGACATCTCCCTGCGCAAGGAGTTCATCGTGCGGCGAGCGGCGAGAAGCGATTCCAACTGGCGGCTGAAATTCCAGGCCGACGCCTTCAACCTGCCGAACCATCCCAATTTCAGGAATCCGAGCGTCACCACCAGCAACAGCGATTTCGGCACCGTCACCAGTTGCGGCCCGGCGCGCCAGCTCCAGTTCGGGCTGAAGTTCAACTTCTGACCGCAACACCATAGCCGCAGATTGCGCCGATTTCACGGATCGAATCCGCGCAATCTGCGGATTCTTCTTGCGCAAGTATCCGCGCCTGAATGTACATCATGGCTGCTACAATGTACATGGGGAGATGCATATGCGGACGGCAGCGAAGCACAAGCACTTGATCTTGAACCAGGCCAAGATCAAGCGGGTGCAGAAGGCTCTCGGCGCACGCACCGAGACCGAGGCCATCGAGAAGGCATTGGACGAGGTGCTGCGCGAACATGAGCGCAACGAGGCGGCATGGCGCGCGCATGAGCGCTTTCTGAAGAGCGGCATTCAGATCAAGGATGTGTTCGGCCGCCTTGACGGACAGTAACAAAGCGTGTCGCTATTGCTTGATTCGTCGGTCTACATCGCTGCCATGAGACGCGGGGAGTGGACGGCCGTCTCCGCGCGCAGCCTGCGGCCATTCGGCGTGCTGTGGCTGAGCGCGGTCGTCATCGAGGAACTGTACGCCGGATCCTTGCGGACGAACGTCCGCGAAATCGAGGAACTTGAGCGGGATTTCACCCACCTGAAGCGCGTACTTGTTCCTACGCAGGCCGACTGGGCCTCGGCCGGACGGATTCTGGCTCGTGTCGCCGGCAAATACGATTACGAGGAAATCGGCCGCAGCCGCTTGGTCAACGATGCGCTGATTGCCAGCAGCGCCGCTCGCACCGGAATGCTGGTCTTTACACTGAATGCCGGCGATTTCGCTCGAATTGCCGAGTTTCGGCCCTTCCGCTGGCAAGTATTGGAGTTTTGACCTCGCTCCGTTCAGTGCACGCCTTTTCGCCTTCTGCGTGCCTTCCCCTTCTTTGTGGTTAAAATAAATATGTAGCCGAAATTTCCAAGCAGCGGCCGGGCCCCGCCTGGAGGAGGAATGGCAAACGTCGCATACAACATTGCCGCGGCCCGCGGGCAGCGCATCGTGCCCGACGACATGGTGCTGGAGCTATACCGCAAGATGCTCACGGTGTACTACATCGAGGAGCGCATGAAGGTGTTCGTGCGCCAGGGCAAATGCTCCTTCTACGCCTCCGCCCGCGGCCACGAGAAGCTCCAGGTGGGCATCACCATGCTGCTGCGCCCGGGCCACGACTGGTTCTTCACCTACTACCGGGAGAAGGCCATCGCGGTGGCGCTGGGCATGCCGATCAAAGACATTTTCCTGGGGATGCTGTCGCGGGCCGGCGATCCGAATTCCGGGGCCCGCAACATGCCTGAGCACTTCTCCTCGCGCGAGCTGCACCTGGTGGCGCCGACGGCGGCCACCGGCACGCAGTACCTGGGCGCCGTGGGCGCGGCCAAGGCCCTGCGCAAGGACGGCTCCGACGCCGTCGTCTACGTATCCTCGGGGGAGGGCACCACCAGCGAAGGCGAGTTTTTCGAGGCGCTGAACTGGGCGGCCCGCGAGAAGCTGCCCGTCCTGTTTGTCATCCAGAACAACGGCTACGCCATCAGCGTCGAGCAGGCCACCCAGCACGTGGCCGAAATCCACCGCATCGCGCGCGGCTTCGGCATGCCCACCTACGACCTGGACGGCACCTGGTACGAGCCCATGTACCAGACCCTGCCGCCGGTCATCGAGCGCATCCGGCGCGGGCAGGGGCCGGCGCTGGTCGAGGGGCAGGTGATCCGGCTGGACCCGCATTCCTCCTCCGACGACCAGCGCAAGTACCGCTCGGAGGCGGAGCTGGAGCAAATCCGCGAGCGCGACCCCATCGTGCAGACCGAGAAGTACCTGCTGCGCCACAAGCTGATCGGATCGGAGGACGTCGAGCGCATCCGCGGCCAGATCGAGGCCCAGGTGAACGGCGCGGCCCAGGAGGCCGACGCCGCGCCGCAGCCGGACCCGGACACCGCCACCCTGCACATCGTCGAATCGCCGCAGGTGTTCTTCGAGGAGCGCCCGCCCGTCTACGTTTCCGGCGAGCCGGTCAGCATGTGGGAGGCCATCAACCACGCCCTGCGCGAGGAGATGGAGCGGAACCAGAAGATCGTCATGTGGGGCGAAGACATCGCCGATCCCAAGGGCGGGGTGTTCGGCGTGACCAAGGGGCTGACGCAGGCCTTCCCGGACCGCGTCGAGAATTCGCCGCTGGCCGAGGCCAGCATCGCGGGGGTGGCCAGCGGCATGGCCCTGCTCGGCTACCACCCCGTCGTCGAAATCCAGTTCGGCGACTACATCTGGCCGGGGTTCATGCAACTGCGCGACGAAATCCCCACCATCCGCTGGCGCAGCGGCAACGTCTGGGATTGCCCGATGGTGGTGCGGGTGGCCGTGGGCGGATACATCAAGGGCGGCCCCTGGCACTCCACCAACATCGAGGCCTACTTTGCCAAGACACCGGGGTGGTTCGTTGTTTATCCGAGTTGCGCCGAAGATGCCAAGGGGCTGATGCGCACCGCGGTGCGCGCCTCCGACCCCGTGCTGTTCCTCGAGCACAAGGGGCTTTACCGCCGGCTGCAGGCCCGCACGCCGGAGCCGGATTCCGAATACATGATTCCCTTCGGCAAGGCGCGCCTGCGCCGCGCGGGCCATGACCTGACCGTCGTCACCTGGGGCAGCACCGTTTATCTCGCGCTGGAGGCCGCCGAGCAACTGGCCGCCCAGGGCCGCTCCATCGAGGTGCTCGACCTGCGCTCCATCATCCCCTGGGACGAGGAGGCCGTGTACGCCAGCGTGCGAAAGACCAACCGCCTCCTGGTCGCCCACGAAGACAGCCTGACCATGGGCTTTGGCGCCGAGGTGGCGGCGCGGGTCGCGGAGAACTGCTTTGATACGCTCGATGCTCCGATAATGCGCGTGGCCGCCCGCGACTGCTTCGTGCCGGCGGCGGCGGCGCTGGAAGCCGCCGTGCTGCCCTCCGCCGATGACCTGCGCCGCGCCATCGAAAAACTCCTGGCATACTGATCAACCACAAAGGCACAAAGACACAAAGGCACTAAGAAAACAAATTCTTGGTGTCTGTATGCCTTGGTGGTGTATAACCCGACGATATGAGCAAGCAGAATCGACGTGTTTTTCTTGGAATGGCAGCGGTTGCGGCGCCGTTTGCCGCGCGCGCGGCGGCGGCGACCGATATCCGCCTGGGGCTATACGTGAGCGCGGGCACGGACCCTGCCGCAGCGTTAAAAAAGGTGCAGGACCTGGGGCTGCCTACCTGCCAGTTGGCGTGCCAGGACTACAGCCCGGAGATGCTGCAACGTGTGAAACGGGCGATGTCGGCTTCCCCCGTGGAAGTGACTTCGCTCGGTTCGTCCGGCCCGGGTAAATCGGTTTATGACTTCTACCAGGGGCCGGCCACCATCGGCATCGTGCCCCGGGAGACCCGCCGCGCCCGCGTCGATCACCTGAAGAAGGCGTGCGAGTTCGCCAAGGCATGCGGCATCGCCTCGATCCAGACCCACCTGGGGTTCATTCCCGAGAACCCCAGTGATCCGCTTTACACCGAGACCGTCGAGGCCATCCGCGAGGTAGCCACCCATGCCAAGGACAACGGCGTCGCGGTTCTGGCCGAGACGGGCCAGGAAACGCCGGTCACGCTGCTGCGCACTATCCTGGACGTCGGCACCGGCAACTTCTTCGTCAATCTCGACACCGCCAATCTCATCCTGTACGGCAAGGGCAATCCCGTGGATGCGCTCGATGTGATCGGACAGTACGTCAGGGGAATACACGCCAAGGACGGGCTGTTTCCCACCGACCCGAAGAAACTTGGGCGCGAGGTGCCCATCGGCGAGGGCAAGGTGGCTTGGCCGAAGTTGATCCAGGGGCTGCGCGCGCTGAAGTACCGGGGCGCGATGACCATCGAGCGCGAGATCTCGGGCCCGCGCCAGCTCGAGGACGTCAAAAAAGCCATCGCTTATCTGGGAAAGCTGCTCGCTTGACGATGAGCTGAAAATCAAGAATTTCTCAACATGTCGCGCACGGCACAGGGTACGCCTGATTGCGCGTCTGCAATAGGCTCCGCTACCCCCTGCTAATCCGACCGGCGATCAGCGCCCCCATGCGGATGGATTGCGCCACGCCGTGGCCCGAGTAGCCGCCGGCCACCAGCACGCGGGGCGAGCGCGAATGCCGGCGCAACACCGGCCGCCAATCGTCGGTGATCACAATGGGGCCGGCCCAGCGGTGCGTGAAGCGCACCCGGGCCAGCGCCGGATGGAGGCCGGCGATCCGCCGCTCCAGCTCCCGAAATATCCGCGGAGCGTCGCTGGCCTGGTGGATGGAAGTGCTGGTGACGTCGCCGGCGACGGCGGCGGCCACCAGGCCGGCTCCCGCCACCAGGCGGTTTTCGCCGGTCAGCCGGCCCCACAGGTAGGGCAGGCCGCCGGTGTAGAAGGGGAGGCGCGCGCGCAGTCCGGCCGCTTCGAGCGCGCTCTCCTGGAGCGGTTCGGTAGCCAGGGCCAGCGTCAACAGCGCCACGCCTTGCTCCTCGATTTCGCTCACCTGGGTGAAGTAGCCGTTGGTGGCCAGCACGATCCATTCGGCTTCGATCGTTGCGCCGGCCAAGTGCAGGCGCGGCGGCCTGCTGAAATCGAGCGAAGCGACCGGGCAGCGCTCATGAATGGCGGCGCCGGCGGCCAGCGCGGCGCGCGCCAGCCCGGCCACCAGCGGGCCGGGATCCACCGTTCCTCCCCGCAGGGTCCTGTAGACCCGCAGGGCTCTCCCCTGGTCCTTCCAATCCAGCGGAGTTTTTCCGAGACTGCGGTCGTGGACGATCTCCCAGCATCGGGGCGTGTTCCAGGCGCAGTCGATTTTCTCCCGCGCCACCACCTCGGCCGCGAAATCGAGGCACCGAGCGAATTCGGGAACCGGTCCGGCGGCGGTATCGTCCAGCACGATGCCGCCGGTGCGCCCGCTGGCGCCGGCGCCCACGGCCCCGGCTTCGAAGACCGTGACCGTCCAGTCCGGCCGGGCACGGCGCAGGTGGTAAGCAGCCGAAAGACCCGTGAGACCCGCCCCGGCAATGGCGGCATCCGTCCTGGTTGGCAACGGGCCGCGGGGGCAGTCGAAGTCCACCCGCCAGACGGGCTCTCCCCATTTCTGTGCGCTCTGCATTCCCAGTACAGTAGAATGCTGCTTTTTGGAGGACGTTGTCATGCCCGACCTGTTACAGGACTTTCGCGATCGTGCCCGCAGTCATAATCAGCGGATCGTGCTGCCCGAAGGGGTGGACGACCGCGTCTTGAAAGCCGCAGAAACTGTCGCCTGCCAGCAGATTGCCCGGGTGACCGTGCTCGGCGATGTCGATAACATGCGCGGCCGGGCCTCGGCCCAGGGCCTGGACCTGTCCGGCGTGCAACTGGCGAACCCGGAGACGGACCCGCAGCGGGAGAAGTACGCCGCCATCTATTACGAGCGGCGGAAGTCCAAAGGCGTCACGCCGGAGGACGCCAAAGCGGTCGCCGCGCGCCCATTGTATTTTGCCGACCTGATGGTGGCGGCGGGCGATGCCGACGGCAGCGTGGGCGGGGCCACCAACACCACCGCCGAGACGGTGCGCGCCGCCCTGCATTGCCTGGGGACGCAGCCCGGGATGTCGCTGGTCTCCAGCTTCTTCCTGATGGTGCTGCCGCGGCCCGAGTTCGGCGCCAACGGCGCGCTGATCTATGCCGATTGCGCCGTGGTGCCCGATCCCGACCCGGCGCAACTGGCCGACATCGCCATGGCTTCGGCGGCCAGCGCCCACACCTTCCTGCAGGCGGAACCCAAGGTGGCGCTGCTGTCGTTTTCCACCAAGGGCAGCGCCGATCACCCGCACGTGAAGAAGGTGCAGGAGGCGCTGCGCATCGTGAAGGAACGCGCTCCGCACATCCTCATTGACGGCGAGCTGCAGGCCGACGCGGCCCTCATCCCCAGGATCGGGGCCAGCAAAGCGCCGGGCAGCCCCGTGGCCGGGCAGGCCAATACCTTGATCTTCCCCGATCTGGACGCCGGCAACATCGCCTACAAGCTGACCGAGCGGCTGGCCGGCGCCTTGGCCACCGGGCCGATTCTGCAGGGCCTGGCGAAACCGGCCAACGACCTGTCGCGCGGCTGCTCCGCCGAGGACATCGTAAACGCCGCCGCCATCACGGCCTTGCAGGCGGTGGCGGCCCGCGCCGCCGCCCGCTGATTCTCTGGTAATGCCCCGGGGGGGATGTCAACCCAGTCGCCCATTAGAAATTCACCTTCAGGGCCATCTGCACCAGGCGCGCGTTGTTCTGCTCGGTCGGCGTCACGCGGCCGAAGCTGCTGCTGGTGGGATCGGCGTTCGGTGCGCCGAATCGAGGGTGGTTGAAGGTGTTGAACGTCTCGAAGCGGCACTGGATCTTCAAGCGTTCCCGGATCTTGAAACTCTTGTACAGGCCGAGGTTCAGCTCGTTGGTGCGGCTGGCGCGGACGATGCTCCAGCGGGTGGGGTAGCGGCGAACGAAGGTGGCGAAGTCCTGGTAAACGCCGTTCTTGATGGTGTCGTTGGCCGCCGGTTTGTAGCTGTAGCCGGGCATGTTCTGGATTCCCGTCCAGGCCGGGTAGGCGGCCAGGCACTGTGCGTCGCAGTTCCTGTCGGGGAAGCGAAGGAAGTGCGTGGTGTCGAACCAGCGGTCCAGCGTCTGCTGGTCGCGCGGCAGCGAGAAGTTCTTGCCGTCGAAGAAGGAGTCGGAGAAAGCTACCGGGACGCCTGACTGAATATGGAACTGCCCGGCCAACTCCCAACCACCCAGCACCTGGTCCATGGCCTTGGGCATGGTGCCCCACACCTTCTTGCCCCGCCCGATCGGGAAATCCCAAATGGGCGCGATCGAAAGGCGGAAGGGCCGGTCCTCGCCGCCCAGCTTGTGCTCCGCAACCCGGCCCGCAGCCTCCGGGCCCCAGAACGAGGTGTCCTCGAACAGCTTCGACCAAGTGAATGAATTGATGATGCTGAAGCCGCCCCTGAACCGGTGCTCAATCTTCACCAGCATCGCGTCGTACTGGTTTCTGCCCCAGGGGTTGTCGTCCAGGGTAATGTCGCCCAGGATCTTGACCGGACGGAGGAACTGGTTGAAGGAAATATTCTGGTTGCTTACCAACGAGCCGGTCACACCCGGCAACTGGTAGAACGGGTTGGGGATCAGTTCATCCCACAAGAGCTTGTCGTTCGGCCGGCCGCTGGCATCGAACCGCGGCGAGCGCAACTGCTTCCAGACCTCGTAGCTGGGCAGATTCTGATTGAAGCCCCAGTAAATGCCGTAGGTCTTGTTGTGCGTATAGCCGAGCTCAAACAGCCAGCTCTTGTACTCCTGCTGCAGGTGAAGGCTGTACTCCCAGGAGTGCATGCGGCCCGGATCCTGGTTATACGAGTTGACGCCCTGTCCCAGGTTGGTCAGAGGGCCGAGCGAGGAGCCGGTGGGAGCCAGGATGCCACCCTGGAACGGGTTGGACAGCGTGTCGTAGGGCGTCAGGTAATTGTCCTGCGTGGCAATGAAGGAAGTGCTGCGGCTGTAGCCGTTCTGCCAGCCCGTTTCATAGGAAGCCTGGACGAATTTGCCGACCCCTCCGCGAAGCACGGTGTGCGGCCGCAGACGGTAGGCAAATCCAACACGGGGTTGGAACTCCTTGAAGTCGCCGTTGACGGTCGAACGCTGGCGGCCGTTCACGCCCGCAAACTGCAGGTTGCCGTACACCTTGAACGCGCTTGCCGGCACCATCTGGGCCAACTGCTGGACCACCGCGTTGTTCGCGTTGGACGCCAGGATCTTCGCGTAAGCGGCCTGTGCCGAGTCGCTGATAGGGTTCAGAGCGGTCAAATCATAATACGAGGTCAGGCGGTTGTAGCGCTCGGTGACCGGCGTCTCATAGTCCCAGCGCAGCCCCATGTTCAACGTCAGGCGCGGCGTGACCCGCCAGTCGTTCTGCACGTAGAAGGCGTAGAAATGTTGGGAGAAGAGCCCGTTGGCGTTCCGCGGAAAGTTTCCGCCGTTCGGGAGTCCCAGCAGAAAGGCGGCCATATTCGACCCGACGCCGGTTCCCCCGCCCACGGTGGCCTGTTGCCGCGTCCAGTTGCTGTTATTGAAGTCGAACTGGCCCTGGTTCCCGATCGCCCGCCGGGCAGCCTGCAGGACCCAGTACTCGGCGCCGTACTTCAACATCATGTTGCCCCGCGAATGGTTCATCGTAGCGGCCCAGGTGTAGTACGAAGTGCCGGTAAAGTCGCCGGCGCTGCTGGTCCCGATGGTTCCGAACAGACCGTTGATGCGCGGAAACGATGGATTCTCCATCTGCGAGATGTAGCTCTTGGAGAAGCCCAGTACCGAGGGATCGAACCCGGCTCCGTGGTCGCGGTTATTGTCCTCGAACCGGCTGATGTTCCAGCGAAGGTCCAGCACTTTGGAGGGGCTCAGCGTCCAGACATGGTCCAGTCCCAGTCCCCGGGGAATGCGGGTCTGGTAGGCGCCGGTGGAGGCGTTGTGGAAGTTGTCGCCGCTTAACTCGTCCTCGTGATACCAACGCAGCGAGGCGAAGCTCTTGTGCGAGTTGCTCCAGCTCTGATCGAAGCGCATGGCCAGCACGGCCATCTTGTTATCTCGCGTCGAGTTAGGCACGAAATTGTTGGTCGCGTTTCCGGTGACATCGCTGGGGGTGTTCGGCAGCGGAACGTACTTCAGGATGTTCTGCGCGATCGGGTTCAGACGGAGGGTCGGGATAACGTTGTTCGGGAACTGCGTCCGGAACCCCCGGCTGTCCACCGCCAGCGGATCATAAATCTGGATGGGGTACTTGAGGCGCTGGCCACTGACCAGTTGCGTGGTGAACGACTGGCTGAAGTCCCCTTTCCGTTCCAATTCCGTGGGCACGGAGCGGATGTCGAAGCGCGGGTCCCGGTTGCGCGTGCCGTCGAAGGAAACGAAAAAGAAGGTCTTCTCCTTGCCGTTGTAGACCTTCGGAATCCGCACCGGCCCGCCGAAGGTGCCTCCATACTCGTTGAAATGGACCGGGGGCTTTTCGGCGCCCGTCAGGTTGGTCTGGAAGAGATTCGCGTTCAGGATGTTGTTCTGATTGAACTCGTAAAGGCTGCCATGGTACCGCGCCGTGCCATTCTTGATGGCCATCTGCACCGTGGCGCCAGCCTGGCGCCCGATCAAGGCGTCGTAGGCGTTCATCTGAACGCGGAATTCCTGCACGGCGTCCGGGGCTGGCATGAACCCCACTTTCCCGTCAGTCCGGACATTCGGCATGCCATCCAGCTCGAATTCATTGGAGCGGATATTGTTCCGGCCCCCGTTCACCGTGAATTGCGAGGAGGCGTTGTAGGACCACAGGTGAGCGATGTTCTGGTTCTGGTCCTGCGCGATGACGCCTGGCGAGAGCGTGGCCAGCAGCGTGGTGACGCGCGACATCGAGGGCATCTCGGTGATCTGCTCCTGGGTGATGACCGTCCCGGAGGTGGCCGAGGTGGTGTCGATCAAGGGGGCCTCACCCGTCACCAAAATGGTTTCGGCGACAGCGCCCAGTTCCAGCGTTACATCAATCTGCTTCATGTCGGCCGTCTGCAGCGTCATCCCCTTGCGTTCGGCCTTCTTGAAGCCAGGCGCGGCGATGATGAAACTGTAGCGGCCGGGGATCAGAAACTGAACGGTCCAGTTGCCCTGGGCGTTGGTCCTGGTGTGCTGCTTTACTCCGGTGTCGTCCGAGGTGACGACGACGTCGGCGTTTGGAACCACGGCTCCTTGCGGGTCGGTGACGCGCCCGCCCAACGTGGCCCGGCTCTCTTGCGCCCAGCCGGCAGCCGAAAGCAGACAAAAAGCGATCGAAACGCAGAGACCTAACCGCCTCATGAAGCAAGCCTCCTCGGGGGAGATGATTTCAAACCGCTCCGATTGTACATCGGTCAGAGCAGACCCGTAAGTCGATTCTCTTCGCTCCCGGCTTCTCACTGCATTAAACTGAACTCGCATGCTCATCTTGGGGATCTCGGGGCTCTCGTACCAGGCAACCGGGGCCCTCATCAAAGACGGGGAAATCGTTGCGGCCTGCGAGGAGGCCAAGCTGATCGGGCGGCGGAGTCCGGCCGGCGTCCCGCACAAAGCCATCGAATTTTGCCTGAAACAGGCGGAGGCGACCGCCGACGGCGTGGACGGCGTGGCCGTTGACCTGCAACCGCTGCGGCTGCTAGGCCGGGAACTGGCCTTCCGCGGCGCGCGCTTCCCGGTGGCGCCGCTGGCCTCGCTGTTTCACGGCATCGCCGGGCTGAACCGCGCGCGGCTGGAACTGCGCGACCTGCGGACGCTGCGCGACACCTTCCCCAAGGCCAAGCTGACGGCCGTCGAGCACCATTACGCGCACGCCGCCTACGCCTACTACCCGAGCGCCTTCGAGCGCGCCGTGGTGATCACGCTGGACAGCGGCTCGGCCATGCGGGCCGGCGCCGTGTGGCTGGCCGAAGGCGGGCGCATCCAGCAGCGCGCCGCCGCTCCCTTCCCGCACTCCATCGGCCTGCTGTACAGCACCATCACCGCCCTGCTGGGCTGGAACCCGGCCGAAGACGTGCACCGCACCGTGTGGCTGAGCGCCACCGGCGAGCCCGAGTTTGCCGAGGTGTTCCGCCACATCCTGGCGCCGTTGCGCCGCGGAGAACTGCGGCTGAATACCGCCTGCTTCTCGCACAGCGTGGCGGGCCGGGTGCGGCTTTCCGACAGCTTCTTGAAATCAGTGGGGGCGCGACAAGACCGCAGTGGCACAGGCTTCCAGCCTGTGGGCGGTCACAGGCAAGATGCCTGTGCCACCATGCCCGAAACCTGGCGCGCCAACCTGGCCGCCAGCCTGCAGACGGAGGCCGAGGCGGCGCTGGTGGAGTTCGCCGAGCACTGGCGCAAGCGCACCGGCGCGGATGCGCTGTGCCTGGGCGGCGGCGTGGCCTTCAATACCCTGCTGGCCGAAGCGCTGGCTTCCCGCACCGGCTTCCGCGAGGGGTTCATCCCGCCGGCCGCCGGCAACGCCGGCTGCGCCGTGGGCGCCGCCATGGCCGCCACGCAATCGGCCGGCGGCACGCTTCAGCGCTCGATGATGTCGGCCAGCCTCGGCCCTTCCTATTCGGGCCAGTACATCAAGGACATCCTCGACAACTGCCGGCTGCGCTACAAGGTTCTGGCCATGCCGCAGATGGTGGAGGCGGTGGCCGAGTTGCTGAACGAGGGCCTGTTCGTGGGCTGGTTCCAGGGAGCGGCGGAATTCGGGCCGCGCGCCCTGGGCCATCGCAGCATCCTGGCCGTCCCCCGCGACCATTGGGTGAAGGAGAACCTGAACGCGTATACCAAGCGGCGGGAGGCCTTCCGCCCGCTGGCCGCCTCGGTGACCGAGGAGGCGGCGCCGAAATACTTCGAATACCGGTGGGCGGCGCCGGCCGCCTACCTGGCCACCGTGGCCCGCGTCAAGGATGCCGAAGCCACTCCGGGACTGGCTTTCCAGGGCGGCCGCGCCCGCATCCAGGTGGTCTCGCGAGCCTCCAACAAGTATTTCCACGAGCTGCTGACGCGCGTGGGCCAGTTCACCGGCCACCCCGTGCTCATCAACACCTCCTTCAACCAGCCGGGCGCGCCGCTGGCCGCCACGCCGGGCGAGGCCCTGCGCGTCTTCTATTCCAGCGGCATCGACGCCCTGGCCATCAGCAATTTCCTGATCCGCAAGTGAGTGCCCTAACGGCTCAGCCGCAGATTTCGCAGATTCCGCTGATTAACAATCTGTGAAATCCGCGAAATCTGCGGGTACAATCAAAAGGAAGACGAAGATGTACACCGTTGAAGTGAACGAGGCCAAGCTCGAGGAGATCGTGCGGCGAATTGTCGAGGTCGCCGATCCCGACAGGATCATCTTGTTCGGCAGCCGCGCGCGGGGCGATGTTCATGCCCAGAGCGACGTGGATTTGCTGGTTGTCAAGGATACCGACGATTCAAGCGTGTCGAGGTATAAGAGGATCGGCGATCTCTGCGTTTCTCTCTATGGGATCAGCACGCCGACTGACATCCTCTGGTATACCCCCGCGGAAGTTGAGCACTGGAGGGGCGCGACAAACCACGTTGTCGCCCGGGCCCTGCGTGAAGGGCGTGTCCTGTATGAACGTGGACATTGAGGATGCGCGCGGCCTGGCGCGCAAAGCCGAGAACGACTGGGAGAATGCCACCGTCATCTTCGAACGCGGTGCCCCGTTGGACACCGTTTGTTTCCACATTCAGCAAACAGCAGAAAAACTGCTCAAGGCGCTGCTGGCCTCGCGTGGCATTGAATACCCGCTGACGCACGATCTAAGACGGCTGCTGTTGCTGGCCGTCCCTGAGTTCCCTGCCCTCGATGAATTTCAAGCCTGTCTGCCCGGCTACACGGTGTTTGCCCTGGCTATGCGTTACGAGGAGTCGATGGAGCCCAGGTTGGAGGAGGTTCTCTCGGCATACCAGACCGTGAAGCGGTTCCGCGAAATAGCTCATTCCCTTCTTCCTCCCGAAGCACGTCCCTGAATTGAGCGGCCGCAACCCAAGGTCCACCACAAAGACCAAAGGACACGAAGACCCACAAAGAGGGCTTCTTTGTGTCCTTAATGAACTTCGCGCCTTTGTGGTGAATCACGAACGGGCAAAAAAAGGGCCTCCCGCGGGGAGCGGGAGGCCCGGTGCGGCAAACGCGCGCGCGGTTAGAAAGTGAAGCGGATGGCCAGCCGCAGGTTGCGGGCCTGCTGAAACACCTGCGGCATCCCGTAGCGGCTTGCCAGCGTCGTCTTAGCTTGCACACCGGCAAACGCGCCCGTGGCGTTCAGCGCATCCACGTAGTTGTAGCCCTTCATGACCTTGGCCCAGTCGACCCCCAGGTCGCCCGGGAATCGCGAGGGCCGTGAGGGATTGATCAGGTTGGTGGGGATGGCAAATTCGTAATACGACACTCCGGCGCGCTGATTGAACAGGTTGGTGATATTGACTTCGAAACCCAGCCGCATGGTCTCGTGCCCCTTCATCGGAACCTCATGGCGCACCGAGAGATCGGTCTGGAGCAAAGCGTCGCTGCGCGCGTCTTTCACCACGTCACCCTTGACGATGTCGCCATTGGCGGCACGGGTGAACTTCACGAAGTTGCCGCGACCCTCCGCCCACTGACACGCCGACGAGGTGCCGACCACGGGCAAGCAGCTATTGATCGACGTACCCTGGTAACCGATCTGGGTGAGGCCCAGCACGGTCTCCATCCCGGACCACTTCTGGCGATAGAAGCCATAGGCCTTGGCGGTGTGCGGACGGTCGGTAGACAGCGGTCCGTCGTCGATCTGACCGTTGGGAAGGTAGGTCATGGTCGGTATGTCGAACCCGCGGTGGTTGTTGGGCGAATGACGGCCGCCTGCGCCATCCGTCGGATCGGTGTTGGTCAGGCCGGCGTAGTTGCCCCGCAGTTGGCTGTAGGTGTAGGAGAAGGACCCGAACCATTTGCCCATCGCTCTCTTGGCCAGGCGGAACTCCAGCCCGTCGTAGCGGCGGATGGCCGGAACCGTGGGCGGGCACTCCGCACAGAACGGCACGGTGGTCAGATACTCGACGCCCTTATCGTTGGGGATGACCAAGGGACGGTGCAGAACGTCGGCGAAGGTGGTGCCCGGGTTGCCAATGTAAAAGCCCAGGTTGTCGGTGATGGCCATGTCCTCGATGGTGCGATCCAGGCGCTTGCGCGCGTAGCGAGTCTGCAGGCTCCAGCCCCGAGTAATGGCCCAATCGACGCCGGCCGCATACTCATGCTGCAACATGGGCTTCATGGTCGGGGAAATGGCCGGATCGCGGGGATCCGCCTTGGTGGCGCGGAAGTCCACGTTTTCGATGAAGCGGCCCACGCCCACACCCGGCGCTGGACCGGTGGGCGGACAACCGCCGCCCGACGGGTAGGTCGGGGTGATTTTCGTATAGTCCGTATCATCCATGGCGTAAACGCAGTTGTGCCAGTAGTCGCTGCCGAAGGAGCCGCGCGCCAAACCCATCTTCATGATGTCGTAGAACTTGCCGTAACTGGCATAGATCTTGACCTTGCCGTTGTGCAGCACGTCGTAAGCGCCGCCAATGCGCGGAGCAATTTTGTCGCCCCAGCCGAACTCCAGCGTGGGGAAACGCTTCGGATCGTAAGGAGGCTGACGCTCCTGGTCGAAGCGGATACCCAGGTTGAGGGTCAGACCGTGGCCCACGGTCCAGTTGTCCTGGATGTACAGGGCGTGGGCAAATTGCTGGCTCGAACCGGTGTTGACCACCCCGGTGCCCACGACGAAGTACCCGTAGCGGCCCTGACAGAGCGCGTTCGCGGCACCGAACTGGGTCCCATTCTGCTGCTTGATCGGGTCGCATATAGTGGTGCTGGTGACCGGCTCATAGCTTTGCCCCCAGAAGAGGTTCACTGCGCCCCCATTGTAGGTACGCAGAACGTCATTCGACTGCCGTTGCCAGAAGAACCCCCCCTTCAAGGTGTGCGTGCCGCCGAAGTGGGCGAAGTACGAAGCATCCACATTCAGGCCGTGGCGCTTGAAGGCATCGAACGCATAGGCCAGGTTGGTCGGGATGTTGGCAAAGCCCGTGGTGTTAAACGACGAGCTGGGAAACGCCTGGTTCGCCAAGTCCCTGCTGGCTGCGTTGACGGTCGCCTGGTAAACGTAGCGAGTGCCGACCGGGGTTCCCCGCTGTTCGTTGTTGTTGAAGAAATAGCCGTAGCGGGCGGTGACCACCAACTTGGAGGTTGGCGTCCAGTCACCACCGAAGGTGTAAATCGAGAGCGGATTGACCGACCCGGAATCCGCGCGCAACGTGTTGGGATCGGTCGAGGCGCCGGTATTCCTCTGCCCGGCAGCGCTGTCCGCGCCGCCGAGCGCTCCCGTGACCCGCGAATAGCCGTAGTTCCAGCCGCCAAACAGGCGCAAGGTGTTGACTACGCCGTAGTCCAAGCGGTTGTAGGCGTTGTGCCCGGTAAAGGTCTGGGACAAACTCCGGGGACCCGGGTTGGCACCCGTGAAGTTCGTAGTACGGCGAGTGGTGCGCAACTCCGGGATATAGCTGCTCAAAATCCAAAGCTTGTTCTTCCACAGCGGGCCGCCGACCTGGTAGCCAGGTTCGACGACGTTCCGCTGGTCTTTCTTCGACATGTAGTACTCGGGAACGGCGTCGAGACGGGTGGCCGTGTTAAGGGACGGCAGAGTGGGGTTGGTTCGCAGACCGCGGTCGGAGTCGTTGGCGTTGAGCGAATTGGATTGCAGGTAAGTCAAGAGCGAGCCGTGCCAGTCATTCGAGCCACGCTTGGCAACGGCGTTGATCACGCCGCCCAGCGCCCCACCGAACTCGGCCTCGAAGCTGCTCGACTTGATCTGGACCTCTTCAATGAAGTCCATCTGGAAGTTCTTACCCACACCACCGTTCTGGATCTGGGTGGTGTTCACGCCATCGATCAGGTACACGTTCTCCCCGTCGCTGGCCCCATCAATCTGGTAGCCGTTAGTGCGGTCGCCACTGTTCTGCAGCGGCTCCATGCGCGCGCCGGGAGCAAAGGGGATCAGCGTCTGGAACGAGCGCCCCTTCGGAATGCTGTCCATGACCTGGCCCGACACCGTTACCGCCACCTTGCTCTGGGTTAGGTCCACCATGGTAGGGGTGCCGGAGACTTCCACCGTCTCCGCCACCGCGCCCACCTCCAGTTGCACTTCGATACTGGGCAAGCGGCCGACTCTCAAGTCAATGCCCGTCTGCCTGTAGTTGCGAAATCCGGGCGCAGACACGGTCATAGTGTACTGGCCCGGGGGAAGCGCACCGAAACGGTAGTTGCCCCCGCTGTCGGTCTGCACCCTCCTGGTTCCGATCAGCGCCGGGCCGGAGACCTCGATGGCCGCGCCGGTTATGACAGCGCCGGAAGGATCCTTGACGGTGCCCAGAAATCCTGCCGTGGTTTCCTGAGCGAGGCCTATGCCTGCCAGGCACACGACGAGCGCTAAAACTGCAATTAACTGCCTCATCTCCATCTTCCCCCTTTTATTTTTGTCGACCGGGAATCGCCCCTCGCCTGAGGCATTCCCGAGCACGATCCGCCGCCAAACCACCCGCTTGGGCGGATACAAACCCCTTGGCAGGCGTCAGTTAAACCCGGAAGTGGCTGGAGAGTCAAGAGGAAAATCAGGCTGTGGGCTGTGGGCTGTGGGCTGTGGGCTGTGGGCTGCGGGCGCCAGCGCCCCGCCTTCTGCCTTCCGCCTTCCGCCTTCTGCCTACTTGCCCGCTACGCGCCGGTGCGCGCGGTGCGCGGCTTGCCCGAGCGGTATTCTCCGATCAGCACCCTGGCGATTTCATCGCGCTGGATCTGGTTGGTCCCCTCGTAGATCTGGGTGATCTTGGCGTCGCGCATGTATTTCTCGATCGGGTAATCGCGCATGTAGCCGTAGCCGCCGAAAATCTGCACGGCGTTGGTAGTTACTTCCATGGCAACATCGGACGCGAAGCACTTCGACATGGCCGAATACAGCGTGGGGCGCTCCTTGGGTTGGGTGTCGATATAGCGGGCGGTGGCGTAAACCAGGGCGCGGGCGGCCTCGATTTTCATGGCCATGTCGGCCATCATGAACTGCAAACCCTGGAACGACGAGACCGGCGAGCCGAATTGCCGGCGGTTGCAAGCGTACTCCAGGGCCAGCTCCAACGCTCCCTGGGCAATGCCCAGCGCCTGAGCGCCCACGCCCGGCCGCGAGGCGTCGAAGGTGCGCATGGTGGTGATGAAGCCCGTGCCCTCGCGCCCCAGCAGGTTCTCGACCGGCACGCGGCAGTCCTGGAAGATCAGCTCGCGGGTGGCCGAGGCCCGGATGCCCATCTTGTCTTCCTTCTTGCCGAAGCTGAACCCGGGCGTCCCCTTTTCGACGACCAGGGCGCTGGCGCCCCGCGGGCCCTTGGTGGGGTTGGTCAGCGCGATCACGGTGTAGATATCGGCCTCGCCGCCATTGGTGATCCACTGCTTGGCGCCGTTGAGCACATAATGATCGCCGTCGCGCAGGGCGGTGGTGCGGATGCCGCCGGCGTCGGAGCCCGCCTGGGGCTCGGTAATGGCGAAGGCCGCCAGCCGCTTGCCCTCGGCGATGCCGGGCAGGTATCTCTCTTTCTGCTGCTCGCTGCCCGAGAGAATGATGGGCATGGCGCCCAGGGCCGTGCCGGCGAAGCTCAAAGCAATGCCGGCGCAGGCGCGCGACAGCTCCTCGGTCACCACCACCATGTTCATGGTGGGCGTGCCGCCGTCCATCCCCCCGTACTTCTCGTCGATAAAGACGCGGAACAGGTCACACTGCGCCATCACCCGCACGATGGGCCAGGGAAACTCGCCGGTGCGGTCGTACTCGGCCGCCACCGGCCGGATCTCTTTTTCCGCGATTTCGCGGGCCAGGTCCCGGATGGTTCGCTGGTCTTCGGTCAGTCCGTAATCGAGCACGATGATCTCCTTGGGCCGGCGGCTGTCGGCTCTCGGCTATCGGCCGTCGGCTGTAAGCTGTGGGGGCGAGCGCTCCGCTTTCTGCTTTCCGCCTTCTGCTTTCTGCCTACTGCCTTCTGCCTACTGCTTTCCGCGGCTCTGTTGTTATACCCGAAATCCGCCGCCGTTTTCAAAGCACGTTGATCTTGGCCCGCTGCTCTGTCATACTGCTGGGCACTTCAGACGTGCGGTCTTAGATGATGGGATTATGCGGCTGGGCCTTGACCAAGCGCTTCGCTTTGTCACGCGCGCCAGCGTCCTCGGGTTACTGGGACTCTGGTTGTCGGCGGGAGCATGGGCATATGCATCGGTGGGCGGCTCGTTGCTTTCGGGCCAGGTCCTCGACGAGAAGGGAACACCGGTCGGCGGAGCACACCTGGTCCTGACCGGCCCCATGGCGGCGGGCCAACTGGTGGTCCGCGCCGACGCCGCCGGCCGCTTTGAGTTCCGGGCCCTCTCCCCGGGTTCCTACCGCATTGAGGCGATCTTCGAGGGCTTCTTCCCTGCGCGCCAGGAGATCAGGATCGGCGACGAGAACCTGGAAGTGGAGCTGGTGCTGACCCCGCGAAGGGTCAGCCAGGCAGTCGATGTTGTGGACTCCATTCTAAACGTGGATCCGCAGCAGACAGCCCGGACGCGCACGGTTACCATCGACGACATTCAGAACGTGCCCTACGCCCCGTCCTGGGATCTGCGGCGGAGCCTGGCCATCCTGCCGGGCGTGGCCAGCGACGCGCGCGGGCGGCTGCACGTCAACGGCGGAGGCAGCGACCAGGTGGCCTACCTGCTGGACGGGTTCAACATCACCAGCCCGGTGAGCGGGACGCTGGAGAACAATGTCAGCGTGGACGCGGTGCGGGCCGCCGACGTGCGCAGCAGCCGCTTTTCGGCCGAATACGGCAAGGGCTCGGCGGGCACCATCGCCGTCAGCACCGTGACCGGCGACGACCAGTTCCGCTACCACCTCACCGACTTCATTCCCAGCTTCGACAGCCGCGGCGCTACCGGCTGGTACCTGAAGGACTGGGCGCCCCGCTTCATCCTCTCCGGCCCCGTGGTCAAGAAAAAGATCTGGTTCATGAACTCGTTCGACGCCAAGTACGATATGGACGTGATCTCCGGCCTGCCCCAATCGCAGGACCGAACCAGCAACTGGCGTTGGAACGACCTGCTGCGCGTGCAGGCCCAGCTTGGCCCCTCGCACCTGCTGGGCATCAGCGTCCTGCACAACGGCGGCAAGGCCAGGTTCTACGGGCTGGACGCGGCCACGCCGCCGGAAGCCACCAGGAACATCCTGTCGAACAATGATTTCGTCAGCATCAAGGACCAGCGGTACTGGGGCGGCATGCTGACCGAAGTAGGGGCGGCGGTGAATCACCTGGGGCTGGCGCGCGATCCGCTGGGCAACCAGCCGTATGTGGTCGAGCCGGCCTGGAAGCGCGGCAATTTCTTCCTGCGCAGCAACAGCGAAGTGACGCGCTGGCAGTGGCTGGCCGGGTTCGTGCCCCGGCCGCTATACGGGGGCGGCCGGCATGATCTGAAGTTCGGCTTCGGCGTCGATCGCATCCTGTACCACCAGCTCAACGACCGCCGGCCGTTCCAGACGCTGCGCGAACAAGGGCTGCCGTGGCGGGTGACCACCTTCACCGGCAACCCCTGGTACAGACTGAACAACACGGAGTGGAGCGGCTACCTGCAGGACCGCTGGTCGCCGCGCGACCGCCTGCTGCTGGAGTTGGGCGCGCGGCACGATTGGGATCAGGTGATCCGCCGCTCGGAACTGTCGCCCCGCCTGGCCGCCACCCTAATGCCGTGGGCCGGCAAAGACATCAAACTGTCGGCCGGCATCGGCCTCTTTTACGATGCCACCAATCTCTCCGCGGTGGCCCGCGACCTGGATCAGCGCCAGTTCGATCTGTTCCTGAATCCCGATGGGAGCCCGTCCTGGGGTCCCGCTGAAACAGTTTTCCTGGCCAACCGGCAGAGGCTGCGCGAACCCCGCGTCTTAAACTGGAGCCTGGGCTGGGAACAGGACTTGCCTTATCGCATGTCGCTGCGCGCCGCCTTCCTCGACAAGCGCGGCTCGAACGGCTTCACCGTCCGCAATCTGCTGCCCGTCCACAGCAGCACCGTGCTCGCGGTCTACCAACTGGAGAACACCCGGCGTGACCGCTATCGCGCCTTCGAGCTCACCGTGAGCCAGGCGAGCGAACGCCTGCACTGGTCGGGCTCGTACGTGCATTCCTCGGCCCGCTCCAATGCGGTCCTCGACTACACGATCGAGAACCCGATCTTCGTTGGCCAGGGACCGGGGCCGCTCGATTGGGACATGCCCAATCGCCTGGTAGCCAGCGGTTGGCTGCCCTACCGCAAGATTTACACCTTCTCGGCCCTGGCCGAGTGGCATACCGGCACACCCTGGAGCGTGCTGAACGGCACCCAGGAGCTGGTGGGGGACGCCAACCGCATGCGGTTTCCGCGTTACTTCTCGCTGAACCTGCACGGCGAGCGCGAGTTTAACGTGGGCAAGCACAAGTGGCGCCTGCGTGTCGGCTTCAACAACGTGACCGGGCACCAGAACTACGCCCTGGTCAACAACAACATCGCTTCTCCGAAGTTCGGCGCGCTGGCCGGTGAGGAGAGACTCGGGGTCTTCTTCCGGATCCGCTACCTGGGGCATAAATAGGCTGGAGACTGTAGGCCGGAGGCGGTAGGGCCTGTATATGGCGGCAGCGGGCGCTCCATCGATGATCGAGACAACGGCCACACCCCGGCCGGCGCCGTCGCTGCGAACCGTTCTTCTCGTAGCCGCGATCATGGCGCTGCTGACCGCCGTGACTCGCCTGCCGGTCGCGCCCCGATACCTGTACTCGTTCGACACGGTGAACTTCGCCCTGGCGCTGGACCAGTTCGATCCGCGCCTGGGACAGCCGCAGCCCCCCGGCTACCCGCTGTTCATTGCCCAAGCCCGGCTGTTGCGGCTGTTTCTCGGGACGCCCGAGCACACCTTCGTGGCCTGCGGCACGCTGGCCGGGATTGCCGCTCCGGTCCTGTTGTTCATCCTGGGCGCGCGGATGTACTCGGCGTGGGCGGGCATGGCCGCGGCGCTGTTGCTGACGCTGACTCCCGCCTTTTGGCACTCAACGCTAGCCTCGCCGCTGCGTCCCTACCTGGCCGTGGTCACAGTCCTGGTCGCGTACCTGTGTCACCGCTCGGCTGGCGGCGAGGCGCGGTTCGCCTACTTTGCGGCCGCCGCGTTGGGATTGGGCGCAGGCTGGCGCCCGTCGCTGCTGGCGCTGTTATTCCCCTTGTGGCTGGTCTGCGCCTGGCTCGCGTTGCGGTCGCTCAGTCGAGTGTTCCGGGCGCTGGCGGTGTTGGCAGCCGCCGCGCTCACCTGGTTTCTCCCGCTGGTGGTTGTCGTCGGCGATCCGGAAGCGCTTTGGGAACTGCTCACCGGCTACCTGGGTGAGCAATCCCAGGGCAGCTCGCCGGTCTACGGCGCGGGCTTCTGGGAATGGTGGAAGATGGTGACCCAGGTGTTTGTCTGGGAGGCGCTGGCCGTGGTGGGATGGTTCTGGGCGGCGCTGCTGCTTCTGCTGCCCCGTCGTTCTAATCTCGGATTTCGGATTGCAGATTGCGGATTTCGAACCTCGCAGCTTGAAATCCGCAATCCGAGATCCGCAATCCGCAATTCCAATCCGGCCGGCCCGCTGCCCAACTGGGCGTTCATCCTGCTGTGGGTCGGCCCTGCCGCGATTTTCTTCAAGCTGATCCACGTGGCCAGTCCCGGCCATACCCTTTCGCTGGTGCCGGCGCTGTGCGTGCTGGGAGGAGCATTCCTGGAGTGGGGCGCGGCGCGGGCCGGCCAGTATCTGCCGCGAAACTACGTTCCCCGCTGGGCATTTCTGGCCGTCGCGCTGGCCATCAATGTTGCTTTCTTCACCTACCCCTATCGCATCCCGCATGCCCGCCCGCAGGTGCGCGGCACACTGCCGCAGGTGGTCGAGCAGTTCCGCTTCTGGGGCTACTTTGCGCTACGCGACACGTCGTACATGCCGATCCGGCTGGAAGACGTGCGAACCGGCGGGCGAATCGGCAGGCTCCGTGCCTTAGGTGACCCTTCCGACCTGACCATCGTCTGGCAGGATGACGATGTGAGCTGGCGCAAGCTCGCCTATTATTTCCCAAAGACGCCCATCTGGGTCATCGAAGGAGTCTCGGGGCCGGGCGCCGTTCCCGCCCCGCTCCCCACTCTCTGGCTTTACAACCGCATCCTGGAAGTGCCGGACCGCAAGCCGCCGGTGACGGTGCGCCTGCCGGCGGGCCGGGTGGCCTGGCTGTTTCACCTGCATTCACCCTTCCCGCAGGAATTGCGCGCCCAGGGTGTTCCGCTGCTGCAATTCGGCCCGCTGCACCTGACCGACCTGCGCCAGGCCCCCGCGCAGTTCCGCGCCGGCAACTTCCTCTTCGAGAGAATGAATTCACCACGAAGTCACTAAGAGCACCAAGCAACACAGATCCCTTCTTTGTGGACCCTTGTGTCCTTTGTGTCTTTGCGGTGAGTTACAGGCCGGTGAGGTAAACGATCTCGGCGAAATTCTTGGTGGGCAGTTTCACCGCAACGCCGCGGCGCATCAGCTCGGCGCCGCTCTGGGTTAAGGAATCGCCGTTTTCCTGGAAGGTCACGCGGTAGGTCTTGTCCGGGTTCAGCCCGCGCGGGTAGATGGTCTGCGTGCTGACCGGGGAATCGGGGCGGTACACGAAGACCAGGCCGCGGTCCGACTGGGCATCAAACGACTCAATGGCGGCGATGGTGTAATCGCTGGGCCGCTCCAGCAGGTGGTAGACCTTGCCGCTGTTGATCAGCCCGCGAAGAGACTTGTACAGGGCCGCTTCCTGCCGCACCAGGTCGATCTCGGCCGGCGTCCATTCCGTGATGCGCTGCATCAGTATCCAGGGACCGCCGAACATGCTGCTGCGCGTGGTGAACTTGATCGGCGGCTCCTCCATGTACCGGCTGATGAAGCGCGGCGGGAAAACGTAGGTCATCCCGTGGGTGACGCGGCGGCGGTCCATATGCCCGCAGGCGTCGCAGCCGCCGAAGGTGGCGTAGCGCTTCACGGCGTCGAAGGTGGCCATGGTGCCCCCGTCGGCGTTGTTCTCCCAGCCAATCTCCGGCGCCGCCGCCCGCATGAATTTCATGAACAGATCCAGGCCGTTCACCGAATTGTCCCAGTTGCTGTTGGCCGGGTCGTGGGTGTGCGTGTCCTTGGTGCATTCTTTGACCAGGTTCTCCGCGTCCTGGACAAACCAGTCGGGATTGTAAGCCTGCACCACCGAGAGCGCCGCTTGCTGAAGCCACTGCTGTGCCGGCTGGTTGGCAATGCAGATGGAGTGGGCGTTGAAGTAGTTGTTGTCCCAGGTCGAGGCCCAGTCGGGATTTTCCTGCAGAACCAGCGATTCGTCGGCTGCTTCCACCGGCACGAAATGCAGGCCGAGTTTCATGCCCAGGCTGTGAACATAATCGGACAGGGCGCGCAGGCCGCTGGGGAACTTGGCCGGGTCTTCCGCCCAGTCGCCGATGTGGCGGGCCCAGCCCAGGTCCACCATGAAAACCTCGACGCCCACCTGGGCGGCGATCTTCGCTGCCCGGCGCATGGTGGCCTCGTCGATATCCTGCCGGTAACCCCAGCTATCGAACATGAAGTAGGGGAAATTGGCGTCGGGCGGAGGCGCGGCCAGCACCCCTTCCACGTAGCGGTGCGTGCGGTAGCTCCCCTCATCCCAGTCGCCCTCGAACAACCCGGTGAAGGAAGCAGGCACGGCGAATTGCTCAGCCGGGGCGAGGGGCGCGTGCAGCGGGGACGGGCCGCCTTCCAGCAGAATCGTCTCGCCGGCGCCATCCAGCACCGCGCTCACCCAGGAGCGCGCGTCGGTCTCCCAACCCAGCACCACGCCGTTTCCGAATTCGTCGGACAGCGCCAGCCAGGTGCACTGGTCGGCGTAGGCGCCGGTAAACAGCCTCACCGGCTGGTCCGGCGCCAGCCAGGTCTCGATCGGGTCGTACAGCAGCGGCGAATTCTGCCGGTATTGATTGACGTACAATCCCCGCATGCCCTGCCCGTCGGGGTTCAACCGCAGGCTCAAAAACCGCGCCTGGTTCACGTAATGCACGGCTTCGTCCAGGTTGCGGTAGGCGCAATAGGTGCGAATGAACGGCTGGCCCGGATGAATCTCGATGCGCAACTCAATCTCCGCCAGCATGTCCGAGTTTCTGAGCACAATGACGTGAAGCTGCCCGCCGCGCTCGGCCCATTCCGTCCACGTATCGACCAACTCCCAGGGAGTGATCATGTCGAGCAGCGTGCCATCAACCTCCAGGTTGATCGGGCTGGAGGCCGGCACGCCGTCGGCCACCCAGGCCTTGCCGCTCGGGCGGCGAAGCGTTTGCAGACGAAACAGGCCGTTTTCATCGAGCACGTACCGCGCTTCAATCAGGCCGTTGGAGAGTGACCATGAGCGGGCGTCAGGATCGTAGCTTGCGGCGGGCGGGTCCTGGGCCGTGGCTGTCAGGGAAAACAGCAGGCAGAAAAAGAGCACAGCACGACCCATATGCATAGTCAACCCCTTGCCGCGGGGCAAGTCGCGGAAAATCACAAGAAAACCGTCTGAACGTCCTGAGTCCCAGGACGCGACCGGCCCAAATCTGCTTGGATGCCCGCCCGCTTTCCACAGTTTCACGGAATTGGCCCTTCTGTTAACATGGCGGCTGCTTCACGTAACCGCAAAGGAAACCCTTATGCCTCTCTATCCCGTGAAAGAGAAACTGGCGGCCGGACAGCCGGTGTTCGGCACCATGATCACCGAATGCCTGCGTCCGGAAGTGGTGGCGGCGCTGGCCGCCTGCGGCGTGGACTTCTTCATTATCGACACCGAGCACTCGCCCGGAGACCTGCACGAGATCGAGGCGCTGGCGCGGGCGGCCCGGCACTTCGGCATCGCCCCGCTGGTGCGCATCACCGACAACGAGTACTTCCTGATCGCGCGCACGCTGGATTGCGGCGCGGCCGGCGTGGTCATGCCGCGCATCCATTGCGCCGCCGACGCGCGCCGGGTGGTGGAGGCGGTGAAATATCCGCCCGCCGGCAAGCGCGGGTTCGGCCTGCGCAGCATCCATACCGATTTCTCGGGCATCGGCACGGCCGAAGCCATCGAGCGCGCCAACCGCGAAACCATCATCGTGGTCCAGGTCGAGTACCAGGAGGCGCTCGATGACCTGGAGAACATCGTCGCCGTCACCGGCGTGGACGCCACCATGATCGGCCCCCAGGACCTCTCCATCTCGCTCGGCGTCGCCGGCCAGTTCGGCCATGAAAAGATGAAGGCCGCGTTCCGGCGAGTCGCCGAGGTGTGCGGGCGCAGCCCGGTGGCCGCCGGCATCCACATGGGGGACCTGGCGCGCCTGCTGGAATTGAAAGCCGAGGGCTACCGCTTCCTGATCTACTCCGCGGATCTCGCTCTGATCATGCAAGCGCTCAAGCAGGGCATACAGGCGCTGCGCAGCGGCGCCGCCTCCGCGCCCGCCAAGGCGGGAATATATTAGGCTGCAGGCTGGAGACTGGAGGCTGGAGGAACACCGACAGAGAGTCGGCCGCTCCGCCTCCGGCCTCCAGCCTCCGGTCTCCAGCCTATGCTGTTGCTGATCGATGCCGACGACACGCTCTGGGAAAACAACATCCATTTCGAGCGTGTCATCGAGGAGTTCGTCCAGTTCGTCAACCACCAGCATTACTCGCCCGAAGAAATACGCGCCATCCTGGACGAAATCGAATTGGCGAACCGCGCCTTGCACGGCTACGGCTCGGAAGCCTTCGGCCGCAATCTGCGGGAAGCCTTCCACCGCCTGGCAACCAAACCGGCCGCGCCGGAGCAGTTGGCCTACGTGGAAGGGCTGGCGGCCGCGATTGCCAAGCAGGAACTGGAGGTTCTGGAGGGCGTGCCGGAGACACTGGAGTACCTGGCCGGGCGCCATCGCCTGGTCCTCTGCACCAAGGGCAGCCAGGAGGAGCAACACGCCAAGCTGGCCCGCTCCGGGCTGGAGCGCTTCTTCGCCCAGGCGGTGGTGGTGCGGGAGAAGAACGAGGCCACCTACCGGCGTCTCACCGCCGAACTTGGCGCCGCACCGGCCCACACCTGGATGATCGGCAACAGCCCGCGCTCCGACGTCAATCCCGCGCTGGCGGCCGGTATCAACGCCGTCTGGATTCCCCGCGCCCACACCTGGTCCCTGGAGCACGAAGAGTTGCGCGGCGGAACCGGCCGGCTGGTGGTAATCTCGGAATTTGCGCGCCTGCGCGACATTTTCTAAGCGTGAATGGGACACCGAGTAGAGAGGAGGCGCACTGAGTGAAGCAAGTTGGATACCCATTGTCCATTAAGCCTTTGGGAGACGCGCTTGGAGCACCTGTGTTTCCTCCTCCCCCTCTAAAACTCCGTACGGCGGGTTTTCCCCAGTACGGCTTCAAACGAGAAATTCGCACCGCGACCTTCGCCAAGCACGCGGCTCGACTTGTACCCGGCGCTAGCCCGAGCCCTTGCCCCCTGTGGCCCCGAAGGGC
>Ga0315280_10000737_pt1 | contig 59748 bp, 58 predicted proteins | sample YL17G06_40_MG_FD_203697 | JGI IMG/M metagenome (GOLD analysis project Ga0315280, IMG submission 203697) | Sediment microbial communities from Yellowstone Lake, YNP, Wyoming, USA - YL17G06_40 | ecosystem: Environmental > Aquatic > Freshwater > Lake > Sediment | place: USA: Wyoming | collected... | reverse complement strand
ATCATGATCTCTTAATAACAGAAATGCTCTATCTCTGTCAATAGATTCAAGATTTTTCGATAGGTTATTAAAGCCGGAGAGAATAAAATTGAAAGTCAAATGGAACCGAATTATCCTCTCTTTATTTTTCATCCTCAATTTTCATCTCTTCCCTCAGGAAGAGCCTGCCCGAATAAAGGGGGAGGAGGTGGCGGTTGTTGCCACAAGAGCCGCTGTAAGTATATCCCATCTTGGAAGGTCTGTATTAATAATAACCGCAGAAGAGGTTAAAATATACCCTGTGCATTCTATCCCTGAGCTTTTTAGATATTGCCTGGGAATAGATATTCAGGAAAGGGGCCCCTACGGAACACAGGCTGATCTCTCCATCAGAGGTTCAACCTTCCAGCAGATCCTTGTTTTGATAGATGGGGTCAGGGTTAATGATCTTCAGACCGCCCATCACAATATGGATATACCCATCCCCATCGAAAGCATCGAAAGGATTGAGATCCTTTATGGAGGTGGCTCCGCCCTTTATGGTCCTGATGCCTTTGGAGGTGTAATAAATATAGTCACAAAATATCCAGAAAAAACCAGTCTTTCGGGAAGATTGGGATTCTATGAGTATAAGACAACCTCAGGATGGCTTGGGCTCAATCTTAAAGAAAAGGGCCTCAATAATCATCTTGCCATCGAGAAAAATACCTCAGAGGGATTTATGACAGATAGAGATTTCAATCTTTTCAACATATCCGAACGCTTCACCATGGATTTCCTCTCAGGAAGAATCTCATTCCTCTCTGGTTATCATAAAAAGGATTTCGGAGCCTATGATTTTTATACCCCGGGGAGAAATCTCCCATCCAGGGAATCGACAATAACAACTTTTCTCAACATTGGATATGAAAGGATAAAAGAGAAGAGCTCTTTCTCTTATCATCTCTTTTATCGACACCATTACGATAACTTCATCCTGGATAAGAAGAGACCATGGTTCTACAATAACGAAACAACCAACTCCTTCATAGGAGTGGATTTTACAATCAGAAAAAGGGATCTTGCCGCAGGAGGAGAATTGGTAAAGGAGGGGATAGAAAGCATCCAACTGGGAAATCATTCAAATACAAGGGGGGCTCTTTTTTTGGAATTCAACAGGTTCATTCTAAAGAATTCCCTTCTCAATATAGGCTTGAGGGAGGATTTCCATAGGGCCTATGGATGGACATTCTCCCCCAGCGCTAACATCTCATTCTGGGTAAACCAGAATCTCAAGATAAGAGCCTCCTCCGGACATTCCTTCCGTGCCCCATCCTATACAGAGCTTTATTATCAGGACCCTGTTAATTCTGGGAATAAGGATCTAAGACCTGAAAAGGCATGGTCCTTCGAGATTGGAATTGATGCTGATCTTAATAAGAATATCAATACAAGGCTCTCCATCTTTCACCGGGATGAGAAGGATCTGATAGACTGGATAAAGGGCGGTGATAACAGATGGTATGCAGAGAATATAAAAAGACTAAAAGTCAGAGGGGCTGAGGTTGAGGTAAAGGGGGATCTTGGATTGATTGGATTCAATCTGAGGCACTCTTTTATGGATAGAAAACAGAATCAACCTGATCTCATCTACAAATACGGCTTCAGATTCCCGGAGAATCAGACAAATCTCTCCATCCAGCTGAATCCTTCTCCCTCCTTCTCATCCAGTATCCAGTTTATCTATAAAAAAAGAATCGCTGAGAAGGATTATGTCCTTATTGACGGGAAGATCACAAAAAAGTTCGGTAGAATTAACATCTTCATGGAAGGGACAAATCTCTTAAATACTCATTATGAGGATATAAAAGGTGTTCCAATGCCTGGAAGATGGTTAGGGGCTGGATTCAATTTTGATTTTTAATTTTTGGCACAAATCATCTTCCTAGAGTTTCCGGTTTTCCGATACACATTGGCCAATTGGAGTTTGATTTCCCCGCTTTCATAATAGTAGAGGTCGAAGTTCTCTTCATATTCAGAATGATTAAATTTGTTTTTGCTCGTGCCTGAAAATCCTGATATTTTTGCATGCCTCGCCTGAGTTTCGATCAAGAGAGAAACTTGCTTTGAAATCCCTAATTCAAATCCTAAACCTCCGTAAAACCCGAGTCCTATCGCTTTTGTGACCGCATCCCATATCTGGGTATAACCGGGGCTTCCATTTTTTAATTCGAGCCACTCTCGATAGCCGTCGGAAGATAGAGGCGGGCGGAAACGGCGGTCAAGCCCGGCGTCTTTGACGGAGCGGAGGAGGGAGTATTGCCGGACGCTATCCCCTCTCGGGATGAGACAACATCTGTTGATAGAGGGCTCGGCTGAGTGTCCACCTCTGTTGGCGTGACGAAGCCGCTGATGTGGTTTAGACCCTGTCACTACCAGGGGAAGTTCGTCTCTTGGGGAATCCTGCCTGCTTCTGGCCCATTTGTTGGATTCTTGTCTTGGCCATGGCAGGAGTCTACCGTCCCAGACATCCGGAACGCACCGTCCTCTACCGGGTGCTTTTTCATCATTTCGACAAGTTCCTCACCGAATACGAGAGCCGTTTCGAGAAGGAGTACGGCTTCCTCCGGCCGGTCATCAAGGAAGTCGTAGAGCGCTATTTGGACTGCGGCAACCCGCGCTGCGGGTTTGCCCGCATCCGCTGTCCCTACTGTAGGGAGGAGCGGCTTTTGATGTTTTCCTGCCGCACCCGGGGATTTTGTCCGTCGTGCCATGCCAAGAGGCTGGAGGAGTGCGGAGAATGGATGCGGGAGACACTCCTTCTGGGTGTCCCTCACCGTCAGGTCGTCTTCGTTATCCCCAGGATGCTGCGGGTCTTCTTCAAGTACAAGCGCCGGCTTCTGGGGGATCTCTGCCGCTGCGCCCTCCGGTCCTTGACCCGTTACTTCGAAGGCTTGACCGGGAGCGCGCTTACGCCCGGCGTCATCGCCGTCATCCAGACCTTTGGGGACCGGATCAATCTTCATCCCCATCTCCATTTCCTGGTGACCGAGGGCGGAGTGGACGAGCGGGCGTCTCCCATAAGATCCCACGGATCGACGACTCGCGGCTCGCCGAGCTCTTCGCCCGCGAGGTGTTGGCGATGCTTGTCGGGAAGGAACTCCTCAGCCCAGAATGGGCCGAGAGGATTCACGCCTTTCGACACACCGGCTTCTCAGTCCACAGCCTGGTCCGGGCCAAGACGAAGCTGGAGGCCGAGCGGGTGAGGAAATACATGATCCGGCCTATTCTTTCACTGGAGCGTCTCTCTTTCTCGGAGAAAGAGGGGAAGATCTGCTACCGGGATGGCAATGAACTCCAGGTAATCCATCCGCTCCAGCTCTTTGGCCTCTTTGCCATCCCGGTAGCAGACCTTAATCTCATAATAATATCATTTCTTTATTTTAAAAGCAGACAGCCTGTTATTATTGATATAATATATATACAATATATACATTGGAGGCAATAAAAATGTCAAATCAAATGATCATTAGAATAGACTCTGAGCTCAAGGATAAACTTTATAAACTTGCCCGGATGGAAGGGAAAAGCTCAAGCCAGGTGGTGAGGGAGCTCATCCAAGACTATCTAAGAGAGCGGGATATGGGAGCTTATATCGATGACCTATGGAAGAGAATCGGGACGAAATTGATTTCGAAAGGGGCAAAGCTCAAAGATATTGATAAAGCGATCATAAAGGCAAGAAAGAGCTAAAAGTGAAGGTTGTTATTGATACCAATGTCTTTGTTTCCTCATTTTTTGGCGGAAATCCCCGGAAAGTCATAGACATTTGGAGAAATGGAAAAATAACTCTTAGCATGTCCAAGGATATCGTGGATGAATATGTTGACGTTCTCCAGAAACTGGGGTTGGAGAATGAAGGTGAGCTCAAAGAGCTCCTGCCCCTCTTTGCCAAAGGTTATAACCTAATTTTTACAACTAAGATGCCAAAGATAAAAGCTGTTAAAGATGATCCGGGTGATGATAAATTCATAGAATGTGCTGTTGTCTTAAAGGCAGAAGTCATCATCACGGGCGACAAGGCACTTAAAAAAATAAAAGAATATTTAGGAATTAAAATATTCACGCCCCGGGAGTTTTTGAAAATATATGAAACTCGCTGATTAAAAGTTTGTAAGAGCCGTCAAAGATAACCTCGAGGATGATAAATTCATAGCCAGAAAAAATTCTTTTTAATACAACCCGGTGCTGCCGAAGCCGTTTTCGCCGCGGGAGGTGTCGTCAAGTTCTTCGCTCTCGACCACCTTGACTTCTTCGATGGGCTGGATGAGCATCTGCGCGATCTTCATCCCTTTGTTGATCACAAAAGGCTCTTTCCCTAGATTCACCAATACAACCTGAATCTCTCCCCTGTATCCTGAATCAACAACCCCGGCTAGCCGATGCACTCCTTGAAGCGAGATGCCGCTCTTGTCCCAAACCAACCCCACATAGCCGTGCGGAATGGCAACTTTGATTCCCGTTTGAATCGGCTTCACTTCGCCAGCTTCTAAAACGCAATCCACGACAGAAAAAAGGTCTAAGCCAGCATCTCCCTTGCGCGAGTAAAGGGGAAGCTTAGCGTCTTTATGAATCTTTTTGACTTTGAGTTCCACGATCTAAATCCCCTCAACCCTGACTTCTGAGAAATAGGGCTGCGCAATCCCTGCCATCTTCTGGATTTCTTCGCGGCTGTAAGGTTTTTTCTGGAGATAACTTGCATCCAGTGTGTTTGTCGGCGAAAATTGCTGAATCTGGAAAATCTCCGCCTTTGCCAGCATCTGGCAGATCTTTTCAATATCCTCTGCATCTCCGAGCCCTGGAACCACCGTCGTCCGGAACATATACTCCAGCCCAGAATTTTTGATGATTTCAATACTCCGCGCAATATCTGCCTCATTCACATCAGACTTTGTCACTTCCCGGTATTTTTCGAGCGGCGCTTTGATATCCATGGCAATCGAATCAACAAGCTTTTCTCGAACGAGCTCTTCCAGCCTCACGGGGAAAGAGCCATTGGTATCGAGCTTGACCAGGAAATTCCTGTCTTTGATCGCACGAAGGAATTCCATTAGGTTTTTCTCGAGCAACGGCTCGCCCCCAGAAACACAGACACCCTCCAGCCAATTTTTCCTCTCATCCAGGTAACTCATGAAATCAGCCCAGGGAATGCTTGGCAGCGCCCCAGGTCTCAACACCAAGTCGGGATTTTGGCAGTACGGACAGCGGAAATTGCAGCCTCCAAGAAACACGGTCGAGGAAATGTGTCCCGGAAAATCTTTGGAGGCAAATTTTTCTAAGCCCTTGATTTCAACCACTCCTCAAGCTCCTCGCGCGAATTCAAAACAGCCGCCACCTTTCCATCCTCCTGAAGCACCATGGTCGGGATGATGATCGCCCCTTTCTCGTCCCGTTTAACGACATCCAGGAATTGCCTGATTTTAAGCTTGCTTTCCTTCCTGACCAGGCTGTATTCCTGGCCTTGAAGTGAGGTCTCAGGAAGATACTTTTTGAGCGCCTCGCATTTCTGGCAATCCGGATAAGTGAAAAGCAAGTATTCCATCGGCAATTCAAATTCCCCCTTTATCCCCCCTTTGAAAAGGGGGGAGTAGGGGGAATCTATTTTCATGGTTTGTGGGTGATAAAGGTATCATGGGCATTTAGCTATGCGATCTTTGTGTACGGCGTTCTCTCTTTGAATTCCTGCTGTTTGCCGTCATTCCAGGTCTTCACTGGCCTCAGGTAGCCGACGATTCTCGAATAAACTTCAGTCTCTTTCCCACATTCAGGGCAGGTTAGGTGCTGCCCTTTGATATACCCGTGATTATCGCAAACGCAGAAAGTTGGCGTGATGCTGAAATAAGGAATTTTTGTTTCTGCAATCCTGCGGACCAGCTTCTGGCATGTTTTCCAGTCGATGGCTTCGGGGAGAAAGGTATGAAAAATGGTCCCTCCCGTATAAAGACACTGGATGTCCTGTTGATGCTGCAAGGCTTCAAAAACATCCCGGGTGGCATCCACGTTGAGCTGGGTGGAATTGGTGAGATAAGGATATTTGTCTGTTCCCGCTGTGATGATATTGTGGTATTTCTGCTTATCCAGCCTCGCCAGGCGGTAGGAAGTGGATTCAGCAGGGGTGGCTTCTAGGTTATAAAGATTGCCCGTCTCCTCCTGGAATTCCTTTAAAACACTCCTCATGAAATTCAGGGTATCTATAGTAAACTGCTTTCCCTCAGGAGTGCCGATGCCTTTCCCGAGAAAATTCAGGCAGGCCTCATTCATGCCGCAAACACCGATCGTCGAAAAATGATTGTCGAAATGAGCCAGGTAGACAAGCGTATAAGGCATGATGCCTCTCTCGAGCATGTTGTTCACGACTTCCCTCTTCGTTTCAAGCGACTCCTTAGCCAAAACCATAAGCTCTTTGAGTCTTGTCTGAAATTCATCGATTGTCTTTGTCATATAACCGATTCGATTCAGGTTGAGGGTGACGACACCAATAGAGCCTGTCGAATCCCCCGGCCCCCAAATATTTCCCGGCCTCCTCATGAGCTCCCTTTGGTCCAAATTCAGTCGGCAGCACATGGCCCGGATATCGCCCGGATTCATGTCCGTGCCGATGTAGTTTTGAAAATAGGGAATGCCGTACTTGGCAGTCGCCTCAAAGAGAAGTCTGGCGTTGGGAGAATCCCAATTAAAGTCATCGGTCAAATTGTAGGTGGGAATAGGAAAGGTAAAAACGCGGCCGTGGAAATCTCCATCGACCATTAACTCCAGAAAAGCGTGGTTGAACATATCCATCTCCGCCTGGTATTCGCCATAAGTCGAATCTAGCTCTTCTCCTCCAACCACCACTCGTTTATTCTTCATGTCCTCAGGGACTGTCCAGTCAAAAGTCAGGTTGGAGAAAGGAGTTTGCCATCCCCACCGGGAAGGAACATTCAAGCCAAAGATAAGCTTTTGGATGTCCTGTTTGACTCTATCATAGCTGAGCTTATCTGCTCTGATAAAAGGCGCGAGAAGAGTGTCGACACTGGAAAACGCCTGGGCTCCGGCGAATTCTCCCTGCATCGTTCCGATGAAATTCACCATGTGGAGAGTGGCTGTTTCCAGGTGCTTGGCGGGAGAGGAGTGCACCTGGGCGGGGACATGTCCGAATCCTTTTCTGAGGAGCTTATCCAAGGACCACCCGGCACAATAGCCGACGATCGGGTAAGAGAGGTCATGGATATGGAAATCGCCCTCCAAATGGGCTTTCTTAATTTTCTCGGAGTAAAGCTGGTTCAGAGCAAAGTTGGACAAAACTTCACCTGAAACTCGGGCGTTCAACCCGGAGAAACTCATCATCCCTTCGTTGCTGTTTTCTCGGATCTTCCAGTCATGGTCGTTGATATAATCCCGAATCAGCCTTTCCAGATTTAATCCTGTGGCTTTGGCTTCGCGGATTTCCTTGTGCCTTTCGCGGTAGAGAATGTAGGCTTTTCCAACTTCAAGGTAGCCCTGCTTCATCAGCACCATTTCCACGATATCCTGAATCTGCTCCACTGAAGGAATGGTGTAGCCGCCAAACTTTTCTTCGAGCATGAACGTCGCGATATCGGATACAGTTTTGGCTAATCTGGGGTCGGTTATTCCCTGGGATTCCATAGCTTTGGCCACCGCATTCGTAATTTTCTCCTGTTGGAAGTCGACAATAGACCCATCTCTTTTCTTGATTCGGGTGACGGCTGTGCGCATTGAAAACCTCCCTTCCCGCCTCGAAAGGCGATAAAATATCGTTAAAATCTCTGTTCAATGCCGATGGAAAATGCTAAAATGAACATCCATTAACCCTCGGATGAAAAAGAAAGCGCCATTAAGATGACTGCCAGATATTGGGTACCTTAATGCTTATAAATACAACATCTTGTATTTACGTTTATGAAATTTACGCTTAATCCGAGCGCTTGTCAAGTACTTTTTTAAGAAAATTTTTAAGTTATTGTAAGGATGAAAGATGAAAGTCATCGAAATCAAAAGCCGGGCCAAGCAAGACTTCATTGACTTCACTTCAAGCATCCGAGAAATCGTTTTTTCTTCTGGAGTGAAAAGCGGCGTCTGCGTGGTTTATGTTCCCCACACAACGGCCGGAGTTACCATTAATGAAAATGCTGACCCGGATGTCAAAGCTGATATTTTGATGGCACTCAACAAACTCGTTCCCAATTCTCTTCCCTACGAGCACGCGGAAGGGAATTCCTCAGCCCACGTAAAGGCAAGCCTCGTCGGCTCTTCGCTCAATATAATTATCGAGGACGGGAGGCTTGCGCTCGGGACCTGGCAGGGAATTTTCTTCTGCGAATTCGACGGCCCGAGAAACCGCAGAGTTTTTGTAAAGGTCTTAGGTTAAAAGGTAAGGCCGAGTTTTCTGAGCTCGGCTTCGAGGTCGGTCTCAGGAGTGTAGAGAATTCCTCCCATTCCCATTTTTTGCGAGCCTTCGATATTCTTCTCTAAATCATCGATAAAAACACACTCTTGGGGATCGGTTCCGGCCTTTTTCAGGGCTTCACCATAGATGGCAGGATCGGGTTTCATCACTCCCAGTTCAAAAGAAAGGACATATTCATCAAAAATCAGAATCTCAGGGAATCTTTTCTTGATGAAGCCGAAGCGGCAGACATCGGTGTTAGAAAGAAGAACAAGTTTATAGCTGGTCTTGAGTTTCTGCAAGAGCTTAAGAACAGGCATATTCAGAGAGAAGACATCACAGTAGATGGCAAAAAAGTATTCCTGGTCAACCTGAGCTTTAAGCTCTTTGACTATTCGCGAATAAAATTCCTGCGGAGTAATTTGGCCGGTATCGAACAGACGAATAAGTCCGAGATTGGTCTGCGCTGCTTCGCTGATTTTTTCTTCAGAATAGGAGCAGTGGGCAGAAATCTTTTTAAAAAAAATGCTGTTGTCAAACCAAAGGATCACGTTGCCCAAATCAGAGATGACAGTTTTGAGAAACATTTCTTATTGAGGTTGCTTCCGGGCACTCTCCAAACCGCCGCCTTCGCGAGCATCGGCCCTTTTAAGAAGAAAGGAAAAGGTTAATCCAAAAAGCCCGAGGCTGGCGAACATAATGGAGCTCGCAGTGTAGGTATGAGTTAAATCGCGCAGCAGCCCATTGAGAAGTGGGAAGAGACCGAGTCCGATATTTTGAATCGCAGTCATCAGCCCAAAGGCCATGCCCACTCGTTCTTTGCGCACAATCAAAGGCACCGATGGCCACATCGCAGCCGGCACGAGGACAAACGCCGCACCGAGAACGACCATGGGATAAGCGGGATAGATGCGAGTCAGACCCATGAGCAGGTGGCAGGGAATCAAAATCAGAGAGCCGATAATCATCAGCGTGGCGCGTTTCCCGATTTTGTCCACAAGCCCGCCCGCAAACGGCGCAAAGATCATGGAGGCAAAGATGATGATGCCGCTGATTCCTCCGGCTGTGGAGAACATGTGCAGCAAATTATTGAATACCTGGGCAAAAAACCCGCCCTGTGCCGTCGCAGTGCGCGCAATACCCCATTTATCCACAAAAAAGTCGGTTGAAAGCGCCGTGAACGGAAAGATGGCCGAATAGAATGTGAGACACAGGAAGGTCACATACCAGAATGTGGGTTTAAACTCTTTGATATCCTTGAATACAATTTTTTCGCCTCCGCTCTCATCTTTTAATTTAAGAGCCCGCTCGCCCCTGCGGTCCATAAGAATATAAAAGATATTTCCGGCGAGCGACACCGCACAGGCGCCCACGGCTGTCAGCAGCGCGTAGCGAAAGCTGCCAAAATAGCTTGTGATCAATTCTCCTGTGTTGAAAGCGAACAGCGATCCCAGGCGGCTGACGGTGAGCGAAAGCCCAAAGGAAAGTGCCAGCTCCTTGTTCTTGAACCACCGGGCGAGCATGGCACTCTGGGCCACAACCAATGGCTCAGAGCCCGCGCCGAAAATGAACCGCCCCAGAAAAAAGATGGGGATGCTTTTGGCCTTCCAGACCAGAGCCGCACCGATAAAAACAAGTATCGAAAAAAGGAAGCTGGCTTTGCGCGTTCCCAAGGAATCGATGAGCATGCCGCCGAAAAGCACAGCCAGGACAGCTGCGACACTGTACATCGTAAAAAACGTGCCCACGGTTCCACGCGCCGCATGCAGCTCTTCAACCAACGTAGGCGCAATGGCGCTCACAATGTCGTAGGCAAAATAACTCCCAAAGGAGAGCGATGCGATAAATATAAGAATCGAAAACCGGTAGAGTGCTTTTGACGGATGAAAAGCACCAACCGCTTGTTCTATCGTATTTGTCATATGCCCCATTCCTTTCAGGCGAACTTCTCAGAGAAAAAAAGATGGACTGAAGTTCGGTCATAGAAGTGAAAAATATAATACTCATCACAAAAGTGTCAAGGAATAATTGGCTCTCTGGCAAAAAGTAGGGTTATTGTTTTAGGCCAAGATAATGATCGCCCAATTGGTGGCCAGGCCAGTCCCCGTATGTTCTTGACCAAACCCACCCGCCCCCCTAGGTCTTCGAACACACAGGGACTGGCCTGGCCCCATCTATTATCGGAATTTTATGCCCTTTTCTGCTTTACCCCACTTTTCGCAACAGGGCCGGAATAATTGGGGGCGGTTCTCAGAATTGTCCCTGTTTTACCGTTTTATTAGCGGCATGAAAATAATTCCCCCTTGCTCCCCCCTTTAGATAAAGGGGGGATATAGGGGGAATTGAAGAGTTGCCTTTAAGGGATGAATCTGCTCTAATAAATGGAAAACTAACAAGGAGGTCAGGTCAGATGACAAAACCGGCTAAAAACAAAGGCGCTGCTTCTGTTTGGGCACTTCTTATTATAATTTTATCCGCACTGCTCGTTGTGGGCGGTGCTTTTGCCCTTTATTTTTTAAAAGGCGGGGAAAAAATCTCGTCCAAAGATATTGAAGAGGCGGAGAAAATTGTCGGCCTTCGCTTCACCTCGAAAGAGAGAAGACTGATGATTCCGGACCTGAAGGATAACCTTTCGAACTATAAAGAATTAAGAAAACTGGCCATCCAGAATCGTGTGCCTCCCGCCGTTGTCTTCAATCCTGTTGTCCCTGGCATGACCTTCGAAAAAGAGCAAAAGCCATTCTCTTTGCCTGAGAATTTTGAGGTTCAAGTTCCTCAAAATTTTGAGGACTTGGCTTTTTATCCTGTAACAGCGCTGGCGCAACTCATCCGCTCGCGAAAAATCACATCAACCCAGCTCACCCAGCTTTATCTCAGCCGCCTGAAACAATATGGACCCAAGCTCGAATGCGTGGTGACTTTGACCGAAGAGCCCGCTTTAAAACAGGCTAAACGAGCTGACAAGGAAATAGCTGCGGGCCGCTACCGGGGTCCTCTCCATGGCATTCCCTGGGGAGCAAAAGACTTGCTAGCAACAAAAGGCATCAAAACTACCTGGGGAACAACGCCCTACAAAGACCAAATTCCCGATGAAGATGCCACAGTCGTGAAGCGGCTTGAGGAAGCGGGCGCAGTTCTGGTGGCCAAACTCACGCTCGGTGAATTAGCCTGGGGCGATGTCTGGTTTGGAGGAAAAACTAAAAATCCCTGGGACCTTTCTCAAGGCTCAAGCGGGTCTTCTGCAGGTTCTGCCTCTTCCACAGCGGCGGGTCTAGTCGGGTTCGCTCTTGGAACCGAAACCTGGGGGTCAATTGTCTCACCTTCTACCAGGTGCGGAACGAGCGGCCTGCGTCCAACTTTCGGACGGGTGAGCCGCACCGGGGCCATGGCTTTGAGCTGGACTATGGATAAAATCGGACTGATCTGCCGCACAGTCGAAGACTGCGCTCTTGTTTTTGACGCCATCTATGGACCGGATGGCCTGGATCTGACGGTGGTTGACCTTCCTTTTAACTGGGATCCAGCCCTTGATTTGAAAAAAATCCGAATTGGGTATCTCAAAAAGGCCTTTGAGGCAGATTATAAAAACAAGAAGAACGACCAGGCCGTGCTTGAGAGTCTGAAGTCGCTTGGAGTTGAGCTTGTTCCTTTTGACCTTCCAAACCTGCCAGTGAATGCCTGCTCTTTTATTTTAAACGCAGAAGCAGCTGCGGCTTTTGAAGAACTTACTCTGACAAACAGGGATGACCTGATGAAGAGGCAAGAAAGGGATGCCTGGCCTAATGCTTTCCGCAATTCATGGTTTATCCCGGCCGTCGAATACATCCAAGCCAACCGCCTCCGATCTCTCCTGATGCAGGCGATGGCCGAGAAGATGAAAGAAATAGACGTCTATGTGGCTCCTTCTTTTGCCGATGACAACCTGCTTCTTACTAACTTGACCGGACATCCAGCGGTCGTGGTCCCCGATGGGTTTGATGAGAAAGGCCGCCCCACCAGCATCTCTTTCATCGGAAATTTATATGAAGAAGCCAAGACTCTGCGGGCGGCCAAAGCCTTTCAGGATGCCACCCAATTCCATCTCAAGCATCCAAAGCTCAAAGGCTAAATAAAGAATTTTAATCTCTTGGATTACTCCCAGATTATGTGGTTAAAGGAAATATGTAGAGCCGATAAAAAGGAAAATGACATAAGAAACTTCTTTTCTTGACAAAACAATGGAAAGTTTAAGATGATTTGAAAGGTGAGAAGCTTTCATGAACCAGAGAAATTTTGAAATCCAAACCGAAAACACGAGGAACTATCAGGCCGCAATCCAGCAGGCTCTGGATGAGATTTCAAAACAGAACATCATCCCAAGAATCTGGAATAAAGACTGGGCGGTCTGGGGAAAAGAGCCCAAAGATATTTCAAACCGGTTGGGCTGGCTGACTTCACCCAATGATTCGCTCCAAGCTCTCCCCAGAATTAAAAGCCTCGCTCAAGCAATTAAAAACGAAAGATATACTCATGCTCTTCTCCTGGGTATGGGCGGCTCGAGCCTGGCGCCCGAAGTCATGGGCAAAGTCTTCAAAACAGCCAAAGGATATCTCAAGCTCGAAGTCCTGGATTCCACTGACCCTGGCGTTGTCCTCCATTTCAAAAGAACCCTAAACCCCAAGAAAACACTTTTTATTGTTTCCTCAAAATCGGGCACTACAGTCGAGACTCTTTCTTTCCTCAGTTTCTTTTACAGTTGGATCTGTGAATCCGAAGGCCAAAAAGAAGCGGGAAGTCATTTTATCGCCATCACAGACCCTGGCACACCACTTGAAGAAATGGCTATTCGCTACCGGTTTCGTTCCTTATTCTCTGGGGATCCTGAAATCGGAGGGCGCTTTTCTGCGCTTTCTGCCTTCGGGCTTGTTCCTGGAGTTTTAAAAGGCATTGATGTCAAAAAAATACTGAAATCTGGCCAGGAAATGGCTTCTCTTTGTCGGCTTTTATCTGCATCCCAAAATCCAGGAGTTTATCTGGGAGCGATTTTGGGAGTGCTGGCTCAAGCTGGACGGGATAAGGCCACTTTTGTCATTTCTCGTCGGATTGAAAGTTTTGGTGCCTGGCTCGAACAACTCATCGCTGAAAGCACAGGGAAAAATGGAAAAGGAATCCTTCCTGTGCTGGAAGAGCTGCTTACATCGCCTGATATCTATGGCAATGACCGTGTTTTTATTTTCCTCAAGCTCCGTGGAGATAAGGACTTAGAACCTCAGCTAAAAATTCTCAAGAAAAAAAATTTCCCGATGATAAAGATCTCCTTTTCCACCCCTTATTCGCTTGGAGGCCAGTTCTTTCTCTGGGAAATGACCACCTCCGTGGCTGGCTTCATTCTGGGGGTCAATCCGTTTGACCAGCCTGATATTGACTCAGCCAAGAAAAAGACCAAGGAAATGGTCGCGGCTTACAAAGAAAATGGAACTCTTCCGGAAAAAAAGCCAATCCTTCAAGAGCGTGGCCTGTCTCTCTATTCTGAAATCCCTGCTCCTTCGATAAAGGAAAATCTACAGGCTTTTTTGCGCAACGGTAAACCCGGAGATTATATCGCCCTTCAGGCTTTTCTCGAGCCCTCCGCAGAAATCGTAATGCTCCTTCAGAATCTGAGGATTAGACTTCAGGTCCAGACAAAGCTGGCTACAACTTTTGGCTTTGGACCCCGTTACCTCCATTCTACAGGGCAGCTTCATAAAGGCGATGGAGGAAAAGGCCTTTTTATCCAGCTCACAGCCGATGACCTTCAAGATGTCCCCATTCCTGACCACCCGGATTCCCCGGAGTGCTCCCTCACTTTTGGGGTGCTCAAATCAGCCCAGGCGACAGGAGACTTTGAAGCACTCAGAGAAGCAGGCCGCAGGGCGATTCGGTTTCATTTGGGAAAAGATGTAAGAGCCGAGCTTGAGAAAATTCTTGCTTTTGTTTAAAAACCGCAAAAATATAGCTAATTTAGAGTAATGACTTTTATTTAGAACAACCCGGTAAAGACGACATCGGCATGGAAGAGTTCTTTGGTCTTTCTCCGGGTTTTGGCATCCACCGAATCTTTAATATTGAAATAAAACCAGAATTTGTTAAAAAGTCTCAATTTCTTGACATAATACTGAGCATAATCTGTGAACTTATCAATTATGATCCTACCCGTTTCTTTTCCTTTATCATCGAAAAGTGAAATATAAGTCATTTCCTTCTGGGCGCCGCCTTCCGTTACAGTTGTCTTCACAAGCTTGCCGTAAATCTTGGCTTTTCCCTTTCCTTCCCATCCATCCGCTCTGTCCACAGAAAGGTCCTTTAAAGTCACAAACGCATCCCTATCTTTCGGATCTAAATAATCTTCCAGGACTGGCTCTCCGCTTTTAGTAAAAACATTCTTCCACAGGATACCTTCTTTGACCTCAATTGTCTCAGCAAGGAAAATAGAGGGGATTTGAGGAGAAATCTGGCCTTTCACCTTCACTTCTTTGCCCACGAGTGCGCTGAGATCGCCCGAACTAAACTGCCTCTGCGCCACAATATCCAGTCCTTGAGCCGCGGGGATGTAGAGATATTTGCCCTGAGCCACTTTGGCAACACCCTCAAATTCATTTGCTCCCTGTTTGATAACCTGCCCTTGTTGCTCAGGAGTCTGTGTTTCTGCCGCCTTTTTGTTGCAAGCGACCGTCCCTGCCAGAACAAAGAAAAGCGCGAATAAACTGACTGTCAAAATCCAGGATATTTTCTTGAATTCATAATTGCCTTCACCTGAAGCCCTTTTCCTGTAAATCATTGCTCTTACCTCCATAGCTTTAATCATTGGACGGAAAGACACACATCTTTTTTATTTAATAGAGGATACTTTATACCACTGAAAAAAACAAAAGTAAAGAAGAAAATTAGGTAAGAATGGGTCCTGTCACGGCGCGTCCCTGTCCGTCCTCGCTCCACCCATCCCCCAGTGGGGCCCTTCCGCTGCAGGCGTTGCAGGGAGCGCGCCGTGCCACCCATTCATCAATGAAAAGGAGGAAATAAAAATGGGGACGGAGCTTATTCAGATTGATGAAAGAGAGGCGTCCCCTTATATATATAATGGAAATTAAGCTATTTCTTCCTGATGCTTCCCTGGGAAGCAGAAGAGGAAGAAGAGCTCCGGCTTCCAGAGAAACTCGGAGCTGAGCGCGAATAAGAACCCGAAGACCGAGGAGAAGAATAATGGCCTGATGAAGAGTAACCAGAACGCGGAGAAATGTATCCAGAGGAAGAAGATGAACTGCCTGTTGAATAATCTCTGTCTTGGTACCTATAAGATGGAGAGAGATGGGAACTGGAAGGATAGCGATAGCCTGAATTTCTGCTCCCGAAATACCTCGTGTTTTCCCGAATGTACCCACCGAGAGATCTGTCTTCAGAAGGAGAGGAATAGCGATACTGAGGAGTATACTCTCTTATGGAGGACCGGGGCTCAGTATCCCTCGAAGAGGAAAATCGCGAGAGGATAGGTTCGATGCTGTCCCTGGAATAAGTCCGACTTGAAACTGAAGAAGAGGGGGAGGTCAAGCGCCGCTCGTAGGTTTTTATCCCTGACCTGGATGGCGAATCAGGGGAGGAATATCTGCCTGGATTGGGTCTTATGTTCCGAGGGGAAAGAGACGTTCCGGTCTTGGAAGAAGGCGAAATTTCCCTTCCTTTTGAAAGGTTGCCAGGGGCTAACTCTCGAATTGAACCTCTTGTGTCCTGTCTATCAAGAACGCCACTTTTATCTCGAGGGAAGGTTCGGCCTGTGTCCTCATTATAACTCCTCAAATTAACGGGCTTTAATCCAGAGCGCGGGATAAGAGCCCCACTAGATGTAAAACCTTTCCCCACTTGCCTCACATTCTCCCGCGAGAGAGCCTTCAACGCTTCTGTGTGCAGGATGGGAGAGCGGTCCAGAACAGGCTTAATATCCGGTTGCTTTGCTCGAAGTGAAATCTTGCCCAGGCTGCTGACCTTTGCCTGATCGAGTGCTATATGAGAGACATGAGGCGCCTGCAACTGATTCCTATGGATCATTGTCAGAGCTCTGGAATTGGCCGGGTAATAGGGGTTACGGTAGTGATCATAAAAATAATTGTTGATTATGACCACAGGATAGCCGTAGTAGCTCATGGGACACCAGCCAATATAATCATAATCCCACCACCAATGGACCCAGGCGGGACCCCAGTAGTGGGTCGGGATCCAGTGCCAACCAAGGTGTGCGCCCCAATGCCACCTTCCATAGTGGTAAACACACCAGCCCCAAGGCTCGTCAGAAACCCAAGTCCAGCCGATGATGGGGTACCAGACCCATCTTCCGTAATAATAAGGCCTCCAATCATTATAATAGACATGGGGGATCCAGACATAGCCATATGGTTCTTCATAAGCCCAGCGGCCATTGTCATCTAATTCATCTTCGTACTCGTTTATCTCGGCAGGAAGGTATCTCGAGGCGGCGTGGGGCTTCAGAAGAGCGTCTCTGGTTTCATTCCAGTCGGCGAAGTCGTCACGGACCCCATAAAACTCCCTGGATTGAGACTGAAGACGTCCGTTGGAGGCAACCATTTGCTCCTCGCTTTTGACCAAAACCGACCCTTCCTCACCGGCCGCTTCCACTGATCCTTCATAAACCTGAAGCTCTGTCTCTTTGTTCTCGCGAACTTCAAACCTGTAGAGGCCTTGATCCAGGATATAGAACGAAGCGTCTGGCGTGTGGACCTCATAATTTTTCTCTCTGTCGATGAAATTAATCCTCAAATAAATGCTTCCCGAAAGCATGTGGAGCTTAACCACATCACCTTCTCTCTCGGGAAGTTTGGCGAAATCGATTTGGGTATTCCTGTCAATCCGCAGATAATTTCTCCTCCCCAGATGAATTTCAGCCCGGCCATCTCTTGTCCCGAGCTTGTCACCCTCAATGACCGGCAGGTTGACTACTCCTTCTTGGTAGCCGGAATCCGCGGCTTTCTGGATATAGACATCTCCTTTGACATAACTCAAACGGGCAAACCTGCCCCCATAATAGCCTTCTTCCTCACCATAAATAAGGATGGGAGTTAAAAAAACGAAAGCTGTTAGGAGAATGAATAGTTTTTTCATTTTCTTTCTCCTTTCTCCACAGCTATTTTAAGCAAAAAGTGTGCCAATTGCTCTCCCTGAAAATGCTGCACAGAAGCTTCATTTCTGTCCTTGAATCAGGACAGGTGACAGAATATGGGGTCACCACCAGTGCATTCTATCTCTGAAAATCCGGTTTCTTCCATCTCTCCTGAAAAAGTGCTGTCTTGCCACTCGATCTCGAATTCTAGATTTGAGACTGTCAAGCTTCTCCATCTGCTCAGGAGTCAAAACCTTTCTGATCTCATCCCGGTGCTGAATGCGGGCCTTGAGGTGTTCAGCCCTTATGCGCGACATTTCATCAATAAGCCCGTCGATTCGCTGCCGGTCAGCCTTAGGGTCTTTCATCAAATCTCGCAGTTCAAGTCTCATTTTGCGCATCTGGTCCTGGAAAGCTTCTCTCTCCTCCTGATGCATTTTTCTGAATTCCTCAAGCTTGGCTTCCTGCTCAGGGGTCAGGTTCAGAATCTCTCTGGCCATACTTCGGGACGGCCTTCTCGAAGGCTGTCCGTCATCAGAGGCAGCCAAAAGAGTAACGCCAACAAAAATCAGTGCGAAAAGAATCGCTAATTTTTTCATCGGATACCTCCTGTTGTATCGATTGAGATTGATTAGACAACGGAGGATGAAAATCCTTGGCGTGAACGTTTCGCTGTAAACAGGAATCTATTCCCCCCTCTCCCCCCTTTTTCAAAAAGGGGGGTATGCAGGATTTGAGATTGCCACGCTGCGCCCGCCATGACAAAATCCCTCTTTGATAAAAGACAAATCTACTCTTCCCCTTTTGATAAAGGGGGGATAAAGGGGGAATTGAATAGGTCTGATGAATCGCACCGCTACCCAAAATAGGAAACGAACGTGAGGCCTGGACTGGCTGGGCCATCCATTGGGTGATGACTGTGCTTTTCTTTACTAAATTGCCCAGGCGGAGACGCCTGTAGTTGATAGCCAAAGGGGAAGCGACCTGATTCCGCCCCCCTTGGAGTTTATTTCGCGAATCATTTCTCTTCTCAAGACATCATCAGAATGACCCAAGAGCGTCATGGATCCCCCTCTTCCGCCAGCACCGTTCACTTTCCATCCTGAAGCTTTGTATTTGCGGGCTATCTGAATGACTCCGTCCGCTTTTTCAGAAACAAGCTGAGCACAGAGTCCCCTCTGGCATTCATTGTTCTTGACCATTACTTCGCCATAAGCCTCCAGGTCTCCTTTTAGTAGAAAGTCTTTGGCCTTTCCCGCTAAATCTTTAAGCTTCTCGAGATGCTTGCGCTGAGGGCGGCCTTTCTTAACCAAGGCAATGACTTCCTTATGGATGGCAGAAGAGTTGTGGGGCTGCCCCAAATAAATCAGGCAAAGCCTGCGCTCCAACTCTTTCCAAATCTTTTCCGATAACTCGAGCCTCTGAACCCGGGCCTGAGGATAGCGGTCCATATGGATAAAACAGACTCCCCCATAAGCGGCACAAATTTGGTCTTGGATTCCACTCTGCTGCTTCAATTTTTCTGTCTCCACTTTATGGGCGATGGAAGCGAGCTCTCCGGTTGAATGTGTTTGACCTGCAAGAAAATTCAGGGCTCCGAGAAGCGCCACACAGACTGAGGCGGATGTTCCTGTGGAAATGCCGGCTGGGACTGGGGAAAAAAGGCCGATCTCAAGCCCTATGTCCTGCGGCATGGGCAGGGAACTGATCGTATGCTGAAGAAGGGGGTGAAGAAGTGAAGAGGGCTTCTCCGGATCCATCCAGAAGGTTTCACCGAAATTTTCCGTGTTGACCATTACCCTTTTCTTTTTATTTTCTTCATTTTTAAAAATTTTGATTTGAACTTCGACCGGAGGCCCCACCGCCACATTGAGGACATTCCCTTCTTTCGCAAACCAGGTGTCTGTCCAGCCTCCGATATCATTGATTCGGAGCGGAGCCTGAGCATGGATCATCTTTAATATTTCTCTGTTCATTGTCTCAAGCTTCCCGGCGATGGCGGAACTGATCCAGGCTAACGGCGGCGACGATAATGGCTCCGATGATAATCTCCTGGATGTAATTCGGCCAGCCCATCATCGTACACCCGTTTCTGAGAAACGCCATGATGAAGACACCAATCATGGTGCCCAGAATGCTCCCTTCGCCTCCGTTTAAGCTGCCTCCGCCAATAACAACAGCGGCAATGATATCCAGCTCTAATCCCACCGCCACAGTGGGGTCGCCGACAGTGAGCCTTGAAAATTCCATCACGCCGCTCAAGCCACAAAACAGCCCGGCAAGGGAGTAGATAATGATTTTTGTTCTTTTGGTTCGGATGCCGCAGAGCCTTGCCGTCGCTTCGTTAGAGCCGATGGCAAAGACATGCCTTCCAAACACGGTGCGCCGCAGGATGATGGCCATGGCCAAGGCCAGGACAATCATCAACCAGACGCCGGGAGCCATGAGCAACCAGGAAGGCCTGGGGCTTTTGGCCATGAGCTCATTGACCCAGGTGAGAGGAGCATCGATCTTCTGGTTTCCCGCAATCCATTTGGCAACACCTCTGGCAATGCCCATCATGCCAAGGGTGATAATGAAAGGAACTACCCGGAGGGAAGTGATCAGGCTCCCGTTAATGAACCCGACAAATCCTCCGAGAAAAATTCCTATTAAAATAGCGATAAGAGGAGGTATTCCGCCATTGATGGCATAGGCAACGACGACGCTCGAGAGGGCGATGTTGGAGGCGGCTGAGAGGTCGATCCCGCCGCCGATGATGATAAAGGTCATCCCCAAGGCACCCAGCGCGACGATCACGGACTGAGTGGCCACACTTTTAAAGTTTGAAAGCCTCAGAAAGCGGTCCTGGACTTCCGGGAGCGAGGAAAAAATGAGGATGACCAGGATTAATCCCAAAAATGGTCCCAGCCAATTGATCAAAACCTGGAGTCTTTTTTTCCCCTTCATAGCCATTTGCAAATTCCTTTTAATCTTGAGCAGCTTTAGGCATTCTCGATGGCCCTCCCCACAGTGGCAACCGTCATAATGCTTTGAGCATCCCACTCGGAAGCGGGACGTATCTCGACCAAGTTTCCGCGGTGGAAAACGGCGATGTTATCGCAGACGCCCGCGAGTTCCGGTATGTAAGAGCTTACGAAAAGGATGGCTTTTCTCTGCCGCGCCAGCTCGCCAATCCATTCATAGATTTGAGATTTACTCACAACATCGATCCCCCGCGTCGGCTCATCTAAAAGCAAGATGTCTGCTTCCTGGTGAAGCAGACGGGCCAAGGCGACTTTTTGCTGATTCCCTCCAGAAAGGCTTAAGACGGGTTGAATCGGGCTTTGGGCTTTGATCTTCATTCTCTGGATAAAATCTGATACAGCCCTGTTTTGCTTTTTAATTTGAAGAAACCCAAACCGGCAGTAAGGAGAAAAGTCGCTGAGAGTCATGTTGTCGGCAATGGTCCGGGCCAAGGCTAGTCCTTCACCCTGTCTGTCTTCACTCAGCAATCCCATGCCCTGATCAATCATTCTCCAGGGATACCCTTTGATGAAAGAAACAGAGCCAATTTTGAGAGAGCCTCTCTCGATTGAGTCTAAGCCGAATGCTGTCCGCAGCATTTCGGTCCGGCCGGCACCGATCAGGCCAGCCACACCTAAGATTTCCCCCCGGTGAAGATTCAAGTCCACTTCGGCCTGCATCTTCTTTCCTTTGAGGTGATTCAAGGAAAGAAGAACCTCCCCTATTTTGTGTTCCACGCGGGGAAACATCTCGACTAACCTTTGGCCAACCATCATCTGGATCAGTTCTTCAAGCGAAGTGTTCTCCATTTTGCCTGAGTCTATCTTTTTCCCATCCCGAAGCACGGTGTAGGCGTCTGCCACCTCGCGGACTTCCTCGAGGAAATGGCTGATGTAGATGATGCTCACGCCCTGCGCTTTAAGACTCTTAATAATCTGAAAAAGCCGATGGATATCCTCGAGCGACAGGCTGCTGGTGGGCTCGTCCATGACCAATATTTTGGCTTCATCCACGAGCGCCCGAGCAATTTCCACGACCTGTTTGGCTCCAACGCTCAACTTCCTGACTGGCGTATCCAAAGATATTTCAGGATGGTTGACGACCTCCAAAGCTCGCCTGACTTTTCTGCTCATTTCCCTGCGACGGACAAAACCGAGCGATTGGATTTCATTGCCAAGCAAAATGTTTTCTTCAACCGTGAGGTGGGGAGCCAGATTGAGCTCCTGGTAGATCATCGAAATCCCTTTTTTTTTGCCCTCGAGGGGGTCGGAAGGAGCATAAGGAGAATCCTCTAAAAACATGCTCCCTGAATCCGGCTTGATGGCTCCGCTGAGAATCTTGACAAGGGTGCTTTTGCCCGCTCCATTCTCTCCGAGCAAGGCATGGACTTCTCCCTTCTGGAGCGCAAAATTAACACTGTCCAAGGCGCAGGTCGCCCCAAAACTTTTGCTGATGTTTTTCATCCGCAAGGGCGGAGCTAAAACCTGACTTTCAACCATTAATATTGCAGTTCAGAGAAATCGGGCCGCAGCAGAGCTTTTATTTCAGGCTCATCCATATTGTCTTTAGTGACCAGATACACTCCTGTGTCAACTTTCTTCTCAATGGGCTGGCCTCCTAAATATTGAACCATCATTTTAACGCCCAGATAGCCCATCTTTTGAGGACTTTGATGAATGAGGCCATGGATGTGACCATCTCTCAAGGCCTGAACCAACTTGGGGCTACTGTCAAAACCCACAAATTTGACTTTGCCGGCGATTTGAGCCTCTTGAACAGCCAGGAGAGTCCCAAACGTGCTGGATTCATTCGGGCAAAATATTCCTTCCACATCCGGGAAACGGCTGAGGAGATTATCTCCCAGTTGATAGGCGGTTTCGGTCGTAGCCCCGGCATACTGGTCCTTAACGAGGAACGAAATCCCGGGGAAGTCTTTCTGCATCGTGTCCAGGAACCCTCGCTCTCGTTCCATGGTGCTGGCTGAGCCTTCCTGGTAACGAATCAAAAATATTTTTCCCTTTCCTTGAAGGAGCTCACCCAGCCTTTGGGCGCCAAGCGCTCCTCCTCGGTAATTATCCGTGGCGACGAAGCTGATATAATCGCTTCCCTGAAGCCCTGAGTCAATGATAATCACCGGAATATGTTCTCGCACCGCATCCTGCACCGGCCGGCAGAGAGCACGGTCGTCGAGCGGAGCCAGGACGATTCCGTCTACGCCTCGGCTGATAAAATCTTCAACAACTGTAATTTGTTGAGCGCGGTCGTCTTCTTTTTGAGGACCCTTCCAAAAAATATCAACTCCAAGTTCTTTGGAAGCTCGGACAGCGCCGAGATGGATAGCCTTCCAGAATTCATGGGTCATCCCTTTGGGAATGACGGCGATCTGAAGGCGGCGGGCTTGACCTTGAGCCGCGCTTTTTTCTTTTTTCCCTTTGCAATCAGAAAATAGAAAAGAAGTAAAGGCAAAAAAGAGAATAAGGACGGTGGTTCTTTTTTTCATGTCTAAAGTATACTAACAAGAGCACAATCAGTCAAAAAAATTGAAGGCAAATAAGCATTTCTTGTTCCGTGATAGCCATGATCAGGAATAGGGTCCTGTCACGGAAAAGGAAATGCTTCGTGAAGGCAAATCACTGATTCTTTTAAGGAGAAACCAAAAGTCATCATTCAAATTTTGAGGGAGTTTGAAGTCTCAAGGCGTAAAGAACGAAAAGATAAAAAAGGGCCTCAGAGAAATGGATATTCTTCAAAGGCCCTTTGCTTTTTTCTAGAGAAAGAGCTCCTGATTTTCAGAGCATCGGCTTCGATCTAAAGAAGATATCTATTTCTTCTTCAGAATGGGCATTCCGGTTCTTTCCGTTTCCTTAACTTTGAACCCATCCGGAACGGCATCCAAAGCGCCGGGTCTGACGTCGCGGGCAAAATAAAAGATTTTCTGCTTCCGGCCGCCTTTCAGAGTGACGTCTTTGGAGTGGAGATAATAACTAACCCCTTTTTTGTTTTTGAATTCGTATGCCATTTATTTAGCCTCCAATAAAATTTTAATCTCTAAAATAAATAAGTCAAGCTGATTCCGATAAGATGGGCCTTCATCTTGTAAGTGCCTTCTCCGAGATTTCCCAAATACGGAAAGTTGTAGATATCCCGGTTGGGGCTTTTCCGGTCATTGAACACCTCATAATGATAGGTGGCGTCAACAACAAGATGGCCAAACTTATAGCCGAAGCCGCAGGTCAAAGCGACTCGATTCGCGTCGGGAAGATTGCAGTCAACGCTTTTCTCAGGTTGCGGTGTTTGATCATAAAGGATTCCAGCTCTTAAAGCAAGACTCTCGTTCAACTGATACTGCAGGCCTCCTCGCAAAAGGATAGAATCCTTCCAGTCCTCTGTCACTTCTTCTGATTCTCCAGGCAAGCCTGTGTATGTTATGTCAATAACATATTTATCATAGCGGCTCCAAAGCACGTAGTGGGCATCCGCTGAAATGAGGAGTTTATCGGTTGCATTATAGGCAACACCCACGCCAAATATATGCGGGAATTTGAATTTCGTTGAGACATCGCCTTCATTAGGAACAGGAATCAGCGCTTTTAAATAGGCGGGCATATTTTCCCAATCCAATTTCAATTTTCCTTCATACTTTATGTCAAACCCGCTCCGCCAGTTAAAGCCCAAGGAAAATTTGTCCGCTTTGTAGAGAAGCCCCGCATTGAATCCAACCGCATTGCCCGACGCTCCGTCCACAGAAGCTGCCACATCTCCCTTCCAAAGGAGAACCCCATAAACAGGATGATTGATTTCGATAAGCCGGACCAAATCCAAGGATAGGCTGGAGTGAATATAGGACACGCCAAGGCCTATGGCCAGATTATCGGTAACCTTAAAGGCGAAAGCTGGGTTAACGAATATCGTCTGCATATCATTCGAGGTTCCGATATACCTTAAGGGAAAATGCTCAGGATCTGGCCATTTGGTTCCCAAGCCATAGGGAGCGAAGACGCCGATGCCAGCTGCCACCTTGTTGCCGAACTTGTGGGTCAAATAAAAATTCGGCGCGAAAAACGTTTGATCTTCCATATCGATCTTTCGGTAAGCGGGAACCGGCCAGTTGGGCAGGCTCACAGAGCCCTTGGGCATAATAAAAGTTCCACCAGCGGAAACCTGGGTTCCCTCCAGCCAGGCCAGGCCTGCGGGATTGTGGAAAATCGCAGAGGGGTTGTTGGCCACTGCGATAAACGCCCCTCCCATGGCCTGAGCGGCTGCATTGTGCTCATAGATCAGGAAACCTGAACCGCGAGCGAGAGGAGCCGCTGCTATGAGCACCAACGAAAACAGAAGAACTGAAAATATTTTTCTCATTTGTACCTCCTTCGGATGAATTCTGTCCTCTGTTCAGAAATTTTTTTGAAAATAAGTATTACTAGTTACTCCTTTTGGTCTTGTCCAAGTATTTATAAAAAATCAGAGATAATGTCAAGACAATTTTGACATTTATCAAAAATATCTCTCGGGAAAAAAGAAGCATTTCCATTTTCGTGATAATCATGATCCTCTTGGAGGAATGGGTGGCGCGGTGCCAGTCCCCGCCCGCCCGGAGCGAATGGTGGTGGGTGGGGGGGTCTTTAGCGGGAACAGACGGGCACGCGCCGTGACAGGACCCATTCCCGACATTGCCATCATGGAAATAGAAATGCTTTCCAGGAAAAAAATTTGGACTATTGGATGAAACCCACGGATGGCGGCATTTGGGCCGGAGTGATAGGACCAAAATCTTCTTCATACTTTCTCAGGTTCGCCTCCAAAGCCTCCATAAACCTTTTGACATGGGCCGGACTTAGGATGATTCGGGACACGAGTTTGCCCATGGGGCCGTCCGGAAAAACAAAAGCAAAGTCAAAAATAAATTCCTCTTTTGTGTGCCGAATGGCTGCCAGGTTTGAGTATTGGCCCAGCGCGATGTGCTCATCCACTTTTATATCAATTTTTTTCTCTTCCATATTTCCTCCATTTGGCAAATCTCGAAAGGCAACTCTATTCTGACCGAAGCTCGGATAAAATTCAACTTCTTTCTAAATTGTTTAAAATAAAAAAATTAAAAATTGCTTTAAGAAAAAAGATATTTTTAAAAATAGCTATTGACTTTTCGTTTTTTGTGCTATAATAAGGTTGGCTTTCTTGCGCGGGCTGGAGAAAGCCCCCACCTTTTTGGTTCCCATCATCAACCCCCCTTTTGCTGACAACAGCCCGCACCTCTCTTATATCTGATGTCTGAAATAAAAAATACAAGGAGGGAATTATTTTCATCAGTAAACAGGTTCACCTTCAGGATAGGTATCGATGATTTCTGAGGGGACTTCATAAACCTTGCTCCAGCCCCCAAAACGCATCAGAACCTGAGGGCTGGTGATCCCGCGTCTTTTCCCTTTCTCGATGAGGTAGACTGGCCGACTGGAAGCCGAAAAGGCTTCTGATTTAAAAAGGACAGCCTGCTCTTCATCTGAGATGACGCCGCTCCAACCTTTAAAATGTTCGAAGTTGTTGAGGGCAAGCTCCGTCGCTCGTCTTTCTAATTCCACGGCCAAATTGTAGATCGCTCCCCTCCTGTCGGCTGAAGCCAAGAGCGAAATAAAAAGGAAAAGAGAAACGAAAATAACTGTCTTTCGAGTTCTAGGTTTCATGGTTTCCTCCATTTTCAGACGCCACAACAGAAAATAGAAAATTAGAAGGTGAAAGTCAATTCATTCGGCTTTGTCGTAAGCCTTCTAAATTCTGCGATGATTGAATTGCGGCTTTGAAAAGGGATTTGCTCCCCGCTCCGATCGGCGGCCTGAGAGACCCATCTTTCTCGGAGGGCTTAGGTTGGATGATTCGAAGGCACGCTGCGTTTTCCCGGTAGGCGCAGGCTTTAGCCTGCGTCTTAATTAAAGACGCAAACTAAAGTTTGCGGCTACCTTTCTCCCTTCGGTCGAGGAACCATGCCCGCTCCGCCTCTTCACACGGCCTTCTTCATTCATCCAATCCTCGCCCTGAATATCACATCCTCGGAGCCTTGGCCCGAAGGAGGCCTGCGGTTACCCTCGTAAGACGGGCTCTCAGACTGATCTCCGCAATGGTCGCTGCACCCCTTTCAAAAGCCACTTTATCACGGAGATTGATGCTTCCGGCTTTAACTGGAAAGAGGCTTTCTCTATAATAAGGCGCTGCCGCTCGAGAGATTCCCGGCTGGTGGGAATCTCTTCAGGAGGAAGACGATGCAAAAAAATAATGAAGCCTTATCCAAAAGATATGAGAGAATTTATGTTCAGCTTCAGGAGCTTTTCTCCAAGACAGAAAATAAAATTTCCCGGATGGCCACAGCCGCCGCCCTGCTTCATCACAAAATGCCTCATTTCTTCTGGACAGGGTTTTATATTCTCGCCGGAGGAGAATTAGTTGTTGGGCCCTACCAGGGGACTCTTGCCTGCTTGGTGCTTGAAAAAAAGAAAGGCGTTTGCTGGGCCGGTGTCATGCGTCAAAAAACGGTTGTCGTGCCTGACGTCCATAAATTCCCCGGCCACATTGCCTGCGACAGGCGATCCAATTCCGAAATCGTCGTTCCTCTTTTTACAAAAAACAGCTCGGCCTGGGCAGTGCTCGATGTGGACAGCCGCAAGTTTAGCGCTTTTTCAGAAGTCGATAGGAAGTGGCTCGAAAAAATCGCCCGGTTGATTTAAAGACGCAGGCTAAAGCCTGCGGCTACTGAGGCAAATTCGCATCTTTTCGGAGGGAATGATCCGAGTCCTTTTATTCGCTGTAGTGCTCGATGACCCGGAGAATGGCTTGCTCGCAGACCTTGCAGAAAGGCTTGGCTCCTTTGGTGAACATGAGACAATCGACCATCGGTCGATAAAGGCCTTTGGCAGCATAACCCGCTCCCTCAAAAGAGCCTACCTTCCCCCAGTATTTGCTCTTCTGAAGATATTCATCCACCCGTTCGCCATTTTCCCTGGAGAGACGTTCTGACTCCTCTTCCACTTTGGCGATTTCCGTTTGAGGGGCTTTTTCCCTTTTCATCTTCGCAATCTTTTCATTAATCTCCCGCCGGACTTTTTGGTAGGCATTATCCATTTTGTCAAAATCTTCTTTCTCCCAAGGAGTGGGGATCTCAATACCTGGTGTTGCCAGAGCTTTCCATTTCAGGTTTTTGGGGTTCAGAAGGGCGGTGATATTTGGCTCTGTCGGCTCGACTCCTTTGGGATAGAACTCATTATAGGCTACATCCGATGTGTAATATTCATCGCCGAGCCCGGCAAAAGAATGGCCAAACTCATGGAGCATGAGGTACTCATACCACTGGTTGTCCGTGGTGAAGGTGCAGTACAAGTTGTAAATCCCTCCGCCCCCATACCGCTTGTGATTGACCATGATAAACAGGGCATCATACGGAACATGGGCTGCAATATCGTGAAGGCTTTTGTTGTCTTCTGTCAGAAGATAGCGTTCGGAGCCGAGAGCGTCAAAGCTCGAATTGAGAGCAGTGTTTTTAAAACTCCCGTGGCTTGGCTCGTCGCATCCACTTTCCAAAGAAGGCTCGAATACGCCATAAATATTAAATCTATCTTTATAAGTTTTATAAGGCTCGAGCTTAAAGAAAACGCCCACAAACCGGTCTAAATCTGCTTTGAGCTTGGCCTCCTCAGTCTGAGTGTAGCCTTCGGCAATGAAGGCCACATCGACTTTGGTGTGAGGGTCACCGCTCCTGACAAGCTCAAAAACCTTGACGCCTCCGATCAATGGTTCCCTGTAGATATCTATTCCAGCCGGGTCAATTTCCTGGCTAAAAAGAGGCCGAAGTGAATTGTCCCGGTTTCGGATTTCTACCGTGAATTTGATCTTGTTTAGGGGATAAGGGATGAGGGCCGATTCATGATAGGTCCTTTTGATCCCTTTCAGGGCTGGATCTGAAGTTTTGTATTCGCTGAAATAACTGTCAAATCCTTTGGAAAAAATGAGCTCTCCTGAAGATGAATCATAGATCTTGATAAAATAGCGGCCAGTGTCATAATCATCAATCAGATTTTTGAGGCTCCCGGCCCAGATTCCTTGATCATAAACTTGGTCCAAGGTGATGAGCTCTTCTTGGGCATCGCCGCTATGAAAATAATCGATGCGCATGGTTTTATCCACAAAATATTTGTCAAACTCGACCTGCGGTTGCGCGCTAAGCAGCCCTGAAAATAAAAAGAGAATGAAAAAAATGATCGGGCGATTGTTCATGATGCCTCCTTTAATCTAACAATTTTTCCGGCGATTTCTTTTATGATTTTCACCGCCGCAGCGGCGGAAATACCTGACGGGTCTCGCGCGGGGTTTAGCTCCACCACATCCAGCCCTACAATTTTTGCTTCGAGAGTATGGATGATATGAATCGCCTGCCGGGTGGGAAGTCCGCCGGCCTCACGATGAGATACTCCCGGCGCAAAGGCCGGGTCGAGGACATCCATATCAAAAGAGATGTAGAGCGGATTTTTAAACTCGAGCGCAAGTGCCTCTTCGATATTTTTCATCTCAATCATCCGGACCTTATATCTAGCAGCATTGGCTCTCTGGTTGCCCGTAGCAGCCCTCACTCCTACCTGAACTAGATTCTGAGCCAGGCTGTGCTCCATAATCCTGGCAAAGGGACAGGCGTGAGACAGCCGGTCTCCATAGAGGTCCTGATAAAGGTCAGGATGGGCATCAAAGTGAAGAATATCCAAGCGTTTATATTTTTTGGCAAACGCTTTGATGATTGGATAGGTGATGGAATGGTCGCCTCCAAGGACAATGGGCACAGCTTTTTTTTCCAAAATCTTACGCACAGCTTCCTCAGTTTTGAGAAAGGTTTTATCAACATCCCCTGAAGTATCCACGTCACCCACGTCCACAATCATAGTCTCCTCTTCCAAATCTACACCTAACTCTGTCCAAGGGTTATAGCACTTCCCCGTCGAGGCCGCACGGATGGCTGCCGGCCCCTGGGCTGCTCCTCTCAAATAGCTGGACTTCTCATCAAAAGGAACTCCAAGGATGGCCATTTTATAATCAGGAAATTCTTGAATCGGCTTTACAGCTCCTCCAAAATCTGTCATCTCCAACCTCCTAAGGAATTTCATCTATCAATTGTTAGCAAGAATTATATCTAAATTGTTCGCTTGTGACTATAAATAGCTTAAAGTAGAAAGCATTTCTTTTCCCATGATTAAGATGCGGGGATTTTGAAAAGGACTTGGCTCACAGCTCACTGCTGAAAGGGTGTCCCCTTGGGGGACGTTCCCATACGATGGCGGCAACACTCACAGCTGACTGAGTGGGTTCCTCCTGCCAGAATTCATAATCGAGGAGAGCGCCTCGTGCCTGGGGTAAAATCTCAAGGAGACAGGCCAATGATGAAAAACCGCAGACATTGTAATAGTCTTTCACCCTTCTTGACTCTGCCCAAAATGCCTCGACATCACCTTTGGTACAAGCCTCTATTAAAAGCTGATCATGCCTTTTTGCTTCAAAAAGCAGGGAGGTAGCTCTTTGGCTATGCCCAAATTTTGGCCCGATGTGCGAAAAATCAACCCCAGCAACAACGAGGGTATCCTCGTTCCAATCACCTAAAAGTTCTCTTAAAGCGGCCAGGAATCCATCCACTCCTGGAATCTCTGAAGGCCGCCGGACCCGCTCAAGTTCTCGTTGGAAAGAGCTGCAAAGAATAGGAACCAAGGAGAAGTCGTTGCCATAAAGATACTGGAGAAAAATGAGCTGGAATTCAAGGGAATGTTCCTGCCGGTGAGCCAGGCCATGGGGAGCCGCTGCTTTTTCTCCTGCTCTTTTTAGCCTTCTGACCCAACTTTTATCCGTTTTGACCACACCAAGAGGCGTCTCAAAATCTTTTTCGGTCAACGAAAGTAATGCTCCTTCCATGTTGTGTCCCGTTCCGAGGAGCACGATCTGCTGGGGCGAGGAATCTTGAATGGCTTGATAAGCCCGGGCATAAACCCTTTTTCCTGTCTCCAGATCAATATGGGGCGCGGCAAGAGCGCAGACTTTTTTTTCTGGTTTTTCTGAAGCTGTTTTCTCTGCGAGCTCAAGAATAGCCTCCAGGTAGCGCAAGAGTTGTTCTCGATCTTGAGGGTAGCTCAATCCTGCATGAGAAGCTTTCCTCACCGCGAGCTTTGTATATTCAGCAATGAGCCTATTCTTGGCCTGGTGGTAGCGGGGGCTATCCAGCAAAAAAGCCAAATCCAGTTCCAAGAGGAGGTTCTCAATACTCTCAGAACTCACGAACACACCCCCTCTTTGACGGACGAGAGTGAGCTGAATATCCTGGGTTGTGTTTCTCCCATCCAGGAATCCTATCAAGTTCAAGGCTTCCCCCTGAAGAAGGATAGGCTTCTGGATTAAACCCAGGAAATCTCTGATGATGAGCGCTTGTTGTCCCTGATAATTAGCGGGGACGATTTCGAGATCGGTTCTTAATTTGGGGACAGTGCTTGGCATCGCGTGCTTTCAATGAAATTTCATTTAATAACTATTCTCGCCAAAAAGCAATTTTAATTTCAAAGAAGGACTGGGGTGGAGGAAACATGAACAATTTGATATGATTCGATCAAAGAGGCCGGACGAGGAAGGAAAAAGTGTCAAGCCGCAGGATGAATCGAAGGTTCAACCAGATTTTCCGAAAGGCCCGCAAGCCTGAAAATATCATTCCCTTAAACTCCCAGAACTGTTTTGTCATTTTTTCCGACCAACACAAAGGAGACAAAAGTGCCGCGGATGATTTCAAAAAAAATGCGAATCTCTATGAATCCGCTCTTTCCTATTACAAGCAAAGAGGCTTCAGGCTTATTGTCCTCGGAGACAGCGAAGAAATCTGGGAGAACAGCTTTTCCCAGATAGTCAATGGCTACAGAGACCTTATCCAGAAAGAAATAGAAATGGCGCCGACCACCCCTGACCAAAAAAGAATAAGAGTCTGGGGAAACCACGACAAGGAAGTGACTCTGCACCGCTTTAAAAAATATTGTCAGAGATCAAAAGAGACTCTCCTGGAAGACGTTTCCTATCAAGAAGGTCTCTGTCTGGGTGAGGACATTTTTCTGGTGCACGGTCATCAGGGAAGATTTTTTGAGGATATTGCCTGGAAGATAAGCCGTTGGGCCATCAAGAATCTCTGGAAAACTGCCCAAAAAATGTTTCACATCGGACAGAATGGGGCAGCTCGAGATTTTGAAATTCAAGAGAAAATTGAACGAAGCTACTATCAATGGGCCAAGAAAAAGAGACTGATGCTCGTCTGTGGACACACCCACCGGGCTGTCTTCGGTTCCTTGAGCCATTACGACCATCTCCAATTCGAAATCCTCTACCTACAGAAACTCCTGAAAGAGAATTTGAATCTTTCGAAGCAAGACATCATCCAAGAGCTCCATGAGAAAAAATCTGAACTGGATAAAATCCTGGATAAAAGGTCTGGCAATGAGCCAAAGTCCTTTGATGAGGAACTCCAAAGACCTGTTCCCTGTTATTTCAATGATGGCTGTTGCTGTTACGCGGATGGAATCACCTGCCTTGAGATCGAAAGAGGCGCTGTTCACCTTATCCAATGGAAAAGGCAAGGAACCGAAAGAGTCATTTTGGGCGAAGGCAACATCCAGCAAATTCTGAGTTACATCAAAGAAGCCCGGCCCGTCGATGAGGCGCTCGAACCAAAGCTCAAAAATATCTAGATGGCTAATTGAGATGAATCCTGGGATGGAATAAAAGTAGGCGGGAGAGGAATCCTCTCCCTCTCCCTTTTCACAACCTCGGCTTTGCCTTGGACGAGACAATGAAACCTTTGAGGCTGCAAACCTGGGAAAATTCTGGCAGAGGGGCGAGGGACAGTCAATCACCTTTGAGGATGGTTCGAGGGGTGAATTTTTAATCCCTTTTCATCACCCCACAAAGGAAGCATCTCTATTTATGTGATGACACTGAGAAGGAACAGGGTCCTGTCAGGGCTCCTCCCCATCCACCATGCCACCCTCCTTCGATTGTCGCTTCATATCACACAAACAGAGATGCCCCCACAGACATCGACTTTTCTTTAGATGCCAAAAGGATTATAATCTTAATTCAAAAAGGCGGTCGAGGAGGAATTGTGAAAAAAATCAAACAGGTTAAAACAAAAGAAGATGCATTGAAATTTCTCAATATCGCTTTAGAGCACGAATGGGCCGTAAGCTTCGAATATCTTATTCATGCCTATTCTATGCCCAAAGGAAAATTCTTCTATGAAGACCCCATCCTGAAACAAAAGACAGATGTTCGCGGCCAAACCATCCAGATCGGCATTGACGAAATGTACCATTCGCTCCAGCTGGGAATCATCATCACTCAAATGGACGGAACTCCCTCTTATAAAACCGATGAAGTCATCCGCTGCCCCAAGATTGTGGACAACCTCCGCAGAGACCAAATGACCGAAGACTTGGTGACTGACCTCTACCAGTCCGCAGAATTCAAGAAAGGTGCTTATCCCAAAATTCAAAACATGATTCTCAATATTTCCTATGATGAGGTTCGCCATTCGATGCAGTTCAAAGCCATGATTGAAGAGATGAAAAAACAGGGCGCTGCGGAAGCCCTCTGCTTCCAGCCCAGCCCGGAGAATGCTCCAAAGGAAGAAATCGAGCTTCTCCATGAAATCATGCGCATCGAGAATGAGCTCATGCACCGCTATCTGAAATATGTCATACTTTTCTGTGAACATCAGGACCTCAGTCAGCGGCTGTTTAAAAATTCGATCAATCACATGAGGCATTGGGATAAGACTTCAGGTCTGCTTGTCAAAATGGGAGACGTGCTCCGGGTTGAAAACGCAGAAAAGGACGCGCAGGGACGAGAACTAAGCCGGAGACCCATGCCATCGTCTTATCCCGGGAAAAACCGTATCAGCGCTCTAAAAACCCTTGTTCCCGCCGAGCAAGCCCTGATCGCCAAATATGAAAAAGCCGTCTCACTCTTGCCCGATGGAGAAATCAAAGACCAGCTCAAACTCCAACTCGCGCTTTGCCGGGAGCACTTTTTTACCCAAGAGTGGCTTCTTAAGAACGCCATCAAATTGAAGGTATAAAATTAAAAGCGAAACCAAAGCATTTTTGAGAGGGAGAGGACCATGAAAAAAATAATCACCCAAATCAAAAAATTTCAATATTTCTATCCCTATCCAGTGGCTCTCGTTGGAGCTCAATTCAAGAATCAGGTCAACTTCATGAGCTGCGCCTGGCACACGGCTCTCTCGTTTAGTCCACCTCTCTTTGGAGTGCTCATTTCCAAAAAGCGATTCACTCACAAAATTGTCTCTGAAGCAAGAGAATTCACGGTGAATTTCATCAACTTCGAACGGGTCAAACTTTCGGCCCAGATGGGTCGAAAATCAGGTTATGATCTGAATAAAATGGCTGAGTATCAGGTGAAGCTCGCCCCTGCAAAAATTATCAGCTCCCCTCTCATTGCCGAAGCCTATGTCTCTTTTGAATGCCGGGTGGCCGATGTCCGGGCCTACGGTGACCACGACCTTTTTGTGGGCGAAGTTTTGGCCATCCATGAAGAAGAAAAATGTTTCAATGCCGAAGGAGTGCTGAACACAAACAAAGTCCATCCTCTTCTTTATCTCGGGAATGATTTCTACATCACCACTAACCCGGACACTTTAGAGCATGTCCTCCCTGACTAGAAAAGAATCTGAAATAAGCGACCACCTGAAGTTTTGGTAGTCGCAAACTTTAGTTTGCGTCTTTAATTATGCTGCAGGCTAAAGCCTGCGGCTACCTCAATTCCCCCTTTATCCCCCCTTTATCTAAAGGGGGGAGTAAAAAAGGGGTTTTGAAAAGGGTTGCAGCGACCATTGCGGAGATCAGCCTGAGAGCCCGTCTGACGAGGGTCGCCGAAGGCCTCCGAGGAGACAAGGCTCCAAGGATGGGTTACCGCAAGTGATTTTGGGGACAAATTGATTTTTTTTCTCCAAAATAAGACAGATGGAGCCTGGAGCCTTGGGTCGGAGGAGCCGGGGAAGACGGATCTCTCAGGCCGCCGATCGAAGCGGGGAGCCAAGCCCTTTTCAATGCCCCTATTCAATCATCACGGAATTTGGGATGCTTCCAAGGGGAAGAAGAATTTGAAATAACCAACATCATTTTGTATAATAGCGAGGAATCTTAAACAGAGATGGCCACCGCGCTCAAAATTGAAAACCTTCATAAATCTTTTAAAGTTGGTTTTATCCCCAAGAAAAAAGAAATCTTAAGGGGCATATCCCTGTCTGTGGAAGAGGGCGAAATCTTCGGCTATCTCGGCCCGAATGGCGCCGGAAAAACAACCACTTTGAAGTGCGTTCTGGGCATTATCTTTCCCGACAATGGCAAGATAGAAATTTTCGGCCAGCCCCATCTTGCCAACCAGGCCAAAACTCAAATCGGATTCCTTCCCGAAAATCCTTATTTCTATGATTACCTCACAGCCACAGAATTCCTCGATTTTTATGGACAATTATTTTTCCTGAAGAAAAAAGAAAAACAAGAAAAAATAAACTCGCTGCTCAAGCTGGTGGGACTCGATCGGGCGAGAGACCTTCAGCTCCGAAAATTTTCCCGCGGTATGCTGCAGCGAATCGGCTTGGCTCAAGCCCTGATCAATGACCCCAAGTTCATCCTTCTCGATGAACCCCTGGGAGGCCTCGACCCTCTGGGCCGAAAAGAGATCCGGGACATCATCGTCCGCTTCAAGGAAGAAGGAAAAACGGTCTTCCTCTCTTCCCATATCCTCCAGGACATCGAGATGATCTGTGACCGGGTGGCGATCATCGTCAACGGCCAGGTCATCAATCAGGGAGCCCTTCAAGACCTTATTTCAGAAAAGATTCTTTTTACTGAAGTCGCCGTCTCCGGGATCACGAAAAAAGAATTGGAAAGCTTGGGCGAATTCCTCTCCATTCACGGCGAAAGAATCCTCCTTAAAGTCTTTGAGGAGAAAAATGTTGAAAAAATCCTGGCGCTTGCCCAGACAAAAAAAGGGAAGATCCACTCTTTGATTCCCAGGACGGAGACGCTGGAGGACCTGTTTGTGGGTGTCGTGAAACAATCATGAAGATCAAAGCCATTGCTTCGAACACTTTTAAGGAAGCCATCCGGGATCGTATTCTCTATCTCCTGCTCTTCTTCGCCGTGATTTCGATCGTTTTCTCTCGCCTCCTCGCTCTCCTCACGGTCGGCGACAGGGTCAAAATCATCAAAGACGTGGGCCTCGCCTCTCTCTCGCTCTTTGGCGCCCTGATGGCCATCCTGATGGGAACAGGCCTTGTCTATAAAGAAATTGACAAGAAAACAATCTTCACCCTCCTCTCCAAGCCCATCCGCCGTTCCCAGTTCATCATCGGAAAGTTTGCCGGGCTCGTCCTCACGCTCTTTGTCATGATTTTTTTGATGAGCCTTATTTTTATGGCATTGCTTTTCTTCCATACCTTCAAGATCGAGGGGAAGCTGTTCGTCGCCATATTTTATATATTCTTAGAGCTCATTCTGATCACTTCGGTGGCGATCCTTTTCTCCTGTTTCTCAACGCCCATCCTGAGTTCTATCTTTTCCCTCTCCTTTTATCTCATCGGCCATCTCTCCTGGGGATTGGAAACTCTGATCAAGAAAATTCGGCCGGGCTTCACCAGGACACTGGCTCGAGTTTTTTACACCTTCCTCCCCGACCTTGAGAATTTTAATTACAAAACAGAAGTGGTCCACGGATTGCCTATCCCAGCCAGCTCCCTTATCTTTTCAACAATCTACGGCGTCTTTTACACGCTCTTTGTCCTCGTCCTCGCCATCCTGATTTTCCGCAAGAGAGATTTTATCTAAAGCTCATGGCAAGAAAATTTCTGAGAGAAAAAGGCTCGAGCTCTCTCGTCCTCATCCTCTGCCTTCTTCTGAGCTGCGGCGCCTTTATGGGACTCAAGGTTAAAATCGACCGCATTTCCCGGGCAAAAATCCCGGGATCTTCTATCATCTACATCCCCTCGGGAAAGTTTTTAAAATATGCCACGTTCGGCTATTCTTCGATGGCCGCTGATTTGGTGTATCTTTGGGCCATCCAGTATTTCAGCAACACCGCGGTCCCAGAAAGATTCGATAATCTGGAGCATGTTTTCTCAATCATTTCTGAACTAGACCCCCGCTACATTGACCCCTATGAAGTCGGAGCGCTCATCGCCATCTACGACTCTAAAGACTTTGATACCGCTTTTAAGATCCTGGACAAGGGCCTTGAGAAAAACCCTGAGCAGTGGATCTTTCCTTTTGATGCCGGCCATTACGCTCAATTGATGAAGAAAGACTGGCAGCTGGCTCAAAAGTATTACCAAAAAGTGATGGCAATCCCGGATGCGCCCGAAATCGCCAAAAGGCTTTATGCCAATGCGGCTTTTAAACTTGCCGATTTAAAAACAGCGTGGGAGTCGTGGCTTGAAGTCTACCAAACTACAAAAGATGAGAGGGTTAAAAAATTCGCCTCAAATCACCTCTACCAGGTGAAGGCCGCAATGGATAGGGAGACAATCCAGGAAGCTATCAAAAAGTTCAGAGAAAAATTCGGGCGGAATCCCTCCGACCTCAGCCAGCTGGCAAGAGCCGGGTTTCTGTCTGCCCTGCCTAAAGACCTGGATGGCGAAGATTATCTCTATGACCCCCAGAAAGGTGAATTGAAGCCTCCCAAAAGCCCATGGAAAAGATAATTATCGTCGGATTGTTCGGGCTCGCCTGGGGAAGCTTCCTCAACGTCATTATTTATCGCGTCCCCAGGAAGATAAGTCTGGTGAAGCCTCCCTCTTCCTGTCCCCTTTGCCAGAAGAGAATCAAGTTTTACGACAACATCCCCGTCCTGTCTTTTATCCTCCTCCGTGGAAAGTGCCGTTTTTGCCGCCAAAAAATATCTTTCCGCTATCCTCTGGTTGAGTTGCTGACGGCTTTGAGTTTTATCGTTCTCTACATATACAATTCCTATGCCCTTAGCCTTTTTTTCTTTGCTTCCTGCCTCTTCACAAGTGCCCTCATTGCGCTCACATTCATTGATTATTATCATCAAATACTGCCTGATGTCATTACTCTCCCGGAATTTGTTCTCGCGCTTGTTTACTCTTTCTTCCGGGAAGACCTCGGCTTCAAGCAAGCCCTGATCGGCGCCGGAGCGGGAGCAGGCTTTCTGCTCCTTGTCTATGGGGCCTATTATCTCCTTCGGAAAAAAGAAGGCATGGGGCTGGGCGATGTGACCATGATGCTGATGATCGGTGCGTTTCTCGGATGGCGTCAGATGTTTTTCACCCTCGTCCTGGCTTCTTTTGCGGGGGCTTTGGTCGGAATTTTCTTTATTTTTTTTAAGAAAAAAAGCCTGCAGACTTCTCTCCCTTTTGGAACTTTTTTGTCCCCGGCCGCCTTTGTCTCCCTCGTCTGGGGAGAAAAGATTATCCGCGCTTATCTGAGTTTGTTTAGGTAGGCGCAGGCTTTAGCCTGCGCTCTTTTGAAAGACGCAAACTAAAGTTTGCGGCTACCATTGAACAGAGGCTTCTACCGAATGACCTTGTAGACTTCTCTCCAGTTTTTAATCAACAGCCTTGTGGGCGGGACCGGCTGAGCCAAAACTTCGCTGGGTGGCTCTCCCTCTCCGCCTCCGGGCTGCGTGTAGCTCTGGATAAACACTTTTCTCTTGACAATGGGGGCTCCACCCTCCACATTAACGCTCTGAGTCTTGCCGATGGTCACAGCGGACCTTACTTTCTGGAGAGTCGCCAAGGAAGCAATCGTCTCCCCTCCAGCGCCAGCAAGAGCTGAGCCTCCAGCCCTCTGCCCCAGAGTGTAACGGGCATAAATTTTTCCCGAACCTGCCAAAGCCTTGCACGGGTTGAGGCTTTCGATAGAACCATTGAGTGTCGCAATATAGACAAGGTTATCTGCAATGACGGGGTCAGCCCAGACTTTTTCTCCCTGCCCAAATGTATCTTTTTTAAGGGTGGGGCTGAAGTGAGGATATGTGGATAAGTTGGCCAAATCATCGGTGCCGATAAACCAATCAACGGTAATCGTGCTGTTCACGTCTCTGAGCGCAATAAAGGAATAGTAAGCATCGCTGGGCGCATTATCATCACCGCCAGTTCCAAAATAGAGACGGACAGTGTGGTCTGATTGATTGACGGTGAGAACGGGCTTGGTAATAATCGGATGATAATAAGGATCTTGATAGATCACTTTCGGCGACCAGCCCTTGCCTTGATTGGGATCAACCGTGACATCAATCTTCCATATCCTGCCCAAAAGGTCGCCAAAATAGACGCTATCCACAAGGCCATCGCGGTTCAAAGCCAGAGCAGGGGAGCCAGGGAGGGTATTCTGAATCCCAAAGGGACTTACAGGCTCCTTCTTTTCAGAAATTTCCATATCTTTGATAAGCGCTCCATTCTCCACATCCACGGCATAAAAATGATTTCCTAAAACTCGTCCTGTATCACTATCATATCCTGAGCCAAAGAACGCGACCCATTTATCTCCGGAGGTTATCCTCCCGATGGCGGGAACAGACCAGGTCTCGCCCATGGTATCAGCGGTGAACTCCCACAGCGGCGCGGGCTTTTCAGGGTCAGTCACATCGAGGGCAAAATAGTACCAATTTTGATCTTTTCCCCAGCCTGCTCCCTGACCGGAAACAAGAATGGTGTGCCACGTGCCGTCAGCAAAACAGACATCGTGGATGGCCGGCGTCCCGTCAACAAAGAAGTGATGATACAAGTATACTCCACAATCCGGGTCCGTAACTCTCATTTTTTTAAGCTTGTAGAGGAGGTTGTTAGGGATGAAGGCCCATTTTTCCTCCATGGTCACAGGGTCAAAACCGTGGAGCATGCCGTCGTTGGCGCCGGCGAAAATAACATGTTTCCTGCTCTTGTTTGCATCTTTAAATTCCTTATACTTTACGGCATCGCCCATTTGGTATTCGTTAGCGCTCGGCGGCTCCAGAACTTGAGGAGAGGAGTGGTTGATGTCTCCCAGTTTCCAATCTCTGTCCGTTTCGCCAATATCGCCCAAGACAAACCGGATGAGCGGCTCCGTTTCAGGGCTCCCTTGACCAACTAAGAGAAAGTCTTCAAGATCGTCTTTGTGAGCTATGTCGAAGTCTAATTGGTCATTCATGAGCGGCTTACCATCGATTTGCTCGCCGTTTGCGTCATAAGCCGTAAAGACATTCCTAGAATCCCAGGATGTCGCCCTGAGGACTTCTCCGGCGTCGGCGATAGAATCTGCGCCCGCAGTTTTTATTTCTTTCAGTTGAGAGCTTTTGTCAGCGGCCAAGTTAAGGTCGGTTACATTCCAGGACCGGAGATGCCCTTTCCAGGTCGGAAATTCAAAAGAAGCAGCGTAAAGGACTTCATCATCGCCGGCATGGCCGGAATCCACTTCAGCCATGGTAAAAGCGTGAGACGTACGTGAATACTCCCTTTTGGTGATGTACCGATAGCTGATATCTACTCTATATATCCTTGGAGTTTGCGTGTTATTCGGTGGCGGAAGAGTAGTAAGAACAGCCTTCCATCTGAGAAAATTGCCGGGGCTCCCGAACAGCCACTCCAAGCCGGGAGTCACGGGACCCTCCCATTTGGGGTTTCCATTTTGGTCATCGGAGTTGGACAGATAATAAGTGATGCTGGTGCCTGGAGGCGTTGAATCATTCTTTGTGAGTGTAGCAGCGACAATGGCGTTATCAGAGATGATAAAATCGCATCCAAGACGATTTTTGGAATTAACCGTTCCTGTCTCATTATACTCAGGATAGACTTCATTCATGAAGAAATAAACTTTCGTAGAGTCATTGCCGTCGGCAACAAAGAAATCAAGGTCGCCATCTTTGTCAAAGTCTCCCAGGGCCCCTGAATCTAAATCCTTTGAAGAGGAAATCCTGGAGCAGTCTGATGGGACGCAATTCTGAGTAAAATGCCCGGTTCCATCATTTTTATACCAATAGACATACCCGCCGTCCCAGCTGCCATTTGCACCATCTGTCGAAAGGACAAGATCGACCTTTCCATCGTTTTCCAAATCTCCTGCGCTAAGAAATGAAGTCTTCCCATGGCTAGCTGGAATCGTGATAGTCCGGCCGGGATTATCTAGATTGAAGTTTCCTCCATCATTTCGATAGAAATAGAGCTTATCCGAATTCGCTGATCCGACGATAAAATCAACATCCCCATCTCCATCAAGATTTCCAGCCGCCACTCCGCAAACGCCATACTGATAGGTCGGATAAGGATTAATATTCGTATTCAGTCTGGAAAAAGTTCCTGATCCGTTATTGATAAATATCATAACCTCCCCATAAATCCCGTACCTGGTCGGGATGCCCACAATCAGGTCCAAATCATTGTCTCCGTCAATATTCACAGAAACTATGTTGCTCTCCCACCGCCAGTGGCTGCTGCTCGATCCATCCTCGCCATATCCATCACCGATCAAATCCCCATTAGTTAGGCCATTAGTCACCATCGTCGGATGGGGATCAAAAACCGGAGTCGAGCCCGGAGTTAAGTGATTTTCCATATACAGGTTTTTGAAAATCCAGAGCCTTCCTCGCCAGCTCAATGCAGCGATATCGTTATCCAAGTCTCCATCATAATCGCCTGCACCTAAAGCCATGATTTCATAGGTACTCAACCAGGATAAATAATTAATATAATAGGGGCCAAGGAATTTGAACCGTAACGGATCGGTCGGGTCCTTTCCCTGGCTGACAAAAATGGACAAATTGGTGTCTGTTTGATTGGAATTATTATCGCACTGCCGGCCTCCCTCGGCCAGGTCAACGAGGCCGTCTCCATTAAAATCCGCGGCCGCACCCGTCATTCGCAAGTTCGTAGTGACCGGATAATTGCTTGAGGGTTGAAAATTGGCACCAATCTGGTTCAGTCTAAGGTGTAAACCACCCTGTGGATCAACAGTAATGCCTGTCATGGTCGAAAGATAGCAGTACTGGGGGTATTTCGGGCTCTGAGGGTCACAGTTATAGCTGCTATCGTATCCCACGACGGTGGGATATGGAGGGGGTGCTGTTTGGCAATCCTCCTGGGCTTTAACCTTGACAAAAAGGATGCACGCCAGTATGATCGTTAAGATTGTTAAAATAAAGATTAATTTTTTCATGCTCCTTACCCCTTATTTAAGTTTGCGGTTGAATCGCTATTTCTATCTCCAGCCGCACGTATGTATTCTGGGGCCCTTGGCCGATGCAGACTAAAATCGCATCCATATCATCTGCAGTGCCGCCGCCGGCTTCATCATCGATCAAAAAAACAGTGTAAGAAAACCGGCTATCATCTGGCATGGGCTGCGAAGCAAAGATATATGTATCTTTAGGCGTGTGACTCAGCGCATCTTCGACCAGCTCCCTGTCCGTCAACCTGCGAAAATAGTTCAAATAGTTTGGATTGGTGGCCGGGTTCGAGTCTGGGTTATCAATTCCAGGCTGTCCGTTGTACGATGTCCGATACTGGCCTCCAAAATCAACAAAAGCTCCACCGCCGAGATTGTCTGTGATCGCCCTCAAAGCGGCATCAAAACCCGCTTCGGCTGCATTGAAAGCCTGCTGCTGCAAGCGAATGTTACCGGCTACGGCAGGTCCTGTGCTCGTCACCGTGATAACCACAAGACCGATCGCCAGCAAAAAAGCAATCACCAGAATCACGATGATTAAGCCAACTCCCTTAGGGGGATTTTTTCCTCTCGCCTTCATTTTTTTCTCTTTATCTTGCTCCCGTATTATAGATGGTCAAAGAGAGATTTCTAATGTTTGAAGTGGATTCGAGCAAGAACCTTCGGTGGAGGTCGTCCTGACCTGCCCGGGGACTATTAGAAATAGCGGGCCTCCGGTAAAGGTCAAGATTCGCCGGCACACGCCGCCCGACTGTCAAAAACGGCCTGGGTGTCTTTCCCAGGATCCACATCTTAACCTCTGTAATCCGGCTGATAAGTTCGCCTTTTGTCTGTCGCGTTGCTTCATCATCGCCCGGCAGAATAGTCCAGGCATTATTCCAGGGCCGGAATCCATCCAAGAGGTGGTTATTGTCATTGTCCAAATCTCCGTTGTATTCGAACTGCAAATTTTCGATATTCATGGCCAGTGGCATGTGCATGATCTGGCCTGTTGGGCCATTGGCCGTGACATACAAAACGTTGGGAACGTTCTCTAAATACCCGTGCGCTGCGTCAAGATTTGTTAGGCCACGAGCAAGGTAGTCTCCCGGATGGCCCGTTGTATCCAGCCAGTAGTACTTGATTTGGCCCAGAGTGATGATAGCGTCATCCCAACACTCTTCGCCGCAGCCGGTGTCGATCAACCCCCCTGGGGGGTTGATTTCAGATTGACCGGGTTGGAACATCACATGAGCTACGCCCGGACCGCATCCCTGAACATCAGAGAGAAAACGATAGGTATAACAACCAGGACATGTTGTGGAGATGATTAAATACACTTTGTTTATATAAAAACCAGGGCAATCATAGGGAGCGTTTATCAGTTCAGAGTCGTAGAGAAAAGCTGTAGCAGCTCCTCCCCCTCCTCCTCCCTGATATTTCTGTATCCTGAGGCCGAGCGGGTCATCAAAATTTCCCCATAATCGGATAGTATCGGATATCTCAGGGTTAGGTCCGAAGCTATCCTGTCCTTCCAAGAAATATCCAGTAACATCTGGCGATAACCCTACTCCGGCCATTCGGACATCTCTAGAGATAAAGTACATGCCAGACCTTACGTCATGCTGAACTTCAGCGAGCTGCTGTTGATCCACGGACACTTTGTTGCTCCGGACATACAGGGCTAATGCGCCTAAAACAACAATCAGCATAATGGCGCTTCCCAGCAAAAGCTCCATCAGAGTGAAGCCCGATTGCCTTTTCCTGTTTTTTCTTTTATTCGCAAAAAAATTCATGGCACTCACCTGCTGATCATTGTGGTGATATAAGCTTTGACTTTGTGGCCGACGGGGTCTGCGAGCAGTTGATTGACATTGACGTTAAACTGCTCAGGCGAAAAAACCATAACCTTCAACTTCCAAACAGAACCTACTGAGGGAACATCCTCAAATTGAACCAGAGTAATTCTCCGGAAATCATAGGTGTTGTCGTAATTGACATCAAGCTGCTCATCAATCGGGCTGCCTCCCAGGGCACTCAATTCACTCCCTGTCAGATCCCTCAGAGAATCAATCTGCTGCTGGGCGAGAAAAGTGGCATTGGCCATTCGATCCGCGCGCATATTCTGAGCGACACACAGGGCGAAAAGCTGCGCCAGGCCCAGAACAGCAACAGCTATCAGGGCCATCCCGACCACAACTTCAATTAGGGTAAATCCCCTTTCCCCCATTCTTGTCTTTTTGATTCTATCCCTGATATCCATTTTAGCTACTCCTGGCTTTGACATATTGAATGGACCCTCCGGCATAGACGTTGATAATCCTCTCGTCGTCCCGGTTATACCCTTTTAGTTTGTCACTTTGAAGAACAATGCTGTTGTGGGTTGTAACAAAATTCGAAACAAGGCCAAGGGAAGAAAATACCACGGTTTGGTCCTGGAGGCTCATAGTGACATTGAACTGCGGAGGAATGCTTTTATCGACAAATCCGGTCATCTTGTTCCATGCGTTGAGGGCTGTTTCCTGTTCGATGAAAAAATACCAGATGGTATTTCGGAGATCGAACCTGACCCGGTGATTGAGCTTGGTTTTAACCGCCTGAAATTTGGCTTTTTGCATCGTGGTCAGGATATCCTTGGCCGTATTTTCAAATAATCTGGTTTGGAGAGTATTCTGGACGCTGGGATAAATGGCCAGAGCAATAACTCCGATGACGGCAATGACAATCACAATTTCAATGAAGGTGAATCCTTTGGAAAAATGTTGATATTTCCTTTTGATATCCTTCATACCCTTCAAGCAACTCCTAAATGTATTGCACACTTTATTTCCTCAAATATATAAGCCCTTCATTCTGAAGGATTTCTTCCCATCTCCGATTGTTGCTAATTCTGCCAAAAAATACTTTCCGCAAATTTTTCCCTATTCTATCGTTTTGTCAAAATTTTTTCAAGATATATATAATACGCCTTATTTCCAATAAGATTATTCCTATCTTTAGTCCTTCCCGCAATCACCCTTTGCGATGATTCAAAAGGTGGTTTTTATCACCGCCTTGCCACCTTTGGCCAGGGAGAACCTCACCGCCGGCGGTTAGCCATTTCCTTTATTTATCATTTTCAAAATCATAATGCATCTTCTATGATGATGTGATGCGACAATCGAATGAGGGTGGCACGGCGGAGGGGCTCCCCACCCGCCCGGAGCCTCACGGCGCTTGAATCATTTCCTTTGTGGTATCCTGTGGGAGCGGAGGTGAGGACGGATGGGGAGGAGCCGTGACAGGACCCTATTCCTGATCAGTGGCATCACATAAACGGAGATTCATCCTATCACCATTGAATTTTTGGCAAGAGTATGGTATTGGATTACCAATGCTTCAGGAAAAAAGAATTGCCCTCACAGCCCTTGTTCTCATCTTCCTTTTCTTCTTAGGTTTCTCTCTCGTCATCAACCTCCCTGTCATTCATAACAACTTCCTCTTTGCTGACCAGGCTGTCTATTATTCCATGGCCCAGAGCATTGCTTTTGACGGCGACTTAGAGTTCACAAAGAAAGATCTAATTCGCTATTATCATGATTTTTCTGCGGGCCCCAACGGGATATTCTTAAAAAAGGGCACGGATGGCAGGATTTTTTATGCCAAGTCTTTCGCCCATTCTCTTTTTGCAGCTCCTTTCGTTAGAATTTTTAGCTATAACGGCATTTTTGTCTTCCATTCTCTGCTCCTGCTCTTGCTCTTGCTCATGGGCTTTTCTTATTTTTCTCTCAGCAATAAACCCATTCTCTCCCTTATTTTTATCCTCAGCTTTCTCTTTGCATCTGTAGCCGGAGTCTATTTTGTCTGGATCTCTCCTGACTTTTTCAATCTTTTTCTGGTTTTCTCGGTGCTCTTTCTCTGGCTTTATAAAGTGAAGTACAAAGAAATGGCGGCAGCCTCTGCTCCAGCAGAAGAAAAACCGAGCAAATTCCAGCTCTTTCTTCGGTCGGATAAAACAGATTATCTGGCATCCTTCCTTGCAGGAATAGCAACATTTTCAAAGCCCCACAACGTTATTCTCATGGGTCCGCTGGTTTTATGGGCCTTTGTCCAGAAAAAATTTTTGAAGGCTCTCTTGATTATTTTCTTTTTTATCTTGAGCGCTGGAGCTCTTTTTGGAATAAATTACCTCATCACTTCAGACTGGAATTTTATGGGAGGGGAGCGCAAGACCTTTTATTTTAATTTCCCCTTTGAAAAAGAAGGCGTGACTTTTGATTCTGCCTCTGGGTGGCCGATGACTTCCGAGGGGTATTTTGAAAGGTTTCTTCTCCCCTTCAAATTCATCTTCTACAATATTTTCTATTACTTTTTTGGAAGGTTCACGGGAATCGTCTGGTATTTCTTCCCGGCTTTGCTCCTTCTCGTCCTCTTTATCCTGGGAAAAAGGCCTCGTTTCTACCAATGGCTGACCCTTGGAGCTCTCGCCGCAGGAATTCTGATTTATGTCATCCTGATGCCCACGAATTATGGCGGAGGCGGAGGCTCATTGGCCAACCGCTACTTCCTGAATATTTATCCTCTTTTCCTCTTCCTCCCCAGTTTGAAAATAAAGCACAAGCATCTCGTCCTCATCTGGGTCGTTGCAGCCCTGTTCATCTCTCAAATCCTGATCGATCCTTTCACTTCTTCATCGAATCCCGCCGCCCACGCCAAGAGGTTTCCCTTTAAACTTTTGCCTGTGGAGATGACGTTGATCAATGAGTTCCCCACCAATACCAACCCTGCGGCCTTCCGAGTTCCGTTCGGCACTCCTCCCAACGAAGGCTACGTCTATTTCCTAAACGATAATTTTAATAAAAAACAAGAAGGGGAGCCTGGAGTTTGGACGTGGGGTCCTCATGAAGCAGAGATGATCCTCAAAACCCCTTTTCCTGCCAAAAAAATTATCGTTCATCTGTTGAACAACCCGCGGCATGAGAATGAGATTAAAATCAAAGTGGAAGGAAAAGTCCAAAAAATCGTCTTGGGGCCGAGACAGAAAGGCACGCTTGAGTTTGATGTCGGAAATGGCTTTCAAATGGAACCCGCCCATCTCTACAGGATGAAAATTAAGGCCAGCAAAGGCTCAACCCCCTATTTTGAGAACGAATCGAGCAAAGAGAGAAGGTATCTCGGTGTGTTTTTTGAGCTGGAGATTGTTCCCAGGATATAATGTGCGGCATTTGCGGAATCGCTAGAACTTCAAAGGGCGAGCCTATTTCCCAATCCCTCCTTGCCTTCATGTGCCGGACAATTGTCCACAGGGGGCCTGATGATGAAGGGATATACATCGAAGGAAAGGTAGGGCTGGGTACCCGGCGCTTGAGCATCATCGACCTTGAAGGCGGCCATCAACCTTTATCCAACGAAGATGGCTCCATCTGGGTAACCTACAACGGAGAAATCTACAATTTCCCCCAGCTTCGCGAAAAGCTCATCTCCCGCGGCCACTTCTTCAGCACCAGGACTGATACCGAGACCATCGTTCACAGCTATGAAGAATGGGGCGAAGATTTTATCCAGAGGTTCAGGGGAATGTTTGCCTTCGCCCTCTGGGATCGAAGGCAAGAGAAGCTAATTCTGGTCCGAGACAGGGTCGGGATTAAACCGCTCTATTACACGCAACTTGAGGATGAGACTCTCATTTTTGGGTCCGAGCTCAAATCGATTATTGCCCATCCCAAAGTCAAGAGGGCTTTGGATCCCAGAGCTTTGAATTATTTCCTGACAGTGGAGTATGTTCCTGCGCCATTTTCAATTTTTAAAGACATCTGGAAACTTCCTGCAGGCTGTTTTCTCATCTATAGGGGAGGCAAGATCGAAGTCAAAAAATACTGGGACATTAAGCCTTCCGCTTCTTCGCCCGAAAAAATTTCAAAACAAAACCTCAAGGCCTGGAGGGACGAACTCTATGAGCTTTTGAAAGAATCGGTAAAACTAAGGCTCATCAGTGACGTCCCCTTGGGCGCTTTTCTGAGTGGAGGCGTTGATTCCTCTACAATCGTAGGGCTTATGAAGGAGCTCGGGGCTTCACCCCTTAAGACTTTCTCCATCGGCTTTAAGGACGAATCCTACAATGAACTGAGATATGCGCAAAGCATTGCCCGAAAATTCAACACCGAACATGAAGAATTCATCCTCGAGCCGCAGGCTCTCGACCTCACGCAGAAACTCATTCATCATCTGGATGAACCTTTCGGGGACTTCTCGATTTTCCCGACCTATCTGGTCTCCCTGATGGCTCGCTCCCATGTCAAGGTAATCCTTTCGGGAGATGGTGGAGATGAAATCTTCGGAGGCTACGAGCATTACCAAGCCCAAAAAATCTCCCGATTTCCTGTTTCTTCCTTCCTCTCAACACTTCTCCGATCTCCAATCAAAAAACTCCCCCCTTCCGCTCAAAAAAAAGGAATCTGGAATAAGCTCCGGAGATATGTCCAGGGTTTTGAGCACTCCCCTTCGCTCGCTCATCTGCGGTGGATGATGTTTCTTTCCAAGAGAAATAAAAAAAATCTCTACTCTGATGCTCTGATCGAAAACTTGGGAGGAATAAGTGACCTTCACGAGATCGAGCCCTTCAGGGAAATTTTTGATCGCTTAGAGGGTTTCGACCCCATCAACCGCGAACTTTACTTGGATTTAAAAACTTACCTCGTTGACAATATCCTGGTCAAGGTGGACAGGATGAGCATGGCGACTTCCCTTGAGGCGAGAGTTCCTCTCCTCGACCATAAGCTTGTGGAGTTCGCTTTCTCCCTCCCCGGAAAAGTGAAACTCCACGGCCTCAACACCAAATGGATTTTCAAAAAAACCATGGAGCGACTCCTTCCGCACGAAAATATCTATCGCTCCAAGGAAGGCTTCAGCATCCCGATCAAACACTGGTTAAGAGAGGAGCTTAAGGATTTGCTGCTCGACACGTTAAGCGAGAAGCGAATCCGCGAGGAAGGATATTTCAAATATGAGTCTGTCAAAAAAATGATAGATGCCCATCTTCAAGGAAAAGAAAATTTTAGCCACGAACTCTGGGCCCTTCTGGTTTTTGAAATCTGGAAAGAAAGCTATCTATAATTTCTCGATCACGAAGATATCTTTGGTCTTTTCGCTGACTTTAAACCACTCTGAAACCGGAAGCCCCAACACCCAGACGATTTTTCCCCTGGAGAGAAAAACGGGAAGCCTCTCCCTCTCGGAAACCGGAATTCCCTTGGCTCTCATGATTTCCTTAAGCTTCTTCTGACCCGGAGCCCCCAAAGGTTGGTATCTGTCCCCTTGCTTCCGGCTGCGGACCAAAAGCGGGAATTTGAGCTTTGCTGCATCGAGAAAGGCCCTCCTTTTATCGTCAAACTCAAGCGGCAAAGGACCTTTTTTCCTCAACCTGATGGCGCAAAATTTCATCCCCAGCACTCGAAGGATGAACGGACGTTTTCCCTTCCAGGAATACTCATACCTAATTTTTGGAGAGGTCTCTTCTTTCAAAAAAATCAAGTCCTTTTCTCTTCTTAAGAGAAGACCTTTTTTAAGAGTCAGCTCTTTTCTCTCGCCCAGATTGAGGACTGATTCCACAGCGGTGAAGGAGATAGACTTCAAATCTCCTTTCAATCTCGAAATAAAGGCGCGCACGCAGCGTCTGGCCAAAGCATCTGGAAGCGTGGAAAGATATTTCCTATCTAGAAAACTCTGACCGTCTCTGACAAAAATTGCCTGCTGGGCAGCGTCTTCACTTATTTTTTCGAGATATTTTTCTTCTTCTTGAAAGATAGAAGCTAAGCGGCTCAAGTGAAGCACAATTTTGGCCTCAAAATTTTTTTGGAGATAGGGAAGGAGGTCGAGACGGATGCGGTTGCGCAAGAAGCGGCGGTCAAAGTTCGTCTCATCGATACAAAAATCTAAGCCTTGCGCGGTGATGTAGGCTTCAATATTCTGCCGTTCGATTTCAATCAAGGGCCTGATCAGAATTCCTTCGCTCAGAGGGGCAATGCCGGACAAGCCCTGAGGTCCGCTTCCCCTCATCAGGCGCATGAGCAGAGTTTCGGCCTGGTCGGTCATGGTGTGGCCAGTAGCAATCTTTGTTGCTCCGATTTTTGCGGCCGTCTTTTTCAAAAAATCGTAGCGGAGCTTTCTCCCCGCCTCCTCAAGGTTAAGGCGATGCCTCTTCGCATAAGAACGAACATTCTTGCAGCCGACGAAAAGCGGCAGTTCATATTTTTGAGTCACTTGGATTGCGGATTGCTCATCATCATCCGAACTCGGGCGAAGCTTATGGTTAAAGTGGGCAACCACAATCTCAAAACCCAATTCTTGGCGCAGCCTGAGAAGAAGGTCGAGGAGTGTTGTTGAATCCGCCCCACCTGAATAGGCCACAAGGACTTTATCGCCCGCTTCAATAAGCTTGTGTTTGGCGATCGTCTTTTTGAAGGTGTCAAAAATCATTGGCTTTAATTAAAATTTCTGGTTCTCTTCCATTTTATGTGGGTAAGGATATAGAAGAGAACCAAATTTCTAAATACCTTTAGCACCTAAATTCTATGAAAATCCTCAAGTGGCGGTGGAGGGATTTGAACCCCCGACACTGCGGATATGAGCCGCATGCTCTGACCAACTGAGCTACACCGCCAGGTGGGTAAGATTTTAGCCAATTCCCCCATTTAAGTCAATTTAGAGAATAGAAAACGATTCCCCCCTCTCCCCCTTTAGATAAAGGGGAGATAGAGGAGGAATTGGAATATTCGGCAAAGACGTGAATTTGCTATGGCAGGCGCAACACAGAAGGCAAGATTCGAGGAGTTACCGTTTAATCGAGAGCCGGACTGAATTGAATTTTTTGCCTGGTTCAGGTATAAGATAACGGTTATGGACCTGAGGCGTTTTGAGCAACAAAACTCAAATGAGGCTGTTTTCCCCACTCCCGAAACAGGTGCTCCTCTAAAACCGCCCTCACAGCCTTTGGGCGGGAAGCCCAGCTTCCGTCAGGCTTTCACAGCTTTCAAATACCGCAATTACCGGCTTTGGTTTTTAGGCCAATCGGTTTCTTTGTTCGGCACCTGGATGCAATCCACTGCCCAGGGCTTCCTTATTTTTCAACTGACCCATTCTTCCGCCTTCCTTGGCTATGTTGGATTTGCCGCGGGGGTTCCTACCTGGCTCTTCACTTTGTATGGAGGCGTTGTGGCGGACCGGATGGCTCGCCGCACGCTGTTAGTAATCACCCAGACAACCATGATGGTGCTGGCCTTTATCCTGGCTGCCCTGGCTTTTTTGAATTTTGTCCAGCCCTGGCACATCATCCTTCTTGCCTTTTGCCTTGGCGTGGCCAATTCCTTTGACGCGCCTGCCCGGCAAGCTTTTGTCTCTGAAATGGTTAAGCGGGAAGACTTGACCAATGCCATCGCTCTCAACGCGACCATGTTTAACCTTTCGATTGCCGTTGGACCCGCTGTTTCTGGCGTGATCTACGCCTTCTTCGGCCCGGGCTGGTGTTTCACAGTCAACGGGCTTTCCTTTATAGCTGTGATCGTGGCTCTCCTTTTGATGAAGTTAAAGCCACAGGCGAAGCCAATTCGCTCCAACTCAACCCGCGCCGACCTTAGAGAGGGGATCCGCTATGTCCTCCACCACTCGGTGATTCGGACACTGATCGGCCTGATCGCCGTGATGGGCTTGTTTGGGATTTCTTTCCTCACGCTCATGCCGGCCTGGGCGGTAAAGATTCTCGGTGGCAATGCCGCCACGAACGGCCTGCTCCAATCCGCGCGCGGTGTCGGCGCGCTGTCCAGCGCCCTGCTGATCGCTTCCCTCGGACGATTCAAATTCAAAGGGAGCCTGTTGACTTTGGGCACGTTTGCCTTTCCCATCCTGATGCTGACCTTTGCCGTTGTACGCTGGATTCCTCTCTCCCTGCTCGTGCTGGTCGGGGCTGGAGGCTCATCGGTTCTCATCATGAACCTGGCCAATGCCCTGGTGCAGACCCATGTCCAAGATTCTCTGCGCGGCCGGGTGATGGGCATCTATACTCTTCTCTTTTTTGGGATGATGCCAGTTGGTTCTTTGTGGATGGGAGCGGTTGCCCAAGTAGTTAGCGAACCGACACCGATCATCATCGGCGCGTTGGTTTTCCTTAGCGCTGCCATATCTGTTTTCATTTTTGCGCCCAGAGTGCGCCATCTCGAATAAAATTTGGGAATATGTACTGAATTTTCTGATTCGGTACGTGTTCCCAAATTTCTGAAAAAATTAGAGGATGGGTCATGCCTGATGTGCTTGAAAAATTAGCTCTGTGCATCGAAAAAGGGAAAGTCAATGCCAACTCATCCTATCCTCCCGAAATGAAGGGCGAGGAGGGAAGCGACGAACTAACCCGAAAGGCCCTCAAACAGGGAATCGCTCCATCGGAAATTCTTGCCAAAGGTTTGATTGCGGGCATGGAGCGGATTGGTGAGAAGTTCCGGAACAACGAAGTCTTTCTGCCTGACATTCTGATGGCAGCCAAAGCCTTGAATGCGGGGATGGAACACCTGAAGCCTTACTTTAAGTCGGGCAAAGTCAAACACAAAGGCACCGTGATTCTGGGTACAGTTGCCGGCGACTTGCATGATATCGGCAAAAAGATTGTGGGAATGTTCTTAGAAGGCGGAGGCTGGAAAGTGGTTGATATCGGAGTGGATGCACCCTCAGAAAAATTCCTTAGCGTGCTCGAAGAAACGCCAGCCTGTGCCGTAGGGTTGAGCGCACTTCTGACAACGACCATGATGAACATGGAAAAGATAACCAAAGACATCAAAGCTAAATATCCTGCGGTCAAGGTGATTGTTGGAGGGGCGCCGCTCACCCAAGAGTTTGCATCCAAAATCGGGGCCGACGGCTATTCTTCTGACCCCAAGGGCGCTCTTGATTTTTTAAATACGGCCTGCTTCACAGCTCATTCCTGACAAGCAAAGGCAGCATCTCTTTTTTCATGACGATTGAATATGGGCTTTGAAAAGGACTTAGCTCCCCGCTCCAGCCCTTTTCAAAGCCCCCTTAGCGGCGGATGCTTCACAAGCAAAAATATGGCTGGTATTGAGCGCGAGAGCTATGATATAAGTTTTCAATAGAGCTGCCGATGACAGTATTAACACCTGTGAACGATAAAAATAATCCCCCTTCATCTCCCTTTACAAAAGGGGGAGATATTTATATCTTCCCTTTAGATAAAAGCGAGATAAGGGACATTTCACATATTAAGAATCTTACTGCTCACTGCTCACCGCTCACTAGAATTAATGGAGGATAGAGGGGGAATTGAAGTCTTATTTTCAAACTAAGATGATGATGTATTAAGGAGGTTTGAATGGATTGGGGTTTAAAAAATCGCCTTTCAAGAATTATAAACCCTCAAACGGGCCGAACTGTAATGCTGGCTGTGGACCACGGCTATTTCCTCGGCCCCACGGGCGGCTTAGAGGTTCCGAGTAAGACCATCAAGCCCCTGCTTCCCTATGCGGATTCCCTGATGCTGACACGGGGAATTCTGAGGACATCGGTGCCTCCCGAAGCCAATATTCCAATTGTGCTGAGGGTTTCTGGAGGAACCAGCATCCTCGGAGAGCTTTCAAATGAAGGCATTACGACTTCTATCCAGGATGCCATCCGGCTCAATGTTTCCGCAGTGGCTCTTTCCATTTTCATCGGCTCCCTCCATGAGAAAGAAACTCTACTCGGTCTTTCGAACCTGGTGAATGAAGCTGAGGAATATGGCATCCCTGTGCTTGCGGTGACAGCCGTCGGCAAAGACATGGTTCGCGACGCACGGTATTTGAGTCTCTGCTGCCGGATTGCAGCCGAACTTGGGGCTCATTTTGTGAAGACGTATTATTGCGAAGAATTCGAGAAAGTCATTGAAAGCTGCCCAGTCCCAGTGGTCATCGCTGGCGGCAAAAAGACTCCTGAACTCGATGCTCTGAATCTGGCTTATCAAGCTGTGAGCCGCGGCGCTACAGGAGTGGATATGGGAAGGAATATCTTCCAGTCTGAAGCCTCTGTGGCCATGATTAAAGCTATCCGGGCCATCGTCCATGAAGGAAAAACTCCTGAGGAAGCCTATGAGCTGTTCAACAGAGGAAAAAATAAATAAAAAATAACTATGCGCGTGGCCACGTATTATACCAACCGCGATGTCCGGCTCGAGGAGATGCCGGTTCCCAAGATAGGACCGGATGAGCTTCTGGTAAAAGTCCTGGCCAGCGGAATCTGCGGGAGCGATGTTCTCGAATGGTACAGGATCAAGAAAGCACCCCGTGTTCTGGGTCATGAGATTGCAGGTGAGATCGTTGAGACGGGAAAACATGTTAAAAGATTTAGTGTCGGCGATAGGGTAACCGTCACTCACCATGTGCCCTGCAACACCTGTCACTACTGCTTGAGCGGCCACCATAGTGCTTGCGAGACGCTTCACACCACAAACTTCGACCCTGGCGGGTTCGCAGAATACATCCGCGTGCCTGCGATCAATGTGGACCGCGGGACTTTTATCCTTCCGGATGAACTCGCGTATGAGGAAGGTACTTTTGTCGAACCTCTGGCCTGCGTGCTGCGGGGACAAAAAATTGCAAGAATAAAGCCAGGCCAGACAATCCTCGTGCTGGGAAGCGGAATCTCTGGTATCCTCCACATCAAACTGGCTGTGGCCCTTGGCGCGGCAAGAATTGTTGCGACGGATATCCATGAATTCCGGATAGATTTTGCAAAAAGGAGCGGCGCGGATTTTGCCTTCAACGCCCGGGAATTAACTCCAGAGAAACTCAGAGCCGTGAATGAGGGCAGGCTCGCCGACAGGGTTATCCTCTGTGCAGGCTCACTCGCTGCCGCCCAACAAGCTTTGGTATCTGTGGATCGGGGCGGAATTGTCATGTTCTTTGCCGTCCCCCACCCCGATGATAAGTTACCCTTGCCCATCAATGAATTCTGGAGAAATGAAATCACGTTGCTCACATCCTATGCTGCGATTATGGATGACCTTCAGGAAACGATCGAACTCCTAAGAGCGCGAAGAGTGGAAGTCACGGACATGATCACCCACAGGCTCCCGCTCGCTCAGACCGGAGAAGGATTCAGGCTGATGGAAGCAGCCGGGGAATCTATGAAAGTCATCATCGAACCCCAAAAATAGTTAGCACTTGCAGCAAGCATAAGAATAGAAATAGATCTGCAGCCCTTTTCAAAACCCCTTTGTCACAGAATTAGAGCTGTTTCCAACAATTTTTGAATCTGGACATAAAATCAATATTCGTTTAATATTTTAGGATCTCTTCCATTTTGTGTGGGCTGCACCGAAGAGATCAGGAAACAGTCGCAGCGACCATTGAAGGTTTAGCCTTCTCGAACCGTCCTTCGAGGGAACCTAGATGGATGGGCGAGGACCAGGTCATGAAGAAGGCCGTGTGAAGAGGCGGAGCGGGCAGGGTTCCTCGACCGGTAGCCGCAGGCTTTAGCCTGCGTCTTGTCAAGCGCAACCTAAAGGTTGCGGCTACCAGGGAAAACGCAGCGTGCCTTCGAATGACCTAGTCCGACCCCTGCGAGTTCCGCAGGCGCCGAGAAGGGCGATGAGGGAACGGCGTGAAAAACCTGAACAGGAGCGAGAGCGTTTCCTGATTTTGTCTCTTTCCTTACCCACATTAAACGGAAGAGATCCATATTTTAGTATTGCGATTGAGAGAGGGAGCCGATGAAAAGGCAAGTCATTACAATTTCATCAATGTTTCTTATTCTATTAGTCTTTACAATTTTTAGTCAGACTTCTAATAAAAGACAAGAGTTGAACGTGTCCCCGCCGGAGTCTGTCCCGAAGATGGTTAAACAGGCCATCGAACTTGCTGAGTGCGCCCAGGCAGGAAAGGCGATTGCCACGCTCAAAAAGGTCATCTCTCTGGCTCCCAATTATCTTAAAGCCCACAGCGAATATATCCGGGTCAAAACTTATCTACTGGAAAAGTATGATGAAGTGAGGGCGGAGTACGAATCCCTGATGGCGAGAGAGCCGGATAATCCTGTCTATCCCATGGCTCTCGCTATGGCGCAGTCTCTGACTACCGGCAAAAAGATGATGACTTGGTTTGAGAAAGTCGCAGAGCTTGCACCTGATTGGGCCTGGGGTCACTATGCCCAAGCAGCTCTCTGGAGCGATAAAGAACCTGAAAAAGCAGCGGCTGAGCTTCTTAAGTGTATCGAAGAAGACCCAACCGAAATTCAGCCTTATTACATGCTCATGTTTATTCAAGCAGATAAGCTGGGAAAAATTGATGATGCTATTTCAACTGCAAAGAAGATGGTAGCTCAGCCTGAACTTCGGGCAGATGGGCTTGTTGCGCTCTGGCAATTTCATTGACAACCAAGGCAACGTGCGCTACAGGCAATTTGGGTTCGATGAAGAGACAGCCCATGTTCATGAGATTGTGATCAATGAATTGCTGAAATAATTCTTGGCAAATTACCAATTGCCAAATCAATACCTTCAACCGATGAAAACAATTCCCCCTCTCCCCATTTAAATAAAGGGAGAATTGAAGCCTCATTTCTTTCTAATTTTTTAGCCGCTCCGCAAGGAGCTCAGCCGTATGCTTGACGGCAATCGGATAACCTTTGCGGTGGCAGCCGCCTCGAATCTGGAGAAGGCAGCCGGGACAGTCGAGAGCCACGATCTCTGCTCCAGAATTTTTAATCAAAGCGAGTTTTTCTTCGAGCAATGCCTCAGAGATTTCAGGATGATCAACTGAAAAACTTCCCGCAAAACCGCAACAGGATTCAGGGTCTTTCATCTCCAAAATTTCTTTCCCCACCGCCATTTGGATAATTTTTTTTGAGGCATCAGAAGCCTTGAGAATGTAATTATGATGGCAGGATTCATGGTAAGTCACGCACCGCGCAGAAGCTTCGGATGGAAAGAGGTCCGAGCATTTCTGTTTCTCTTTTTCAAGGAGAAACCGGCTGAAAGGAAATGCTTTTTTCGCCAAATCTTCTGCTTGTTCTGAATCTAGAAGCTTCGGCCCAATCTGAGTAAACATGGTCGCGCAGGTGGGACAGAGGGTTATTATATAGTTTGAGTCATCGAGCTTTGTGATCAGTTTTTTGTAGGCCCGTCGCGAAGCTGAATTGAAGCCTCCGTTAGCAGAAGGAAAGCCACAACAGAGAGCTGGAGCCGATTCGACTTGATAACCGAGCGCCCGGAGAACCTTGGAAGCAGCCAAACCGATTTGTGGATAAAAATGCTCAACCAGGCATCCTGGATAAAGGATTATTTTCCCGCGCGCTTTTTTTACTTTTTCTCGAGGAAAACTTTTTTTGAACAATTGGGATAAAGATTTTGAAGCCGGCGCTGGCAAAGACCGGAATCGATCGTATTTTTTTAAAAATAGAGGCAAATTCCGCAAGAATCCATCCCTTTCGCTGATGATCGATGTCGCTTTCCCGGCCAGCAGGAAAGCATTCCGATGAAATTTGGAATGCCCCATAACTCCTTCAAAAGCAAGCCGTTTCCAGAAGGGCTTTCCCAGTTCTTCATTCAGACGCTCTCTCAAAGCCAGAATCAAATCCGCAATCTTGATCTTTGCGGCGCAGTATTCCTCGCAGCGATGGCAGCCCAGGCAGAGTCCTGCTAATTTTTTTGACTGGCGAAGGCCGTGAATCCAAGCCGTCAGCAAAGTCCCTATGCCACCCATGTAGATATGAGAAAACTCCTTCCCACCTAGGGTTTTATAGACAGGGCAGACATTGAGGCATGCAGAACATTTGATACAGCGAAGAATTTCCTTGAATTTCTGATCAGCCAAGATTCGAGAGCGGTGGTTATCGAGCAGGATGATATACTGGGCTTCCTTATGAGGTCCGGCAATGAATGAGACATAACTGGTGATGGCTTGCCCGGTCGCATTCCGCGGCAGAAGTTTGAGGAGAAGCAAGGCATCTTGGGTTGAAGGAAGGACTTTTTCGATACTCGCCAGAACGATGTGCACTGGAGGAATGGTTGAAACCAACCTTCCGTTGCCCTCATTGGTGACGAGCATGATCGCTCCGTTTTCAGCGATCAGAGCGTTGGCGCCGGAAAGGCCTGCTGGAGCGCTGAAAATTTCTCTGCGCAGCTCTTCTCGAGCGATGCGGACAAGGGCAGGAATTTCTTCAGGCACCTCTTTCCCTAAGTACCTGGAAAATATTCCGGCAACCTCTTTTCGGGTGAGATGGATGGCTGGCATGACCATATGAGTCGGCCTCTCTCGGTCCAACTGAACAATCCATTCCCCTAAGTCCGTCTCTCTGGGCTCTATCCCCTGCTTTGTTAAAAATTCATTCAACTCGATTTCCTCACTCACCATGGACTTGCCCTTGACAAGCTTGCGGGCCCCGTGCTTCTTGAGGATATCTAAGATCAGGCGGTTGGCTTCCTCGCCATCCCTGGCATGCAAAACCTGGCTCCCATGCTTTCGGGCTTGCTCCTCAAACTGCTTAAGATATTTCTGGAGTTGGCCAATCGTCCTGTCTTTAACCTCGGCGAGTTGGGCGCGAAGCGCCTCAAAATCAAGGCATTCAAAAGCGTTCTGCCTTTTGCTGAGATAACTTATGGAAAAATCCTTGAGGACTTTAGCCAAGTGAGAGTCAAGCTTGCTCATTTGGTTTTTCCCTCAACCACAAGAATCTTCAAACAGGATGGCCCGTGAACTCCGATGGAAAGCTCATTCTCGATGTCAGCAGTCCGGCTTGGGCCTGTAACCAGTGAGACTTGTGGAGAAGGAATCTCAATCTGGGAAAGGTGTTTGGAAAAAACCTCGCTGATATCTTCAAGGCTGGGGACGATGCGCTCTGTCCCAAGCAGGCAGAGGCAAAGAGGGGGAAGCGTCCAGGTCATTTTTTCTTTATCATTTTCATCGAGACGGACAAGCGTCCCTGTCTCTGCAACTCCATAATCAGCCATGACCAGCCCGGCCTCAGCCTGAAGAAAATCTTCGGAAGCCCGCGCTTCAAAAAAAGAAACTCCCTTTTTATCTTTGAAAAGGAGCTGAGAATCCTGAGCGGCGATAATGCGCTCAATCCCCTTTTCTTTTAAAAAGGCGACAACGAAATCTGCGGCTTCTCTTTCAGTGGAAAATCGATCAACCTCCGCTCCTGAAGCAATGGCTTTTCTGATGAATAACTTAACAAGCTCAGATCTCACCATCTTTTCGCTTTCTCGGGCTCCATTTTTCTCAGGTCCAATCCCCGTTCAAAAACTCCGATGCGGTAGAGGCAGATCTCGCGCACCGAGGAGGGATGATGCAGGACTTCAGAAAGAGATTGAGCTCCTACAGCCCAGACCCCTCCGCCCCGAACAACGACCGCCTTGTAATCGTGGAGGAATCGGACCAGCGTTTCAAGGTCAAGCTTGGGCGGGACAACAGGAATCACCAAGTAGAGGAAACTTCCCTCGGCATCGATGGGGACGATGCGAGTTAAAGGCTCATTTTCGCCAGGATAGATAAAATGGGAGTGGGCTTCAGCCTCGGGAACATAACAGTGAAGGATCGTCTGGAAGTTGCTCTCCGCATAAATATCCTTGTGCATTCTCAGCTCTGACGAGTCTGATTTCTCAGGAGAAAGAGGAACTTTCAGAAGAGGCCCGCCGATTTCACGCGGCAGGGAAGCCTGGGGTGCATAAAGGAGAGAGTTCACGCCGCGGATGGACATCGAGCCGGTATGAAAAGGCGAAAGCCGGGATTCGAAGATGCGAGCGCCAGTTCTCAAGAATTCTCTGTGCAACTCCTCTTCTTCAGGAAAATCGCAAATTTCATCGCCTTCGATTGTATATTCGGGAGGAGGATACTGGAACGCGAAGTCTGGGCCTTTTTGTATTTTTTTCCTCAAGCCTTCGACATCGACTTTGAGCTTTTTCAGAAGGCGGACAACATAGCCAGAATTATTGGCCACAGCCGCCAGGAAAAAAGCCTCTTTAAGCGTTCGTCCTTTGGCAAAAGCGCCGTGGGATTGAA
>Ga0315280_10000736_pt1 | contig 59776 bp, 42 predicted proteins | sample YL17G06_40_MG_FD_203697 | JGI IMG/M metagenome (GOLD analysis project Ga0315280, IMG submission 203697) | Sediment microbial communities from Yellowstone Lake, YNP, Wyoming, USA - YL17G06_40 | ecosystem: Environmental > Aquatic > Freshwater > Lake > Sediment | place: USA: Wyoming | collected... | reverse complement strand
CGCTATCCTCTCATGAAACGGCCTCGCGCGCAACTACAAGCGGATCTCGGCAAGACCTAACCCTATATCCATAAAGGAGTTGCTGACGGCAGTGCCATTCCCCACTTGAGCTTGGCGATGCGGATGCCGTCCAGGGCGCCTTCGTTCAAGGCGGCGAGGTAGTATTGGCCTTCGTGCAGAATAATCTCGGGGGCGGCCACGGGCAGCGTGCAGAGGAAGTATCTCCCGTCCTGGTTGATGCCGAACGGAGCATGATGTCCCGCGTGTTGGCGGCAGGGCCTTCACTGAACATGCCGGTCTTGCCGTTGGGCTGGATGACCCGGGTGAAGGTCTTGCCGTCCTGGCTGGTCGCGTGGCAGATAGGCTGCCGCTATTAGCGGTCCTGTGGATGGAGAAAGGACCGCCGCAATGGAGACGTATCAGCTTTGGGAGGGCAAGGGGTACAAGGGACGGATCGTGCGCCGACTGATCCTGACCGACGCGATCTCGTCCGAGGACCCGGAGGCGGACGCCCGCCAATTGTTCGAGGTAAAGACCCAGAATCTTCACAAGGTAGCCGAGGTCCAAGTTGCGATCATGGCCGGGGATTTCCCCGTCCTCCGTCTGGGGGAATGTTGGTTACAGGAGCGCGAGTAATGGCGGCAACGAGAGGATGCACGCAAGCGATAGCGACAATCCGCGAGCGCAAGCGGCAGGCACGATGGTTCGAGGGCTTGTCGGGTTTCGGCCTGCGGCCGAGTGCGGCGGCACGGCTGCACAAGGCTGTCGCCGAATCCTTCGACCGCTGGTGGGATACGTGGATCGAGCCGGAGTTGCAGGAAGCGGAGAAGGGGTAGGCTATGGGGATGATCGACTCTCTAATAGGGAGCATAGCCTGTGACGTGCCACAGGAATCAATCGCACGTCGCTTTGTTTCTGCGGCATGATCGGCCTCCCCTGGCGGGATGCTCCCTTGATCGGTCTGAAACCGCTCAGGGTTTCCACACGTAGTATCTTCATGCAGAAAGCATCTTGGCGGTGCGCACGATTGAGGAGATGGGATTATGGTGGATTGCTGTACCAACGCTACATGCGAAATCGAGAAGTTCAGGGCGCGGCAGGGTTCGACTCTCTGGGCCGTGCTGGGAATCAACCTTGCGATGTTTGTGATTGAAGCCGTAGCGGGCCTGATCGCGGGGTCTACGGCACTGCTGGCTGACTCCCTGGACATGCTCGGCGACGCCCTCGTGTATGGGTTCAGCTTGTATGTGATCGCCCGTAACGATGCCTGGAAAGCGGGCTCGGCCTTGCTGAAAGGCGGAATCATGGGGGCGTTCGGCCTTTTTGTGCTCGGACATGCCAGCTACAAGCTGTTCCATCCACAGGTGCCACACGTCGAGACCGTTGGTTTGATCGGCTTGTTAGCGCTCGCCGCGAACTCGATTTGCCTTATCCTGCTGTGGAGCCACCGAACCGAGGATGTAAATATGCGCTCTGTCTGGTTGTGCTCGCGTAATGATATCATCGCCAATACGTCCGTGCTCATAGCCGCGGTCGGCCTATGGCTCACGGATTCACAGTGGCCCGATGTCTTGGTCGGATTGGGTATTGCCGCACTGTTTCTCCACTCTTCGTTCCAGGTGATACAGGATGGGGCTCGTACCTATAGGCATCACAACAGCTCCCCGGACGGCTCCCGGCGATGAATCCGCCGGGGATGCTGGCCCTACTTGGCGGGCCGAATCCTCCACTAAATGCCGACGCCACACCACCTTGTCTCCCTTTCCTTTCTTCTCTTGACCTCTCACGAGACACTTGATAAAGTATCCGCACGGATACTTAATCGTAGGGTTTATCATGGCCGATTCAGAAAAACTGGCCCGTATCTTCAAGCTGATGTCAGTGGACACGCGGGTGCGCATGATTCAGTTGCTCAAGCGTCGGTGCCTCTGCGTGAATGCCTTGGCGCGTTCGCTCGGACTGACTCCAGCGGCGGTCTCGCAGCACCTGCGGGTCTTGCGGGACGCGGGAATCGTCAGGGCCGACAAACGAGGCTATTTCGTCCACTACTACATCAACAAGAAGACATTGGCTCGCTGGCGTGAAGCGGCCGACGACATGCTACGGATACATGTCACCCCTCAGAAACATGGAGAATAGGGCATGAAGCTTGGCATGGTCATTACTCAGACCGATCCGGAGACCGTCTTCAACGCGTTGCGTCTGGCTCTCTACAGCCTCCAACAAGGCGACGAGGTGCGCATTTTCCTATCGGGCAAGGGAGTGGAGATCGACCGAATCGAGGACCCGAAATTCGACGTGAGAGGTCACGCGCAGAAGGTCTTGAACGCGGGAGGTCAATTCCTGGCTTGCGGGACCTGCCTGAAGCTGCGCCAGTCCGAAGGATCGGAGATTTGTCCGCTCTCGACCCTCAAGGACCATTATGAAATCGTGCGCGATTCGGACAAGGTGCTGACCTTCTGAGTGTTGGAAGTCTCCATGAAACTGCGTGAAAGCGGAATGCCCGAAGAGGAATACTGGGAGAGCCTGTTCAACGTCGAATTGATCCTCGACCGAATGGAGATCGACCGGAAGATGCGCGACGTGGCCGAACTGGGCTGCGGTTACGGCACGTTCACTCTGGCGGTGGCCCGGCGCATTAGTGGTGTGATCGAGACATTTGACGTTGAACAAGCGATGGTTGATCGGACTGTCCAGCGAGCCCAAGAGGCCGGACTGAGCAATGTGCGGGCCGAGGTACGCGATGTGCTGGCCGAGGGCTTCCCTGGCGAGCCGCAAACTAAGGATGCCTGCCTGCTCTTCAACATCCTGCATGGTGAGGAGCCCGAACGCCTGCTCGCACATGCGGCCCGAGTCGTCCATCCAGGCGGATATGTGCCAGGCGGATATGTGCTGGTGATTCACTGGCGCTATGACCCGGCCACACCGCGAGGTCCCAGCATGGAGATTCGTCCCCAGCCTGAACAAATCATCGGATGGGTGCAAGGAACGGAGATATTGCGGTTCGTCACGCCCGTGCTGGATTTGCCGCCGTGGCACTATGGGCTGCGATTTGTCAGGACCGCTGCGTAAACACACAAGGATCGCAAGTGGATATTGCCGAAATGTCGAGGATCGCGGAGCAGAGCCAATCAGGGACACGAGTGCCGACCATCCGGCTGTTCTTGGCGTTTCTTCGTCTTGGCTCGACGGCGTTCGGCGGACCGGCAATGGTTGCATATATCCGCGATCTGGCGGTGAAGAAGAACCAGTGGTTCTCCCAAGAGACCTTCGAAGACGGCGCAGCGTTGTGTCAGTCCATTCCCGGCTCGACGGCCATGCAGACGACGGCCTATGTCGGGCTTCGTGCCGGTGGACCGCTCGGTGCTCTTGCCGCCTTTGTCGGGTTCGGCCTGCCGGCCTTCGCGCTCATGGTCGGCCTGTCGGCGGCGTACCAGGCGGGGCGAGACCTTCTGCCGGTGCTGGCAGCATTTCATGGCCTGCGCGTGATCGTGATCGCCATCGTCGCCAACGCCATCTTGAACTTCGGCCGTAGTTCGATCAGGAACGGGCGGGACGCCATCCTGGCGGCGGGTGCAGCGGTATTCCTCGTCCTCCACGGTAGTCCGATTGTCGCCATCGTCGCCTCAGCCATGCTGAGCATCCTGCTGTACCAAGGGGTCAACCTTCCCGCCAGGACTTCCATCACTGGTAGCCCTGTTACCGGGCGGCAAACGCTCACCCTGGCGGGAATGCTGGCGCTGCTGGCTGCCGCCGGGCTGGCGGTGCTGTATGCGTTGGAGCGGCCGCTGTTCGACTTGGCCACGCTGATGCTCAAGGTGGACATCTTCGCTTTCGGCGGCGGCTTCGCCTCCGTGCCACTGATGCTCCACGAGGTCGTGGGCGTGCGTCACTGGCTGGACAGTCGGACATTCATGGACGGTATCGCCCTGGGCCAGGTGACGCCGGGGCCGATTGTCATCACAGCCACGTTCGTAGGCTATCAGGTCGCGGGGGTGCTGGGCGCTCTCGTCGGCACGATAGGCATCTTCACACCGTCGTTCCTGATGGTGCTGGTAACGGTTCCGTACTTCGACCGCCTGCAACACTCGCTTTGGTTTCGGCGAGCGTTTCGCGGCGTACTTGCCTCCTTCGTCGGACTGCTTGTGGCAGTGGCCATCAATTTCGGTATCGCTGCATCCTGGTCGATTCCGGCTGTGGTGTTGGCGCTGGCGGCCTTTGCGGCCTTGCGTCTCAAGGTGGACATTCTTTGGGTGGTGCTGGTGGGTGCCGCCGTTTCTACCCTTCTCCTATGAGCGATCAGGAACACACATCGAGCGAACAGTTGATGCAGGCTCTCGCCAGTGGTGACCTGGACGCCTTTGACCAACTTGTTCTTCGGCACCAGAAGTCAGCTTGGGCCATCGCCTGCCGCTTCCTGGGGGACCGGCACGAGGCCGAGGACGTGGTGCAGGACGCTTTTCTGAGACTTTTGGCGGCCGCCGGCCGCTACCAGCCGACCTGCTCCTTCAAAACCTACTTTCACCAGATCATCTCCCGCCTGTGCCTGGATCGGGCGAAGAAGAGGCTACCGCGATGTCTGGATACGATGCCGGACGTGTCTGACTCCGGACCGGACGCCCTTGGCGAGATGGAGAAACGACAGGACGCGGAAGCGGTGCGTACTGCTCTCGCTGCTTTGCCCCCACAGCAGCGGCTCGCTGTCGTGCTGCGGTATTACGAAGGTCTAAGTTATCAGGACATTGCGTCGGCCCTTGAGACGACTCCAAAAGCTGTCGAACGCCTGCTGGCTCGTGGCCGGGATCATCTCCAGGCGGCTCTGAAGACGTGGAAAGATTTTTGATGGTACGCGGGGGTTTTTCGCTTTCGAGTCGTTTAAGTGTACAGAAAGGTCATTCGTATGTTCTGGTGTTCGAGAGTTCGAAGGCAATTGGGCGCTTACCTCGACGGGGAGTTATCCCTCAAGAACCGAACGGCCGTCGAGCGTCATTTGGTGCGCTGTCGGCCGTGCCGCACCGCATTGGAGAGCCTTCACAGGCTTGAGCGAGCCTTACAGATCGCGGAGGTCCCGCCTGCCCCGCCGAGTCTGGCCTGGCAGATCATGGCCAAGGCGCGAGAACGCCAAAACACCGAGATGGAACGGAATGCAATCCGTCTTGGGCACAGGTTGGCCACATCCCGGCCTTGGGCTTTCAAGGTCGCTGCCGCCGCTGTGTTGGCCTTCGGTCTGGCCGCCGGCTCGTATATGGGGCGGTCGGTGTCGCAGACCGTGACTGCCCAGACGGCTGCGCAAGCTGATCCGCTGGCTGTGTACAACCTGGATTATCTGGCCGATGCACCCGAGGGATCGCTGGCGGATAGTTACCTAGCCCTGGCGTCGAGTGACAGAGGATACTGACTATGGTGAGGAAATACGCGTTTCTGTTGATCGTGCTGTCGGTAGCGTTGAATATCGGGTTCGCAGGCATTTGGGCGGCGCAGACAGTAGCGGGACATTGGCCCGCCTGGGAGGGGTGCGGCCACGAAGGCGGCGACGGAGCCGTCTGGTGCCCCCTTTATCGCAGCCTTGCCGTGACAGATGAGCAACGCCAGCGATTGGAGCCGCGTCTGGCCCAGTTCCAGCAGGCATCGCGAACTCTCTGCCAAGAGACGCAGCGCGAGCGTGCGGAGCTGATTGATCTGGTCGCCGCCGCTGAAACGGATCGCACGGCGATCCGGGCGAAGCAAGAAGAAATCCTCGCCGGCCAGCGCCGGATGCAGGAACTTGTCATTGAGCAACTCTTGACCGAGAAGAAAGTCTTGACAGCCGAGCAGCAGAAAGAGTTGTTTGACATGATTCGCCGACACAGCGGGTGCATGGGACCCGCCCTGATGGGCGGCGGTCCCGGAAAAGAGAATCAGTTGTCCCCCAGGGTCTCCCCGGGTAGTTCCCGGGATGGCTATGGAGGCAAACATTGAAAGGAGATCAAACATGAGCAGAAGTGGATTGTTGCTGGCGGTAGCCGCGTTGGCACTTTGCGCGGCGTGGGCCGTGTATGCCCAAGGCCCGGGACCGTTGGCGGCAGGCGCGCCCAGCGCGACCGAGCAGTGCGTTGCATGCCCAACGCCTGCCTGTGAATCGGCAGGTTGTTCCGGAGGCTGTGGTTGTTCCGGAGGCTGTATGGCGTGGCCGGCCTTCGCGGACAAAGACAATGACGGCGTATGCGACACGGCGGGCACGTGCGCCAAACAGACCAATGGCGGATGCCTCGCTCGCAAAGGCTGTGGCCGTCACTGCTCCAGCCTCTGACGCGATGGCAGACACAGAGCGGCAATTGACGTACTCCACTATCGTTTTACTCTCGCAGATCCGCGATGGTCGCGTCCGGCCGTCGCGGATCTGGACCCCGGAGATCCCTTTGAGCACTTGCAGGGCTACCTTTGTCTTGATTGGCTTGTTGACAACCGCCGGCTGCTCCAACCTTGATCCGTGGTCGGAGATGCGGAAGGCACCTGCTGCGCCCGGGACGGTCTCTTCAGCCCGCCCTGCCAGCCAGCCTGTGACATCACGGCCGTCCGGCTTGGCTGGCGGGAAGCTGACACTTGCTCAATGCATCGTGCTGGCCTTGGAGAACAACCCACAGACAGCCAGTTCCTGGCAAGCTGCCCGGGCAGCAGCGGCCAGGGTTGGTCAGGCGAAGTCTGGATACTTGCCGACGGTCGGCTTTACCTCCGGCGCCGCCAAGGGCAACCCGGCTGAACTGGACACCAAAGTAGATGCCGGCGTCGAGAACACGTTCGATGCTGTCTTCGGGGTGCGTTACTTGCTGTTCGACGGCGGCGGACGTGAGGCCCGTGTTCAAGGCGCGGCGGCAGAACTGCTGGCTGCCAACTTCCGGCACAACGCGGTACTCCAGGATGTGGCGCTGTCGGTCGAAGAGGGCTACTACGACCTGCTGGCCGCTCAAAGGCTTAGGGAAGTGGCCATCGAGACCGTCAAGCAGAGGGATTATCACGTCCAGATCGCCGAGGCTCGCCACCGGATGGGCTTGGTGGCCAAGTCCGATATTCTCAAGGCACAGACCGAAAAGGCGGATGCCGACCTGGGATTGGTGCAGGCCGAGAACGCTGTGCACCTGGCCAAGGGCAGGTTGGCCAGCGCGATGGGCCTGCGGGTTTCCGAACCGTTCGAGATTGCCGATGTCCCCGACGCCAATCCTCAGCAGGAACTGGCGGACATCGAGTCACTCCTGGACGAAGCGGCCAGAAACCGACCCGAACTCCAAGTCGCCCTGGCGCAAATCGAGGTTCAGCACGCCGGGGTCAAGGCGGCAGAGGCCAGCTTCTGGCCGACACTGTCCTTTGACGCCGGCCTCGGCTGGCTCGGGAGGACGTTCTTCCCCAGCCAGAATCAGTGGAACGTCGGCGCGGCTCTGGATGCGCCTCTGTTTACGGGCTTTGACCGCACCTACCAATTGCATCGCGCCAAGGCGGACTTGGCGAGGGCCATCGCGGATCAACGGGGCGTTCTGCAAGGTGTGGAATTGGAGGTCTGGACGGCTTACTGGCAGATCATGGAGTCCAGCCAAGCCGTGGAAGCGGCCAGCCGCTTCGTGGCCAGCGCAGAGGAGAGCGCCCGCGTGGCCGAGGGCGAGTACAAGAACGGCACGGGGTCCATGATCGAACTGATCGACGCGCAGACCGCACACACGGCCGCCAGGACGCGGCTGATTCAGGCCCGGCTTGACTGGTACACCGCGATGGCGCGGTTTGAGCGTGCCGTGGGCCGCACGATGGCGTCGGAAGGGATTGTCACAGAGAAAGTGAAGCCTTGAAACGAAAGAACCGAAGAATCCTGTTCGTCCTGGTGCTGCTGGGTGCGGCCGCGGGCGTTGGGACATGGTCGTACTGGCCACGCGGCAAGGCCGGCAACAACGGCCCGGTTACGGCCAAAGTCGTGCGGCGAGACTTGGCGTCCACGGTGTTGGCCACCGGGGTGGTCAAGCCGCAGGTGGGCGCGGAGGTCCGCGTGGGTGCGCGCATCTCCGGGAAGGTCGAGCGTCTGTTCGCCAACATCGGCGATGTTGTGAAGAAGGGGCAGGTCATCGCGCAACTCGAGAAGGCCGACCTGGAGGCGAGAGTGAATGAGCGCACCGCCGAGCTTCAGATGGTTGAGGCCAAGCTCGCGGCCGTCAAGTCCCTGCGGCCGCGCGAGATCGAAAAGGCACAGGCGGACGTGGACCAGTGGCTGGCCACGGTCGAACTCAATCGCAAGGAACTTGGTAGACAGGAGGAACTGCTCAAGCAGGACTTCACCTCCGAGCAGGCTCGCGACCGGGCGAAGGAGCAGCTTGCCGTTAGCGAGGCCCACCTGGCGTCGGTCCGCAAGGCTCTGGAACTTGCCCAGACAGGCTACGAGGAGGACCTCAGGCAGGCCGTCGCCGACTTGGAACGCGCCAAGGCGGTACTGGCCAATGACAGGGTGCAACTCTCCTACGCAACCATCACCGCGCCGATTGATGGCGTCATCGGGTCGGTTTCGACCCAGGAAGGCGAAACGGTGGCCGCTGGCCTCAACGCCCCGACGTTCGTGACCATCATCGACCTGGCCCGCCTTCAGGTGGATACCTTCGTGGACGAGGTGGACATCGGAAAGGTCAAGCCGGGCCAAGCGGCGACCTTCACCGTCGATTCCTTCCCGTCGCGCGAGTTCGCCGGCAAGGTGGTGGCCATCTACCCGAAGGCCGTCCTCCAGGAGAACGTGGTCAACTACGACGTGGTGGTCAAGATCACCGACCCCTATGACGGGTTGCTGCGGCCGGAGATGACCGCCAGCGTCACCATCTCCCTGGAGGCCCGCAAGAACGTTCTGACCCTTCCGCTCAAAGCCGTCAAACGGGAGCGAGGCAAGAGCGTCGTGTATCTAATGTCCAGTGGCAGCCCCCAGCCACGAGAGGTCAAGATCGGGTGGAAGGACTCTCAGTGGGTCGAAATCCTTTCCGGCCTGGACGAGGGCCAGACGGTCCTGCTGGAGTCCCCGCCGGGTGAATCACCCAAGTCGTGAGGCAAACGCATGATTGAACTGGAAGGCATAGAGAAGACCTACGTGGCCGGTTCGGTGGAAACACGCGTGCTCAAGGACATCTTCGTCCGCATCGAGGCGGGCGAGTTCGTCGCCATCATGGGCGCGTCGGGCACCGGCAAGAGCACCTTGATGAATATCCTGGGCTGTCTGGACAAGCCCACCGCCGGACACTATCGACTGGACGGCACGGACATGGTGAGCCTGGACGACGATGCCCTGTCGCATCTGCGGAACAACAAGATTGGCTTCGTCTTCCAGAAGTTCCACATGCTGGACCGGGCGACCTCGCTGCGCAACGTCATGCTGCCCCTCATATACGCCCCCGAGTACCCCGACGACGCCGGGATTCAGGCAGAGAAAGCGCTGGCTGCCGTCGGTCTGGCCGACCGCATGACATACAAGCCCAGCCAACTCTCCGGCGGCCAGCAGCAGCGAGTGGCCATCGCACGCTCGCTGATCCGCAATCCGTCGCTCCTGCTCGCGGATGAGCCTACCGGCAACCTTGACCGCCGCAGCGGATTGGAGGTGTTGGCAATCTTCCAGCAACTGCACCGTCAAGGCAGAACGATCCTCCTGGTCACGCACGATGAGGCCGTCGCGCGGCACGCCCAGCGCATCCTCGTGCTCAGGGACGGAACGGTCGCCGAGGATCACCCCGTGGCCCAGCCCTCGGACGCTCTGGCAGAACTGGGGGCCATGCCCCCGGAGGTCTCCCAATGAACTTCTCCCGCATTTCCGCAGAGGCCGCGTGGTCGCTGGCCGCCCATAAGCTTCGCACGTTTCTTATGATGATCGGCACCCTGGTCGGCGTGTCGGCCCTGACGGTTATCCTTGCCATCGAGAAAGGCACACAGATCGAGGTCGCCAAGCGCGTCGAGTCCTTCGGCACGCGCCTGATCAAGATCAACACCGGCGGGGGCAAGGGATACACCAAGCCCACCCCCAACATCACGACGCTTCGCCTGGAGGATGCCGAGGCCATCCGCGCGTCCGTGGCCGGCTGGGACATCGTCACATCAGTCTCCCAACGGAACAACATGCCCGCGAAGGCCGGTAGCAAACAGTGCACGGCCTCGGTCTACGCCGTGGACGCCGACTGGCACGAAGCGATGGACTGGCCCGTGGCACAGGGGGATGGCATCAGTGCCGAGGACGCTGCAACGCTCGCCCGTGTGTGTGTCCTCGGGGCCGGCCTGGCGAGGAACCTCTTCGGCAACGAGAGCCCCATCGGCAGTGACATCTACATTGGAAACGTTCGCCTCCAGGTCAAAGGAGTGTTGGTGCGCCACGACGTCACTCCCGGGGGTGAGGACGAAAACATTCGCGCCGTAGTCCCGCTGACCACCGGCTTGCGGCGACTGTACAACCAGAACCACCTGTCGTACATACGTGTCCGCATGAAGGACCCCCGCCAAGTCCCCGCTGCGGCAGAGGCGATCCGCCAGCTCGTCCACGAGCGCCACCACATTGTGCCTCCCCAGGAGGATGATTTCTCCATTGTGACGGCGGGCGAGGTGGCCGAGGTGGCCCGTGGAATCTCGCTGACGCTGACCAAGCTGCTGATAACTCTTGCGGGGCTTGCCCTGCTGGTGAGCGGGGTGGTGATGATGAACATCCTGCTGTTGTCCGTATCCCAGCGTAGGCAAGAGATCGGCTTGCGCCGGGCGATCGGGGCCACTCGCCGGGCCATATTCGCGCAGGTCTTGTGCGAGTCGCTGACGGTTACGCTTCTCGGGACGGCGGTCGGCTCGCTTTTGGGTTGGACCGTGAGCACCCTGCTGCCGAACTGCACGAAGCTGAAGATCGCCGTCTCCTGGGAACCCTTTGCTCTTGCGACGGCCTGCGCGCTGGTCCTTGGCGTCCTCTTCGGCGTCCTGCCGGCACGCCGTGCGGCGAGACTCAATCCGGTGGAAGCCCTGCGATGAAGCTCGCGCGCAACATCGTGCTTAAGGACGGCGCTGCGGCAGAGGATCGGGCCGTCCCGCAGCCACGGGATGCGGAGCGCGAGGTCCGGGCCCCGGCGGAAAAGGAGGCGTCCAAGTGAGAATCCTGCGAATCGCACAAGAAGGCGCTCGTGCCCTGGCCGGCAACAAGCTCCGCACGTTCTTCATGATGGCCGGGACCATCGTCGGCATCGCGGCACTAACCGTCATCATGGCCGTGGGCAAGGGCACCGAGAAAAAGGTCATGAAGCGGGTCAACGCCTTTGGCACCCACGCCATCATGGTTACAGCCGGCGGCGGCAAGGGCTTCTCCCCTCCGCAGGAAGGGATTACTACGCTACGGCTGGAGGATGCGGAAGCCGTCAGAACCCAGATCGGCGGCGTCGATGTAGTTGGCTCCTTTGCGGTCAAACGCGGCATGTCCATCAAGGCGGGGGTCAATCAGGTTCAAATCACCGTCATGGCGGTCGCGCCGGAGTGGCATGACGCCTGGGAGTGGTACGCCGCTGACGGGGACCCCATCACGGCCGAGGACAACAGCACGATGGCCCGCGTGTGTCTCTTGGGCACGCTGAGCGCCAGCGACCTCTTTGGCAGCCAGAACCCCATCGGCGAGGACATCCAGATCGGCAACGCCCGGTTTAGGGTCAAGGGCATCCTGGAGCTGCGGGGAACCAGCCCGACGGGGGAAGAGTTCGACCGAAGGATCGTCATTCCGCTGACCACCGGCATGCGCCGCGTGTTCAACCAGGACCACATCACGAACATCCGCGTGACGGTGAAGGATTCCAGGCAGATCGAGTCCATCGCCGAGGAAATCCGCCAACTCCTGCACGAGCGACACCACATCACCCCGCCGAGGGAGGATGACTTCGCCATTTTTAGCGCTGCCGACATCGCCAAGATGGCGCGCGGCATCTCCGGCACGTTGACCTACCTGCTGGCAGCCTTGGCCGGACTGAGCCTGCTGGTGGGCGGTATCGTCCTGATGAACATCCTGTTGATTTCCGTGGGCGAGCGGACACAGGAGATCGGCTTGCGCCGCGCCCTGGGCGCAACGCAAGGAGACGTCTTCCGCCAGTTCTTGGTCGAGTCGCTGAGCGTGACGATCATCGGCATGGTCACCGGAAGCTTGTTGGGCTGGGTGGTGAGTATTGCGCTGGCGCGCCTGACCCAATCGCCGGTGGTCATCTCGTGGGAATCGTTTGCGCTGGCGATAGCCTTTGCCTTGGTCGTCGGCGTGTTCTTCGGCGTCCAGCCGGCCAGACGCGCGGCCAGGCTTCGCCCGGTTGAAGCACTGCGATGAAGCTCTCCAGGAACATCGTGCTCTCCATAGAGATACTGGTCGCCCATAAACTGCGAACGCTGCTGAGCGTGATTGGCATTGTTGTGGGGGTCGGGTCGGTCGTTCTGATGGTCTCCGCCGGGCGCGGAGCGGAAAGGCAGATCGTGGACCGCATCCAGGGCATGGGCACAAACCTGCTGATCGTCAACGCGGGGCGGACGATGATCATCGCTGGCCGCCAGCGGCAGATGGACACGGTGCGAACGCTCTTGGTCAGCGACGCCCAGGCCATCGCCAAGGAGTGTCCCTCGGTGTCCCTGGCGGCTCCGGGCGTCGGCAAGAAGCTTGCTGTTCGATGGGAAGACCAGGATGTGCTGACCAACGTCGTCGGCATGACCGCCGACGGCTTCACAGTCCGCAACATCAAGGTGGCCTCCGGGAGACCATTTGACGCGGACGAGAGCCGGGCGGCAAAGCGCGTTGCCATCCTCGGGCCGACCGCTTCGGCCAACCTGTTCGGCAGCGCCGACCCGGTGGGTCAGCAGATACGCATCGGCAAGGTCCCGTTTGAGGTTATTGGTCTGGCCGCGCCGAGGGGAATGGATGTGAATGGAGCCGATCAGGACGATGTGATTCTCGTACCGCTGGAGACGGCCATGCGCCGGATTCTGAATGTGACCTATGTCCAGACCATCTACATCCAAACGCGCGACTCGCGGGCCTTGGGAAACGCCGAGAGGGAGATTGCCTCACTCCTGCGCCAGCGGCACCGGCTCGACAACAAGCCGGACGACTTTACCATCCAGAATCAGGCAACCGTTTTGAAGACGGAACGTGAGACAACCGGCTCCATGACGCTCCTGATCGGCAGCGTGGCGGGCATCTCATTGGTCGTCGGGGGCGTGGGCATCCTGGCCGTCATGCTCATGTCCGTGCGCGAGCGCACCGAGGAGATTGGCCTTCGTCGGGCCCTCGGTGCCCTTCGTCGCGATATCCGGAACCAGTTCCTCCTGGAATCGGCCATGCTCGCCGGCGCGGGTGGCGTGGCGGGCGTAGCCAGCGGCGTGGGGCTCTCGTTTGCTGTTTCAGCCCTGGGATATTGGCCCACGGAGATCTCCTGGCTCGCGGCGGCTGTCGCATTCGTCTTCTCGGTGGCGGTCGGCGTCTTCTTCGGCCTTTACCCCGCCGCTCGGGCCGCAAGATTGGAACCGATTGAGGCGCTCAGGGCGGAATGACCGCCCACATGATCGGAGGTCCGGGAGTCGAACCTTGTAATAGCAAATGGCCATTGACATCCGACGACGCCTTGAACAGAAGGCCCTGGAGGTCGGAGTCTGATTAGTGTTAGAAGAATCACCTTGTTTACGTGAGACGACGAATGGGTCCGGCGTATCCACCGGGTCCTGTGAAAGCTGGATCGGGACCAAGACCAAGGACGCCATGGGCAACCTGCAACAGGTTTGCGATACTGCTTGTGAGACGGGCATCCAGGAACCACTCTGATCGTCCCCGAAGCCGCCCAGTCTTCACCAACATTGACAGCAGCAGCGTGTCGCGGTGGCGCGAGCCCTGGCGAACAATCCCAGCCTGATCGCCTACCGCCGCCCTCGACAGTCACCGGGGCCGTCAGGTGATGGAACTGTTCCGCATGGTCGCACACGAGCAGAAGGCCGGAGTCATCGTCGTGACGCACGACCACCGGGCACTGGATGTCTTCGACCGCATCCTCGAAATGGAAGACGGCATACTGCGGCCCTCCGCGGCTGGCGGCTAAAAGACACACGGGGGCGTTTTAGTTATTTCCCCGGCAGATTGAGCGTGTCGCCAAATATCTGTCGTCTTTGACACTGCCAATTCGTCGAGAGAATGCTCTGTCTCTTTAGTGTGTTGCCGAATCAGTGCGAATGAGCAGGCAAGTCATCGTGCACATGTTCCCTGATGTGGTGGTGCTTCTCGCCCGAAGCGTTCGAGGGATCGACATGGACTGTAACATTGGACAGATACCGCAGATGATGCAGAAGCTGGTGTCGAACTTCCGTGGCAATCTCGTGCCCTTGGCTGACCGAGAGTCCTGGATTGACGGCGATGTTCACCTCTGCATGAAGCCTGTGGCCCAGCCATCTTACGCGCACTTCGGATACATCCTGAACACTGGCCGTGTGATGCACCGCATGTCGAATCTCATCGAGGACCTCGGGGTCTATCCCGTCAAGCAAACGAGTGAAGACACTCTTGCCGGATTCCCATACGATGTGGAGGATGGCCACGGTAATGAGAAGACCAATGATGGGGTCCGCCAAAGGCAGGCCCAGCCAGATTCCGATGGCCCCGAGAAGAACGGCCAAACTGGTCAACCCATCGACACGAGCGTGATGGCCATCGGCAATGAGCGCTGCACTGCCGATCTCTCGGCCAACCCGAAGACGAAACTGCGCCACAACTTCATTGCCGAGGAAACCGATCACCGATGCGACACCTACGGCCCATAGACGCATTACAATCTGGGGGTGAATGAGGCGGTCTATGGATTCGTAGGCGGCGACAACGGCGCTCAAGAGGATGATTAGCACAATGACTACGCCTGCCAGGTCTTCTATGCGACCGTAGCCGTAGGTGAAGCGTCTGCTCGGCTTCTGCCGGGCAAGAATGAAGGCGAACCATAGTGGGACGGCGGTAGCCGCATCGCCGAAGTTGTGAATCGTATCGGCCAATAGTGCCACACTTCTCGAAAGAAACACGATGATAACCTGAAAAACGGCTGTGGCAAGCATTCCGACGAAAGACCACTTGACAGCCCAAATCCCTCGTTCGGTGATGAGGAGAGAGGGGTCCACCGCACCGTGCGTGTGGACCTGAGAGCTATGCCCATGTCCGTGCTCGTGTGCTGACCGGCCTTTATGAGAACGTCCATAGCTAAACATATAGCAAGGATGGTAGCGTGTCAGGGGCGGAGAGTCAACGCCAAGTTATGAATGGGAAGGGTGGATTGAAACGGTCAAGCGCGTGTAGGGCGGAGTAGACGTAGCGGGACCGGATTGTTCTTCTTGGGGGGCGAGACTGTTCTTCTGTGAGTACCGGAGTCGGAGAAGGACTGTCCGCATTTCATTGGGGGTTTGGATGATCGACAACACAAGCAACGATTGGACTCTGTGCGAACGACGCGGCTTCCGTTCTTCGCGTCCTTCGTGCTCTTGGCGGTTTCAAAGGAACGCGTGGGTTAAGAACCCACCCTACGACTCATGCCGCAGGCATCGTATGCGGTCGTCGTCCCACGGGGACGCGGCTCGTTTCGTCCGTTTGCAGGGGCGCAGGATCATTCGCCCGTGTGTGTCAGTCATCGTTCACCATGGGGGCGAAAAACTCCTCGCCCCTACTTCAGGTTGATCGAGCCGCTGCCGGTCTGCAAATGGAGCTGGCCCGTGCCCTCGCCCACTTTGCCGGTGACTTTCTTCTTGTCGATGTTGCCGCTGACGGTGATGGGCAGGGCGGTGTGGACCGAGCCGTAGTCGGTGCGGAGATCGACCGCGCCGGAGAAGCCGGGCGGGGCGGTGAAGTCGATACTGCCATAGGAACTCCTGGCCTCGGCGGTCAGGTTGGCGGGGGTGGCGGGGGTGCAGACGATGTTGACGCTGCCGCTGCCCGAGTTAGCCAGGAGCTTGGCCGTAGTGATCTCCTGGGCTTTGACGTTGCCATAGGAGGTGGACAGATCCAGAGTCGGGGTGTCGATCGCGGTCAGGTCCAGACTGCCGCTGCTGGAGCGCACTTTGAGGGAGTCGCCTTTGAGATGGTGGCAGGCGACCGAGCCGTAGGACGTGTTGGCGAGGCAATCGCGGAAGGTGGCGTTGGCGAGCGCGATTTTGCCGCTGTCGGTCTTGAGATCGAGGCTGGTGCCGGTGAACGTCTCGCAGGCGATCGCGCCGTAGGAGGTCACCATCTTGGCCTCGCCTTTGAGCTCGGTGGCCGTAATGGAGCCGCTGCTGCTGCGGAGCAGGGCCGTCGGTCCGGCGAGGCTCTTGCCGGTGATAGAGCCGTACGAGGTGTCCAGATCGACCGGTCCATCGATCTGCTCGGCCTTGATGGACCCGCTGCTGGTTTTGCCTTTGACCGAGCCCTGGAGGTTGGTCGTGCTCAGGCTGCCGTAGCTGCTCTGGCACAAGACGTTCAGGCGGCGGGGGGCGGTGATCTCGTAGCTGACGGCGATGGAACGGTTGTTCTCAAGGTGCGGATGGTCGGCCCGGATCTTCAGGACGTTGTCGGCGGAGTCCAGGCGGATCTCTGTTTGTTCGGCCAATTGCTGGGCTTCCTCTTGCGTCGGGGCGTATGCGGCGATCTCGGCGGTCACGCTGCACTCATTCGTATCCGCTCCGGTGATGGTGATGGACCCGGATGACGTGGCGACGTCCAGCGTGCTACCCGCCTGGCAGGGGGCTTGGCGGCTGACGGTGCGCTTGTACTTGGCCTGGTTGAAGCCTCCAAACTGGAGATCGCACCCGCCGAGCGACAGGAACGCCAGGACGGACAAGCCAATCACTACACCAAGCCATGGATTCCGCGGTCTCATCGCAATGTCTCCTTTAGCCTTTCTGGCTATCGAATCGTAATCGAGCCATCGTGGGTTCTGAGGTGGACTTTGCCTGCGCCGTCGCCGAGGCGGCCGGTCAGAGACCTGCCGATCTTGCCCTCAACCGTCATCGGCAAACTGGTATGGATCGAGCCGTCGCCGGTGGACGCGTCCACCACGGCCGACAGTCCGGGCGGGGCGATGAAGGTGATTCCGCCGGAAGAGGTGGTGGCCGTCACGTCCGGGGCTTTCGGCGCCTCGGGGGTGTACTCGAGATAGATCGAGCCGTCGTTGGTGTGACATTCGGTACGCTCGGCGGCAATGTGCTGGCAGCGGATGGACCCATCGTTGGTACGCGCGGCGATGCTATCGGCGCGAACGTCCGTGAGCACGATGTTGCCATCCGAGGTCTTGGCCGTGCAGGATTTCGCCGACGAGTCGGCGATCTTGACGCCGCCGTCGTCGGTCTGCACGTCGAGCGTCTCGCCTTCCAGCCGGGTGCAGGTGACGCTGCCATCGCCGGTCCTGAGCTTCACGTTGCCCTTGACGGTCTCGGCTTCCACGCTGCCGTCCCCTGTCCTCGCATCGACAGGGCCGGTGATGTCCGCCACATGCACGGCCCCGTCGCCGGTCACGAGCGTGAGATTGGTCTGTACCGGTACTTGCACATCGAGGGACACCGTGTACCACTCGCCCATGCTCATATGCGGCCTTTGGGTGACCACCTTGAGGCCCGCGCCGGCCGGCTCGAGTCTCACTTCGATCTGCTCGGCCAGGTCCTGGGCGCGTTCCTGCGTTTTGGCGTGCGCGACCACTCGGGCCTGCACCTTGCATTCGGTCGTCTCGACGCCGTGGACGGTGATCGAGCCGTCGCCCGTCTCGGCGGAGAAGGACGATCCCTCGCTCAAGGGGGCCGCCAACTCCACCTTCCGCTCGTACCTGGCCCGATCCGTGTCGCCGGCATCGATGACGATGCACGAATCGCAAACCAGTAGCACCAAGACCAGCCAGCCGGCTAACGCGACCCTTGTGTACAATCCTCTGGTCATTTCTTCCCCTTTCCGTGACATGCAGGTCATCTGTTGTGAATCCGCCTCCATATGTGTACGGCCTAAGCCCGTGCATGTCAATGATGGCGTACCCTTTCCACACCTGCGTCTGTGAAGATAGTCGCAAAAGCCGCAGCATGATTTCGGGAAATCCGCCTTTTCCCGGGGCGATGAATGTGCCAGAACTGGATATTTGACGGGCCGACGGGGACTGGCTATAATGCGACGCGGTTGTATGGGTGTCGCCGGTGTAGCAGCGCCCGGCGGCGCGATATGGATCAAGCAGATTTTCCAGCGGAGTGGAAGAGTCATGATTGCCGGACTGACCGCAGCCGACTTGGTTCGACCTTCGGAGAGACGGCTTGCCTGTTGTTACGATGCGGCCCTGGTCGCGGGGGGCTCCATTATTATCGCGTTGTGTGCCCAGATCGCGATAGGTGAGCCTGTGCCCATCACCGGGCAGACGTTTGCGGTGTTGATGATGGCCGCCTTGCTCGGGTCGCGGCGGGGCACTCTGTGCATCCTGACGTACTTGGCCGAAGGCTTGCTGGGTCTGCCGGTCTTTGCCCAAGGGAAGGGCGGCTTGGCTGCTTTTCTGGGACCCACGGGCGGTTATCTGGTTGGCTTTGCCTTTGCGGCCTGCATCGTAGGTGCCTTGTCCGACCGAACTTGGGATCGACGGGTCTATACTACGGTTGTCGCGATGGTTCTGGGCAACGCTGCGATCTACGCCTGCGGCTTGGCGTGGTTATGGTGTCTGACCCGTCTTTTGGCCAGACCCTTGGCCGGCGGCGTGCTGGCGGTCGGCCTGTATCCGTTTCTGCCCGGTGACCTCCTGAAGATCGCCTTGGCGGCCGTCCTGCTGCCTTCCGGCTGGAAAATCATACGCTATTTTCGACTTGATAGAACGGCCGGTGTCCGCTAAGATAGTAACGCTAGCGGTTCCAGAAGTATCACTGGGGAATAGTGTAACGGCAGCACGAATGACTCTGGATCATTCAGTCAAGGTTCGAATCCTTGTTCCCCAGTTCTTGGTTCTCGATACTCTTTTCTACCCCTGAATCTTGCCCTGTTTCTCGCGTGCCTCACCTGTGGGGTCCGAAGGGCGACCATCCGGTGTGGGTGATGTCCGCCGGTTTGCGGATAGGTGATTTCCATAACACGATGGATGATCGTTGGTCGTGTTGCGCGCTGAAAACGAGGCATGTGATTGAAAGGGGTGAAGCCATGAGAACAGGAAGAAACGTGACACTGGTCCTGCTGGTATTGGGTCTGGCGGGGTCGGCCCGGGCGCAGAGCGGGCAGGTCTTGTTCCGGGGCACGGTGACCGTCAACGAGGCGCACGACGTGGTCCCCGTCTGCTACGGGGACTGCCATGTCACCGTGTCCGTGGACCAAGTCATGGAGGACCCGAATGCCGTCTTGGTGGGGCTGGCATCGGTGCAAGTGTGTTACGCGGTCGCCGCGAACCTGGCGGCTGGAACCACCGTCGAGGTGTACGGCTATTATTGGGGTGGGGGCGGCTGCCCGAGGCAGTACTGCAACCGGGTGCAGATTCGCACGAAGTCCGACTATATCACGCCCCTGGCCGGATACGGCGGCGGCGACTGGATCGTCCTGGGCAACCTGATGTACGCGGTCCCCTCCGGCAACGTGGGAATCGGCACCGAGCAACCGCGCGACAAGCTGCACGTCGTGGGAAACCTGCTGCTCGAGAACACGTCGGCCGTGTCGATGAGGCTGGTCAGCGAACTCGGGCAGGATGCGGGACTCAGCCTGACGAGCGCGGGGGTGGGCGTGAACCTGTGGGAAGTCTTACGCGAGGGCCAATCCGCCGACCTTGTCATCCGTGAGCATTTCCCCTATCCGCCATTCTCGGGCGCCGGCCTCGTGGTGAAAGCCAAGAGTGGGTACGTGGGCCTCGGGGTGGCCGCACCGGCGTACCATTTGGACCTGCCGAACACGCCCAACGAAGCCGGCCAGGCCCGGGCCAACGCCTGGAAGACCTACAGCTCCGGCCGCTGGAAAACCAATATCAGACCCATCGAGAACGCGATGGACAAGGTCCTGCGGCTGCGTGGCGTATACTTCAACTGGAGAGAGCAGGGCACTCGCGACATCGGCCTGATCGCCGAGGAAGTCGGCCAAGTGGTTCCCGAGGTCGTGGACTACGAAGCCAACGGAACGGACGCCCGCTCGCTCGCGTATGACCGGCTGGTCGCTCTACTGGTCGAAGCGATGAAAGAGCAACAGGTGAGGATTGCCCAATTGGAGCAAACCCTGGCACGGAACGAGAACCTCGAGCAGCGGCTCCGTGCCTTGGAGCGTCTGGTCCAGCAGCGTCAGGATTGTCCTGCGCCGACACGAGATACGCCGCAAAGAAGGGAGTAGACGGGTATTCATCTGGGGCTGGACGCTCGGGCACGAACAATGACGCGGTCTGCTGCGGAGGGGAGATGGGGTTGCTCTATTTCGGCCTGGACAGTGGCCTCTGCGCGTTCTGTCTCAAAAAGGCCCGGCTGGCAATTCGAAGGCCCGACGGGCGTGGTGAGCATGCCGGTCCGGCCGGCAAGTAGGCCGATCAAACCGCTCGTCCGGCGTTCGGCTCCTGATCCACACCTATGCCGCACCCGTATTCCGACTCAGGGTGGCAGGGTCTTCAAAACGTGATTCATCGTTCACCATCCATCGCATCGCGCTGCGGCGTGTTGATCACACAACAAAATACTCGATAACATTTTTCAAAAAAAGTCAGTAAAAATACGTATAAATACGGATAGACATTCTTGGAAAGGGCCCATAAGCTTAGCCCAGATTCTCCGAAGATGGAATGAGGCAGGGACTCCAGGTCGGTCGGAGAACCGGGAGGATGTTGCGCATGAGCGTGTGGAGTCGGATCGAGGGCCTAACAGGGGGATCGGAGAGGGTTCGACCCGTTCGGGTGCCCTCTTTCGAGACGCTTGAGCCCAGACTCCTTCTGAGTGCGGACCTCAATGACGCCACCTCTTTGCTATCCCTCCAGTCGCCACTCGAAGAGTCTGCCATCGTCGTGGACCTGGATCAGGAGAATGGTTCCGGCCCGGAGACGCCGCTGGTCAGCTTCGAAACCGGTCAGTCCGCACCGGTCCCGGAAGACTCCGGACAGGCCGAAGGAACGGTTGGCCCGGTGGACAACTCAGACGAAGTTTCGCCGCCGGTCGAGGCAGATCTTGGCTCGGCGGGATCGCTCATGATCACGGGGCTTCCCCAAGTCGAATACAACTCGCAGACCGGGGTGGAGTCGCAAGTCGCAGGGAGCTCATGCGAGAGTGAATCGGCCGGGTTGGCCGTGACAGATCAGCAAGACAGCACCTCTGGATGCGAATCCCTGCCGAGTGAGGCACGTGGTCCCCCGCTGGACGTAAATTCAGCTCTCTCCGATAGTTATGTCACGTCCCTGGAATCGCCTCTTCCGGCGGTGAGCCCTGTTTTCCACACCCAGATGTACCAGGGGGTGGACGTAGAGCCTACTACGGCTCCGCTAACCCAGGAGTTCCCCCTTCTGGGCTTTCCTGCCAGTTATGACCTTCGCAGCCTCGGATATGTCACTCCCGTCAAGAATCAGGGCGGGGCTGGTAGTTGCTGGGCATTTGCGACGTACGGGGGACTGGAGAGCACCATCCTGAGGGATGGTGGAAGCGCGTCGGACTTGTCCGAAAACCATCTGAAGAATTACCACGGCTTTGATTGGGGTCCGACCGCGGGGGGCAATTACTACCTGAGCCAGGCCTATCTGAGCCGGTGGGATGGTCCGGTCAGCGAGACGGCCGATCCTTACCATGACTATGACGACCGGCCTTCACCGGGCGGGCCACCCCAATACTATGTCCGGGAGGTGCTGGAGTTCAACACGGACGACGAGCTGAAAAACGGCCTGATGACTTACGGGGCCGTAGGCACTTCCATGTATATCGATAGTAATTCCGCTCATGGGTATTACAACCCCACGACGTTCACGTACTACTACAACGGGACGAATGGGGGCAATCACGCGGTAACGATCGTTGGGTGGGACGATGCCAAATCGGTGCCCGGGGCACCGGGGCCGGGCGCTTGGCTAATCAAGAATAGCTGGGGCACCGGGTGGGGAAATCTGGGCTACTTCTGGCTTTCCTACTATGACACCAGGGGAGGCAACGACGGCTTCTGTTTCTACGATGCCGTGGGGGCGGATACTTATCAGGGAGTCTATTATTACGATGATTTCGGCAGTGTGACCAGTTACAACTGCCCCTACGGGCTCAATAAGTTCGTCGCCTCATCGAACCAGCAGCTCGAGGCGGTAGGATTCTGGACCAAAGCGGATGGAGCCAGCTATGACCTTCGGGTCTACGATACCCTCACCGGCAACAGCGTCAGCGACCTGTTGGCTTCCGTGACCGGGACGTTGGCTTTCGCCGGATCGCACACCATCGACTTGCCAAGCCCCCTCTCTTTGAGTTCAGGAAACGACTTTTACCTCTCTCTGCACATAACGAACGGCGGGGATTACCCCATGGCGTGCGACCAGCGGAGCTCGGGCTATACCTCGGCATCCACCGCGAACCCCGGCGAGACGTATTGGAGCTGGGACGGTGTCTCGTGGGGGGACATGAACTCCGTCAATGCCACGGCGAATTTCTGCATCAAAGGCTTCGTTACGACCACGACCCCGCCGGAGATCGCGGTGCAGGGCAACGGGACCCCGATCGCCGATGGAGACATGACGCCCAGCGCGACCGATGGCACCGATTTCGGTAGCGTCGCCGTGGGGAGCACGCCGATCACCCGAACCTTCACCGTCAGCAACGCTGGTACAGGGCCGCTGGCGCTGAAGTCGCTGACGGTGCCGACGGGCTTCACGGTGACGGAAGGTCTGCCCGCCACGCTGGCGCCGGGTGCGTCGGACACGTTCACCGTGCGCCTGGATACCACCGTGGTGGGGACGAAACGCGAGAATATTATCCTCCGCAACGACGACAACAACGAGCATCCGTTCAATTTCGCCATCAACGGCGTCGTGCAGGGACCGGAAATCACAGTCCTGGGCAACGGCGTTTGGATCACGGACGGGGACACGACTCCCACCACGCTGGATTGGACCGACTTTGACAGCGTGACCTTGTGGGGCAGCCCGGTCAATCGCACGTTTACGGTGCGCAACGACGGCAATCAGCCCCTGACTCTCGGGACGGTAGTTGCGCCGGCAGGTTTCGCGGTGACAGAGGGTCTATCGACCAGCCTGGCGCCGGGGGCCTCGGACACCTTCACCGTGCAAATGGACACGAACACGGCAGGAACCAAGAGCGGGGAGATTTCCTTCACCAACAACGACTACGATGAGAATGCCTTCAATTTCCAGATCACCGGAACCGTCGCTCTTGGGCGGCTGTTTGTCGACAGCATGGAGAGCTACACCAGTGCCTCCGGCCAGCGCATCTACCAAATTTGGATTGACGGCCGGACCAACGGCACCGGCTCCCAGGTCGGCCATTCGTCCTCGCCTTACGTAGAGCGGACGATTGTACATGGCGGTGCCCAGTCCATGCCCTTCTACTATGACAACGCTGACACCCCCTTCTACTCGGAGGCCTCGCGCACGTTCACCTCGCCACAGGATTGGACGGCGATCGGCGTCGATACCTTGAGCCTGTGGGTCCGCGGCCGTCCGGCGTCCTTCATCCAGACGGGACCGGCGGCGTTCACGATCAGCGGCGGCGGCCACGACATTTGGGACAATGCCGATGATTTCCGTTTCGTCTACCTGCCGCTCACCGGGGATGGCTCTGTGACGGCCCGGGTCGATGGTCTCGTCAATACGGACCCGTGGGCCAAGGCCGGTGTGATGATCCGCCAGAGCTTGGACGAGGGTTCGGCCCATGCAGATGTGGTCGTCACGCCCGACAATAGCTGCTCGTTCCAGTGGCGGACTACCGCGGGCAGTGGCAGCTCGTACACGGGCTGGAGTGGGGCGCCGGTAACGGCCCCGTACTGGGTCCGGCTGACACGCACCGGCAATACCTTCCGTGCCGAGACCTCGCCCGATGGCACCACGTGGACCCAGTTGGGTGGAACCCAGACCATCACGATGGGAGTTGATGTTTACATCGGCCTGGCAGTGACTAGCCACAACACCTCCACCGCCACCACGGCCCAGTTCTCCAATGTGGCGACCACCGGGGCCGTCGGCGGACCATGGCAGGGAATCTGGCTGGGGAATGATGACCCCCGGACCAACGATCCGGACTATCTGTATGTGGCAATCCAGGATGCGGCCGGGCATGTCGGCGTTGTGAGTAGCGCGAGCACCACGTTGGTCAATGCGTCCGCGTGGACGGAATGGACCATTCCGTTAAGCAGCTTCGCCGGCGTGGATCGGACCCAAGTCAAAACCGTATACATTGGGGCAGGGAACCGCCAGAGTCCGGTCGCGGATGGCCGCGGCTTGGTTTTCGTCGACGATATTGTCCTCGTCGCGCCGGATATCGCGGAGATCTCGGCGTTGGGCAACGCCGTAGGGATCTCGGATGGGGACACCACTCCCGGTGGGACCGATGGGACAGACTTCGGCGCGGTGGTCCAAGGCGGCACGCCGATCAGCCGGGCGTTCACGGTGCGTAACGAGGGTAGCGCGACGTTGACGCTGGGAAGCGTAACGGTGCCGTCCGGCTATACCCTGACAGAGGGGCTCTCCACCACTCTGGCAGGAGGGACCTCGGATACGTTCACGGTCCAGTTGGATACCGGCGTGCTGGGTACGAAGACGGGCGATATCAGCTTCACCAACAATGACGCGGACGAGAACCCCTTCAATTTCCGGATTACGGGAATCGTTCAGCCTCCGTCCCCGGAGATCACGGTGCTGGGCAATGGGGTTTCCATCGTCGATGGGGATGCCACTCCCAGCACGGCGGATGGGACAGACTTTGGCTCGGTAGCGCAGAGGGGCGGAGCTATCAGTCACACGTTCACGGTTCGCAATGACGGCACGGCGACGTTGACGCTGGGAGCCCTGACCGTTCCGGCCGGCTTCACAGTGACGGAGACGCTCTCGGCCAGCCTGACGCCGGGGGCCTCGGATACCTTCACGGTCCGCCTGGATGTGGCGACGCAGGGGGACAAGACCGGGGAGATTTCCTTCTCGAACAACGACAACGATGAGAACCCCTTCAACTTCCAGATTCGGGGGACCGTAGCCCTCCAGTCTGTCGACGACATGGAAAGCTATACGGATGAGCCGGGGTACCGCATCTATGATACCTGGATCGACGGTTTGACCAATGCGACAGGGTCCCGGGTCGGCTATCTGACGGCCCCCTTCGCCGAACGGACGATCGTACATGGCGGGACCCAGGCCATGCCCTTCTACTATGACAACGACCAGAGCCCGTTCTATTCCGAGGCTTCCCGCACATTCGCTTCGGCCCAGAACTGGACGGCCAGCGGCAGCGACGCTCTCGGTCTGTGGGTCCGTGGTCGTCCGGTCCCCTTCGTTCAGGCGGGGCCGGACACGTTCACCCTCGGTGGGGCCGGCCATGACATCTGGGATAATGCCGACGATTTCCGCTTTGCTTACCGGCCGCTGACCGGCGATGGCTCCATCACCGTGAGAGTGGACAGTCTCACGAACACGAATAGCTGGGCCAAGGCCGGCGTGATGATTCGCCAGAGCCTGACCGACGATTCGGCCTTCGCGGATGTGGTGGTGACGCCGGGCAATAGCTGTTCGTTCCAGTGGCGAAACACGACAGGCGGTTCTTGCTCGTATACGGGCTGGAGCGGGACGGCGGTAACCGCCCCGTACTGGGTCCGGCTGACACGCACCGGCGACGACCTCAAGGCCGAGACCTCACCCAACGGTACGACGTGGACGCAGTTGGGCGCCACTCAGACCATCGCCATGGGAACCGATGTCTACCTCGGCCTGGCGGTGACCAGCCACAACAGGGCGACGGCGACAGCCGCCCAGTTCTCGCATGTGACAACCGTAGGTGCCGTTAGCGGTTCCTGGGAAGGGATCTGGCTGGGGGACGATCCACCTCTGACCAACGATCCGGCCGGTATGTATGTGGCGCTGGAAGATGCCGCCGGACATATCGCGATCGTAAATCATCCGGATCCGACGGCGGCAAACGTGCCTTATTGGACGCAGTGGGCGATTCCGCTGAGCAGCTTTACCGGCGTGGACCTGACCCAGGTCAAGACCCTCTACCTCGGCGTAGGCAACCGCCAGAGTCCGGCCGTGGATGGCAGCGGCCTGATCTTTGTCGACGATATCGTTCTTGGGGGGGCGGAGATCGGTGTCTTGGGCAACAGCGCCTGGATCGTGGATGGGGACACGACGCCCGAGGCGCTGGACGGCACGGACTTCGGGACTGCGACACAGGGTGGGGCCGCAGTCATTCATACGTTCCGGGTCCGCAACGATGGTGTGGCGACCTTGACGTTAGGGACGCCAACCGTGCCGAGCGGCTTCGCGGTGGCGGGTCTGGCCGGCAGCTTGTCGCCGGGCGCCTACGATGACTTCACGGTCACGCTGAATACGACGACGCCCGGGATCAAGAGCGGGGATGTTTCCATCCCGAACAGTGACGGCGATGAGAACCCCTTCAACTTCCGCATCGCGGGGTGGGTTAATCCGGTGGGGGGTCTGGATACGTCCTTCGCGGACACGGGCAAAGTCACGACGAATATCGGACCTTCCGGCGATTGGGGGTACAGCGTCGCCTGCCAGTCCGATGGCAAGATCGTGGTGGCAGGATACAGCACCAGCGGCAGCAACAATGACTTTGCCTTGGTGCGCTACAACGCCAACGGTTCCCTGGACACGTCGTTTGATAGCGATGGCAAGGTCACGACGCCGGTCGGATCTTCTTCCGATTACGCTTACAGTGTCGCCGTCCAGTCCGATGGCAAGATCGTGGCGGCCGGGTACAGCAGCATCAGCGGTAACGGCTATGACTTTGCCTTGGTGCGTTACAACCCCAACGGCTCCCTGGACACGTCGTTTGACAGCGACGGCAAGGTCACGACGGCCATTGGATCTTCCGACGATTACGGGCGGAGTGTCGCCCTCCAGTCCGATGGCAAGATCGTCGTGGCTGGGTACAGCTACAATGGCAGCAACTATGACTTTGCCTTGGTGCGTTACAACCCCAATGGCTCGTTGGATACTACGGGGTTCGGGATGGCGGGCAAGGTTACGACGCCCCTCGGTTCTGGCGACGATCACGGCTATAGCGTGGCGATCCAGTCCGACGGCAAGATCGTGGTGGCGGGGGACAGCTATAACGGCAGCAACTATGACTTTGCCCTGGTGCGCTACAACTCGGACGGCTCCTTGGACACGTCGTTCGACGGCGATGGCAAGGTCACGACGCCCATTGGATCTTCCTCCGACTACGGCTATGGCGTCGTCGTTCAGTCGGATGGCAAAATCCTGGTGGCGGGGTACAGCGGGGGCGACTTTGCCTTGGTACGCTACAACTCCAACGGTTCCTTGGACACGTCGTTCGATGGCGACGGCAAGGTCACGACGCCCATTGGATCTTCCAGCGATTACGCCTATGGCGTCGCCCTCCAGTCCGACGGCAAGATCGTGGTGGCGGGGTACATGTGGACCGGTTCGACCTGGGACTTCGCCCTGGCACGCTACAGCACCGATGGCTCTTTGGACACGTCGTTCGACGGCGACGGCAAGCTCACGACGCCCGTCGGATCCGGCGACGATTACGGCCGGGGCATAGCCCTCCAGTCTGGCGGCAAGATCGTGGTGGCGGGGTACAGCTACGATGGCAGCAATGCTGACTTTGCCTTGGTCCGGTACAACACCAACGGCTCTTTGGACACGTCGTTTGACGGCGACGGCAAGGTCACGACGGCTTTCGGGTCGGCCAGCAATTATGGCTATAGCGTGGCCCTCCAGTCCGATGGCAAGATCCTGCTGGCGGGGTATAGCTACAACGGCAGCAACTATGACTTTGCCGTGGTGCGGTACAACGCCAACGGGTCCTTGGATGCGTCGTTTGACGGCGACGGCATCGTCACGACGGATTTCGGATCTTCCGACTACGGCTATAGCATAGCCCTCCAGCCCGATGGCAAGATCCTGGTGGCGGGTTGCGGCGGGGGCGATTTTGCCGTGGCGCGCTACAATCCGAACGGCTCCTTGGACACCTCGTTTGATGGCGACGGGAAGGTCACAACGCCCATTGGATCTTCCACCGATTACGGCTATAGCGTGGCCCTGCAGCCCGATGGCAAGATCGTGGTGGCGGGGTACAGCTACAACGGCAGCAACAATGACGTTGCCTTGGTACGCTACAATGCCGACGGCTCTTTGGACACCTCGTTTGATGGCGATGGCAAGGTTACGACGCCCATTGGGGTTTCCGACGATTACGGCCGTAGCGTCGCCATCCAGTCCGACGGCAAGATCGTAGTGGCCGGGTACAGCTACAACGGCAACGACAATGACTTTGCCTTGGTGCGCTACAACGCCAACGGTTCTTTGGACACCTCGTTTGACGGCGACGGCAAGGTCACGACGCCCTTTGGATCTTGGTACGAGTACGGCTATAGCGTCGCCCTCCAGCCCGACGGCAAGATTGTCGTGGGCGGTTTCGCTTGGGGTGACAGCAGCTACGACTTTGCCCTGGCGCGTTACAACTCCAACGGCTCTTTGGACACCTCGTTTGATGGCGACGGCAAGGTCGTGACGCCCATCGGATCTTCCAGCGACTATGGTTATAGCGTCACCCTCCAGTCCGATGGCAAGATCGTGCTGGCGGGGGAGACCTACAACGGCAGCAACTATGACTTTGCCCTGGTGCGTTACGGCGCCGATGGCTCCGTGGACACGTCATTCGGTGCGGACGGCAAGGTCACGACGGCCCTCGGATCTGCCGACGATAGTGGCCGTGGCGTCGCCCTCCAGTCCGATAGCAAGATCGTGGTAGCCGGGTACAGCTACAACGGCAGCGACTATGACTTTGCCCTGGTGCGGTACCAAGGGGGTTCCCCGGAGATCACGGTGCTGGGCAATGGGGTCTCGATCGCCGATGGGGATGTGACGCCCAGCCTGACCGACCACACGGACTTTGGGACTGTGGCGCAGGGCGGCAGCGCCATCAGCCGGACGTTCACGGTTCGTAATGATGGCACGGGCCTCCTGATGCCAGGAGCCGTGACGGTCCCAACCGGGTACACCCTGACCGAAGCTCTCTCCACCAGCTTGGCTCCCGGAGCGACAGACACGTTCACCGTCCAACTGGACACGGCCAGCGCCGGCACCAAGACGGGGGATATCACTTTCGGCAACAACGACAGCGATGAGAATCCGTTCAATTTCCGGATCACCGGGACCGTGAACCCAGCGGCGGTGAACCTGGCGTTGGGCAAGACTGCGGTGGCCTCGACCAGCTATACGGGTATGCCGGCCTCGAATGCCACGGACGGTAATGCCAGCAGCCGCTGGTCGAGCCAGTTCTCGGATAGCCAGTGGATCTATGTGGACTTGGGCTCGGCCTACACGATCAGCCGGGTCGTGCTGCGGTGGGAGACGGCGTACGGGCGCGGCTACAAGCTCCAAGTCTCGAACGATGCCTCCACCTGGTGGGACGTGTACAGCACGACCACCGGCGATGGCGGTGTCGATGATATCACCTTGAGCACGCCGGCTTCGGGCCGGTATGTGCGGATGCTGGGCACCCAGCGGGCCACGACCTACGGGTACTCCCTCTATGAGTTGGAAGTCTACGGTGGACCAGTGGCGAACCTGGCCCTGAATAAGCCTGCCGTCGCCTCGACGAGCTACACGGGTTTTCCGGCCGCCAACGCGACGGACGGCAATGCGACCAGCCGCTGGGCGAGCCAGTTCTCCAACAATGAGTGGATCTATGTGGACCTGGGCTCGGTCTACACGATCAATCAAGTCGTGCTGCGGTGGGAGGCGGCGTACGGGCGCGGCTACAAGCTCCAGGTCTCCAGCGATGCCTCCACCTGGTCTGACGTGTACAGCACGACCACCGGCGATGGCGGGGTCGATGCTGTTGCCTTGAGCACGCCCGCTTCCGGCCGGTATGTGCGGATGCTGGGCACCCAGCGGGCCACGACCTTCGGGTATTCCCTCTATGAGCTGGAGGTTTATGGCACCAGCGGTGGAACTCCGGAGATCACGGTGCTGGGCAACGCGGTCTCGATCACCGATGGCGATACGAGCCCCAGCACGACCGACGGGACAGACTTCGGGTCCGTGGTGCAAGGCGGCGCTGCGGTCAGCCGGACGTTCATGGTCCGCAATGACGGGGCCGCAGCGCTGACCTTGGGGGCGGTGACCGTGCCGACGGGCTTTACGCTGACAGAGGGCCTCTCAACGACTCTGGCGGCCGGAGCATCGGACACGTTTACGGTCCGGTTGGATGCGGCGACGCTGGGGACCAAGAGCGGCGAAGTGTCGTTCGCCACGAATGATTCCGACGAGAATCCGTTCAGCTTTGCGATCATGGGGGCCGTGAACTCGGCGGCGGTGAACCTGGCGTTGGGCAAGACCGCCGTGGCCTCGAGCACCTATACGGGTTTCCCGGCGTCGAATGCGACGGACGGCAATACCAGCACCCGCTGGGCGAGCCAGTCTTCGGATAGCCAGTGGCTCTATGTGGACCTCGGCTCGGTCTGCACGATCAACCGGGTCGTGCTGCGGTGGGAGACGGCTTACGGGCGCGGCTACAAGCTCCAAGTCTCCAGCGATGCCTCCACCTGGTCGGACGTGTACAGCACGACCACCGGCGATGGCGGAATCGATGATATTACCTTGAGCACGCCGGCGTCCGGCCGGTATGTGCGGATGCTGGGGACCCAGCGGGCGACGACCTACGGGTACTCCCTCTACGAGCTGGAGGTCTACGGTGCATCGGTGCCGAACCTGGCGTTGGGCAAGACCGCGGCGGCCTCGACGACCTATACCGGCTTCCCGGCGTCGAATGTGACGGACGGCAATGCGAGCACCCGCTGGGCGAGCCAGGCTTCGGATGGCCAGTGGATCTACGTGGACTTGGGCTCGGTCTACACGATCAATCAAGTCGTGCTGCGGTGGGAGGCGGCGTACGGGAGAGGCTACCAGCTCCAGGTCTCCGGCGATGCCTCCACCTGGTCGGACGTGTACAGCACGACCACCGGCGATGGCGGAGCCGATGCTGTTACCTTGAGCACGCCCGCTGCCGGCCGATATGTGCGGATGCTGGGGACCCAGCGGGCCACGACTTACGGGTATTCCCTCTATGAGCTGGAGGTCTATGGCGGGACGGCGGGCCCGGAAATCACGGTGCTGGGCAACGCGGTCTCGATCGCCGATGGCGATACGACCCCCAGCACGGCCGATGGGACGGACTTCGGGTCGGTGACGCAGGGCGGCGTCACGGTCAGTCGAACGTTCACGGTCCGCAATGATGGCGGCGCAGCGTTGACCCTGGGGGCGGTGACCGTGCCGACGGGCTTTACACTGACCGAGGGTCTCTCAACGACTCTGGCGGCGGGGGCATCGGATACGTTCACGGTCCGGCTGGACACGACGACATTGGGGACCAAGAGCGGCGAGGCGTCGTTCACGACGAATGACTCAGATGAGAATCCGTTCCACTTTGCGATCACAGGGACTGTGAGCCCGGTGGCGGTGAACCTGGCGTTGGGTAAAACCGCCGTGGCGTCGAGCACCTATACAGGTTTCCCGGCCTCGAATGCGACGGACGGCAATACCAGCACCCGCTGGGCGAGCCTGGCCGTGGAGGGCCAGTGGATCGATGTGGACTTGGGCTTGGTCTACGCGATTAGCCGCGTGGTGCTGCGGTGGGAGGCGGCGTACGGGCGCGGCTACAAGCTGCAAGTCTCGAACGATGGCTCCACCTGGTCGGATGTTTACAGCACGACCACAGGCGATGGCGGAATCGATGATATTAGCTTGGCCACGCCGGCTTTCGGCCGGTATGTGCGGATGCTGGGCACCCAGCGAGGCACGACCTACGGATACTCCCTCTATGAGCTGGAAGTCTACGGTGGCGGCGGGGGCGGAGCTCCGGAGATCGCGGTGCTGGGCAACGGACTCTCGATCACCGCTGGCGATGCGACCCCCGGCACGGCGGACGGGACGGACTTCGGGTCTGTGGCGCAAAACGGCGTCCCGGTCAGTCAAACGTTCACGGTCCGCAATGACGGCGCCGTAGCACTGAGCTTGGGGGCGGTGACCGTGCCGAGGGGCTTTGCGCTGACGGAGGGCCTCTCGACCAGGCTGGCGGTGGGCGCCTCGGATACGTTCACGGTCCAGTTGGACGCGGCGGCGGCGCTGGGAACCAAGAGCGGCGTGGTATCGTTTGCCGTGAATGATTCCGATGAGAATCCTTTCAGTTTCGCGATCACGGGGACGGTGGCCCCGGCGGTGAACCTGGCGTTGGGCAAGACCGCGGTGGCTTCGACCACCTATACCGGTTTCCCGGCGTCGAATGTGACGGACGGCAATACCGGTACCCGCTGGGCGAGCCAGTCTTCGGATAGCCAGTGGCTCTATGTGGACCTCGGCTCGGTCTCGACGATCAGCCGCATCGTGCTGCGCTGGGAGGCGGCGTACGGGAGGGGCTACCAACTCCAGGTCTCGAACGATGCCTCCACCTGGTCGGACGTGTACACGACAACCACGGGCGATGGCGGCGTGGATGATATCACCTTGACCACGCCGGCTTCCGGCCGGTACGTTCGCATGCTGGGCACCCAGCGAGCGACCACCTACGGGTACTCCCTCTATGAGTTGGAAGTCTACCCTGGGCTCGACAACCTGCTGCCCAACGGCGGGTTCGAGAGCGGCGCCATTGCCCCCTACAGCATCTACGGCACCGCGACCAGCGGGATCGTCACCGCCTGCGTGGGTGCGGACGTTCCCGAGACGCCGATTGAGGGCACGCGCTGCCTGCATGTCGTCGTTCCTGCGGCAGGGGTCTATGACTGGGACGTCGGCATGGTGGACGACAGCCAGACCTTCCAGGCCGGCAAGACGTACACGTTCTCCGCCTGGGTCAAGTGCAAGTCCGGCACGCTGGCATTTCGCATGAAGCCGGAACACGGGGAAGATCCCTGGGTAGGCTACAATGAGCAGGTCTTCATCGCCACTGACCAGTGGCAGGAATTCAGCGTAACGACCCCTGTCATGACAGCGGATGTGACGCCCGCCAGCCCCACCTTCCACCTCGCGTTTGCGCCCGGCGACTTCTGGATCGACGATGTGAAGTTGTATGAGGCGAAGTAACTCGGAGAACAATGTCCCGAGCCGTCCGGCCCCACGATGTCCATCGTTGGCGTCAGACTGATCGTGGGCCAGCCCGGCGCTGTAGATTGGCCACTCTATGCCCAGATTGGCCAGAGCCATTGCCGTCGGGTGTGCCCATCATATCGCGCAGCGTGGCAACAACCGCCAGGATGTGCTCCTCGTGATCGACGATGTCGTAGTGGATCCTGGGAAACAGGGCAAGCGGTTTTGCCGCCGTGAGATGCCGGGGGGTTCAGAGGCGGGGCAAGCGCAAAGTCGTTCGAGAGTACGTGCCCCCATGTCATTGCGAGCGTAGCGAAGCAATCTGGGCTCCCAAACGCGACTCGTTGCGTTTGGGGTCCCTTCCCATCCCAGGGATTGAGATTGCTTCGTCGCTGCGCTCCGCGCAACGACATAGGTACGACCTGACAGACGACTCTGCGTCCGCCCTGGGTTGGGAGGCGAATTGTGTTCCCGTCTCATGGCGGATTCGGTATCATGCAGGGCGATTTTGCCAAGGAGGACTATATGAAGCTTCTTCTCTCTCGTCCCTGCATCGCCATCCTCTTGACCTTCGCACTCACCGACTGCCTGCGGGGGCAGGCCGCGCGGAACTCCCAGGGGCAATCCCGGGCGACAACCGGTCGCTCCGCCGTCCGCGTCTGGGAAGAGCAAGTCACCATCCCCACCTACCTCATCGGCCCGCCGGACCCCAATCCGCAGTTCTACTTCGGCGGGGCCTCCCAGGGAGCACAGCAGCGCATTTACCCTTACCCGGTCTACGACAATCTCACCACCGAGAAGGCAGACAAATCCTACAAGATGGTCTACCTCGAAAATGAGTATCTCAAAGTGGGCATCCTGCCCGAGAGTGGCGGGAAGATCTTCGAGGCCATCGACAAGACCAACGGCTACAACTTCTTCTACCGCCAGCATGTCATCAAGCCCGCCCTGATCAGCCTCCTGGGGGCGTGGATCTCCGGCGGGGTCGAGTGGGATGTCCCTCATCACCATCGGGCCACCTCCTTTCTCCCCGTCCAATACACGAGGGCAGAAGCGGCGGATGGCTCCAAGACCGTCTGGGTCGGCGAGCTCGAGCTGCGCGACCGCATGCGCTGGGCCGTTGGCCTGACGCTGCATCCCGGCAAGTCCTACCTGGAGGCCTCCTTCCGCGTGGTCAATCGCACCCCGGTGCCCACCTCGATGCTCTGTTTCTCCAACGTGGCCGTCCACGTGAATGAAGACTACCAGGTGATTTTCCCACCCAGCACCCAGTGGGGGACGGGCCACGGCAAGCGGGATTTCACGAGTTGGCCCATCAGCAACGACGTCGATCTGAGCTGGTATAAGAACATCCCCGGCAGCCGTTCCGTCTTTGCGTGGAACTACCGTGAGGATTTCTCCGGCGGCTACGACCACGGGAAGAAGGCCGGCACGATGAGCATCGCGGACCACCGGGTCGTCCCCGGCAAGAAATTCTTCACGTGGGGCAACGGGCCCGCGGGCCACGTCCAGGACACGCTTCTGACCGACTCCGACGGCCCCTACATCGAGCTCATGGTCGGCGCCTATTCCGACAATCAGCCGGATTACAGTTGGATGACGCCCCACGAGACGCGGAGTTGGACCCAGTTCTGGTACCCGTTCCGGGAGATCGGAGGCGCCAAGAACGCCAATACGGAGGCCGCAGTCAACCTCGAAGTCAAAGACGGCAAGATTCGTGTCGGCTGTCACGCTACCTCCGATCACCCGGCGGCCAGCGTCTGCCTCAGGCTTAGAGACCAGGTCCTTTTCCAGGAGACCGTTGCCATCAACCCCGGCCAGCCCTTCGTCAAGGAAGTGGCCCTTCCCGCGGGTGCGGACGAGCACGACCTGCGCGTCTCTCTCTCGGCCCAGGGCCGGGAACTCATCGCGTACTCTCCTGTCAAGCTGCCACCCGGGGACCGGCCGGCTCCCGTCACGAGCTTCCCGCCGGCGGACCAGATCAAGACCAACGAAGAGCTTTATCTGGCCGGCCTGCGCATTGAGGAGTTCCATGCGCCCAACGCCAAACCCGATCCGTACTGGCAGGAAGCCCTCAAACGCGACCCGGGTGACGTACGCGTCAACACTGCCCTGGGCATTGACGCGCTCAAGGCCGGCTGCTTCGCGGAGGCCGAGCAGTACCTCCGCAAAGCCCTCGCACGTGCCACCGATCGCTACACCTCGCCCAAGGATGGCGAACCCTTCTACTACCTGGGTCTGGCGCTCAAAGCACAGGGGAAGACGGACGACGCCCTGGACCAGTTCGCCAAGGCCACATGGTCCGGCGCCTGGCGCAACGCGGGCTACTTCGAAATGGCCCAGATCGCGTCTCTCCGTGGCGACTTCCGGACCGCCCTCACGTACATCGGCAACTCCCTGAACGCCAACGGTGAAGACATCCGGGCCCTGGCGCTCAAATCGGCGCTGCTGCGGCATGCCGGACAGACCGAGGCCGCGCAGGCTACCGCCGCGGCCATTCGCAAAATTGACCCTCTGGACGTTCACGCCCTGGCCGAGCAGTGGATGGCCGGCAAGACGCCGGAGAGCGCCAAGTCGCTCCGGATCGCTGCCAACGCCCACCCGGCCACGGCCCTCGAAGTCGCTGCGGACTATCTCAACGCCGGTCTGTGGCAGGATGGCACAACGCTGCTGACCCAAGTCGTCGAAGACGCCGCCGTAGGGGCGAAAGATCTTTCGCCCGTACAGGTCTCGCCTCTGGTCTTCTATTACCTGGGCTACTTCGCGCAGAAGCTCAACCAGCCCAGCCAGGCCGCCGAGTACTTCCGCATGGCTGCCCGATCCGCCACGGACCACGTCTTCCCGTTTCAAATGGAGCTGATCTCGGTTCTGGAAGCGGCCATGACCGCCAATCCCAGCGACTCCCGTGCTCCCTATTATCTGGGCAACCTCCTCTACGACTGGCAGCCCGACCGTGCCCTTGCCCTCTGGGAAAAATCAGCCTCCCTCGGTGCCGATTTCCCCGTCGTCTACCGCAACTTGGCTCTCATCTACACCCGGCAGGGCAATCAGCGGGACAAGGCCCTGGCCGCGCTCGAAAAAGCCGCTTCCTTCGGCGGCAGCGCCATGGTCTTCAACGAGCTGGACAAGCTCTACGAAGAGAATGGTGTCGCTCCCGAGAAGCGTCTGGCCCTGATGGAAGCGCACCAACCCGTCATCAACCGCGACGAGGTGATCGCCCGCGAGATCAACCTTGCCATCTTCGCCGGCAAAGCGGATTTGGCTCTGCAACTGATCCAGTCGCGTTTCTTCCGCGCCTGGGAAGGCGGCGGGAGGTTCTCGCTCGGCGACTCCTGGGTGAACGCCCATCTCACGCGTGGCCGCCAGCACTTCGCGGCCCAGCGGTACCACGAGGCCCTGGCCGAGTATCAGGCGGCTCTGCAGACGCCCGCCAATCTCCAGGAGTCCGCCGGCAACACCGCCGCACGCAAGGGTGAGATCTCGTACTGGGTCGGGACCGCGTACGAAGCGCTGGGCGACCGCGACCAGGCCCGCCAGTCGTGGCGCGAGGCCGCAGAGGCTTCCACGGCCCAGCCGGCCACCGGTCGCGGCGGGCGGGGTGGCCGCGGCGGCCGCGGAGGGGGCGGCGGAGGTGGCAGTCTCCCGCCCGGCCAATTCAGCGGGCGGGGTGCTATGGGTGGCATAGCCGCCGGCGTTCGCGTGGCGCAGGCCGGCCTCTACTATCAAGCCTTGTCCCTCCAGAAACTCGGGGAAGCCGACCGTGCCAAGGCTCTATTTCAGCAGCTTGTCGACACCGGCACGCAGACCCTTGCCAAAGCGTCCAATCCGACGCCGGGCGCCGATGTCTCGCTCGCGCAGCGCATACAGGCGGCGGACGCCCACTACTTGACCGGTCTGGGACAACTGGGTTTGGACGAAAAGGATAAGGCGAGGCAGGAATTCTTTCTGGCCCTGCAGGCCAGCCCCGATCATTGGGCCGCCAAGACCGCACTGGCAGGAATATGAAGATGTAGCCGACGAGCGATTCTCTGCTTCAACGGCGCGGTGCGATGGCCTGGGAGTACGTGCCGCGCTTTCGTGCGTTGTGACACAAAAGAAAGGCCGCCTCTGGTAAGGAGTGACCTGTGACGAAGAGATCCAGGTGTTCGATTTTGGTGTTTGTCGCATTGCTTGTTTTCTCCAGCCTCCCTGTCGCGAGCGTGTCAGCCCAAGAGGGCTTCACTCCCTTGTTCAACGGCAAGGATCTCACCGGGTGGGTCCCCGTGGGAACGCCGAACGCCTTCACCGTCCGGGAGAATGCCATCTTCTCGACGGGAGCCGGGCCTTATCCCTCCTGGCTGCGCAGCGACAAGCCGTACGAGAATTTCGTCCTCCGTTTCGAATACCGGACGGAAGGCTGGTACGAGGGCGGGGTCCTGATTCACGCCCCCCTGGACGGACCGGGCTCGGCGCTAGGGCTCAAGATCCATCTGCGGCACGACCAGATGCCATACGGCGCCCGCTCTCCGGGCGCCCTTTACGATGTGGCGGCTCCGCGCCGCATCGTCAATCTGCCCTCGGGACAGTGGAACCGCTGTGAGGTCGAATGCAACTGGCCCCAGCTCCGCGTCACTCTCAATGACACTCTCATCCATGAGATCAACATGGATGCCAATGATGTCCTCCGCTACCGGCTGCGCCAGGGCTTCATCGGCCTTCAGAACATCGGCTGCCGGGCGTATTTCCGGAATATCCAGATCCGCTCTCTGCCGGGCCAGGAGCATTGGACCAGTCTGCTGGAGCCCGGCTTGGATGGTCTCCGCAGGCGCGGAGAGACCCAATGGCAGATCCAGAACGACACGCTCACCGGCCAGGGTCCCGATGGACAGGCGACCACGAAGCAGCAATTTGAGGGCCCCTTCGAGCTGCAGGTGTGGGTCAAGACGATTGTCAACGGCAACGGCGGCGTGCTCTTCAACTGCGGCGGGCAGGGCGTCGAGGTGCAATGCTTCAACGCGCCGGACAGCACGAACCCCACCGGCAGTCTCTACGAGATCGCGCCCGCTCGACGCATCGTCAGCCGTGACGAAGAGTGGTTCCTATTGCAGATCTTCAGCGAGGGACCCAGCGCCATGGTCTTCGTCAACGGCGAAAAGGTCTGTGCGACAAACAAACTCAAACCTCCCTACAAGGGGGGCATCGGCTTCCAGCAGCATACCGCCGGCGCCGTCATCCATTATCGCGGCGCCCGCATCAAGACTTGGCCCACGGGGTTTCTGAAATGACTTGGTGCCTCCAGCAGAATGAACACAGAGGGTTTCCCTCTGTCACCCCCGCGCAGAGCCTGTCCTCGACCTGATCGGGGCGGGGGTCCAGGAAAGCCGCGGCGTTGCTGGATTCCCGCCTGCGCGGGAATGACATCAATGCGGAATCGGCCTTGGGCGTATTTCATTCTGTTAGAGGGTGTTTGGAAAGTAGCACGGGCATCCTGCCCGTGAGTATCACGGGCGCGAGCGCCCGTGCGGGCAGGGCCAAGATGGCCCTGCGACTCATGGGCAAGATGCCCATGCTACGGCAAAACCGACTTCTCAAACACCCTCTTGGAGGCTCTTAGGGCCAGACCCCGAAGCAGCAGGGGGCCACACCTGCGCATTTCACCCAGAGCAGTGAGAGTCCACCTGCATTCCTTGGCGGCCCTCTCCGTAACCAGAGTGTCAAATGCGTAGGTCTGCCGCCCGGTTGTTGATGCCGGGGCGGAAAAATCACGAGGGCTGTGGGTCGGATAGCCACAGCCCTCGCTTTTGCGCGTCAGACTATGATGGACGGATCATTGTGCGGCGGGCGCCGCCTTCGTCACGCGAATGTCGTCGAGGTAGATCAGGCCGGCACCGCCTTTCTTCGGACTGGCCCGGTCACCCACGCCGATGGCCAGCTTCTTGATTTTGGAGGCATTGACACCCGTGAAGCTCCCCAGCGGGATTTGCCACGGCGTCCACTGGCTGACTCGCACCGCGTCGGGATTCGAATGGACCACGGTCGCGCTCTTGCCGGTGCTGTCCTGAAGCGAGACATAGAGCTTGTCTTGGCCGTTGCTCGATCTGCCCCGCACGTACAGGGTCAGAGTGTCAACCCCGTTGACCGTCCAGTTCTGCGGCGTGCCCCAGGTCCGCTCGGCCTCGGAATACCACGGGGTCTTCACGTTGTTGTAGTCCAGAGGCATGGACTGCCGGCCGTCGTGGACGATCTTCTGTTCTGCGAACGGGGCGCTGAGGTATCCGACCCGCGAGCCGGTGCTGTTGGTCCAGCCATCGACCCAGGTCTCGTAGATGCGGCTGCCCTCGTCGTCGGTATAGTCCTCGAAGTCCTCCACCGGGAGGAAGTCGGCGGTCGTGAAGCTCCAGAGGCTGCCTTTCCACGGGCTTTCGGGATTGGTCGGATTGACCTCGTCCACGCGCCAGTAGTAGGTCTTGCCCCACTCCAGGTTGCCGGGATCATACGTCGTCGTGTCTGCGGCCAGCCGCTGGCGATAGATACCGGCGGCCGTCGTATCGGCGCCGGCCACGGCTTGAGCATCCGTGCCGAAGTACACGTCATGATTGGTCGCCTCCTCGCCGGCCAGCCACTGCAACAGCACGTTCTGCGCCGCATGAGGCGCTCCGTGAGCAGGTGTTGGACCCGTGGCGCGCAATGGCAGTTGCAGCCAGCCCTGCGGGACGATCTGCCGCGGAATCGACGGGCTTTCCCAGGACAGTTGCGCCACCGCCCCGCCGGTGTTATCGTACCACTCCATGCGAAGGGAGTAGACCTGGCCCGCGACCAGGCTCACCGTGGCGGTGTCGTTCGTGGTGCCGTGGTCGGTCCAGTTGTCGATGAGCGGCCGGCCGTCGAGCCACAATCGCACGCCGTCGTCGCTGGTCGTGGTGAGCCTATAACTCTCGGTGGAGGGAGCCTCGAGGTCGGCCGTCCAGCGGGCCGATACGCTGTCGCTCAGACCGGCGGCGACTTCTCCGCTGCCCCAGTCGTGATTGATCGCCCCCTCCGTTCGTGTCAGCAGGGGGTCGCCCTCGAGGGCCATGCCCTTGAAGTACTGTGCCCTGACGCCGCCGCCGGCCCCGCGCGTGGTGAAGCTCCAGACCTGTCCCTTGTTGGTGGCCGGTCCCGTGAATTCATCGACCCGCCAGTAGTAGGTCTTGTCGAGCTTCAGCGGTCCGGGCTCATACGTCGTGTCGATGGACATGTACCCGCCGGCCGGGGCCGTGCTCACCTGCTCGAAGCTCTCCCCAAAGTAGATCACATGGAACAGGACGCCCATGCCTTTCTGCCAGCTCACGTTCTGATCCGGATCGACGTATTTCATGCCATCGACCGGAAAAGGCTTCCAGGCCGTCAGAGGCTGCACTTGAAAACGCCAGATGTCTCCCTTCCAGGGACTGCCCGAACGCGCCTCGTTGACCTCATCGACGCGCCAGTAATAGGTCGTCCCGGGGACCAAGCCGGCAGGATAGGGGGTGCCCGGCACGCCGACCGGCAGCAGCATGACCGCCCGTCGGCCGCAGAAAACGTCCTTGTCCGCCGGCGTCGCCGCCGTGACTTTATCGAGGTTGTCACCGAAATAGACCTCGTGCAGTTGGGCAAAACTGCCGGCCTGCCACTTGAGAGTGGCCTGCTTCTGGTAGATCGTGTCGCCCTCGCGCGGGTTGGGATTGTTGGCGCGCGGGTCTTCCTTCAGGTGCCCCTCCAGCACGGATTGAATCTCGTCCACGCTCAGGGCCCGGTTGTAGATGGCGACATCATCGATCAGGCCGTTGAAGAGCGTTCCACCCCGGGTTCTTCGTCCGATGTTCACCGCGGCGGTGTTGATCGGCATCGCTCCCGCGTACGCCCATTCCTCCCCCAGCACCCCGTCGATGTAACACTTGAAGATGGTGCCGTCGTAGGTGGCGGCGAGGTGGTGCCACTCGCCCGCCTTGGGCGAATTCGGTGAGCAGGAGTCGCGCCCCGCGTCGTTGTAGAACTGCCAGTAGATCACCCCTCCGGAAGTCTCCGTCAGCTCATAGGGCAGGTCGTTGGCGGCCCAGCCCCCTTTGCTGACAATCGCCATTTCCCCGCTGGCGGTCGCGCGCATGTTGGTCCAGGCGGCAATGGTGATTTGCTTCGTGAGGGCCAGCAGCGGGTCATCGGGAATCTCCACGTAGTCATCGCTCCCATCGAAATCCAGGGCTCCGCCCACCTGCCCTTCGACCCACTTCGGGTTACCCTTGAGGGCGCCGTCGAGGCCGTTCCCCGAGGAGTCGAACGCGATGGCGCCCTGGCCCTCGTCGAACGTCCAGTACCCGACGAGTCCCGGCGGGCCGGCGACGACCGTACACCCCAAGGCCAGGACCAGGGCAGCGGCACAGCGCTGTGAGAAGTGTTGCTTGTGTCTCATGGTGATCCTCCTTCCAGCAAATGTGATAGGCAAAATCTACCAGGACAATATGATCCGCACCGTTTAGCCTACCACCGGAGGTGACAACAAGCAAGTCGTTTTTGGATGGGGCCGCTACATTTTGGCTCCGTGACGTTTCGTGACGCCAGGCTTCCGCCCATATCATTCCCGCGAAAGCGGGAATCCCTCGGCGCTGCGGCGTTCCTGGACCCCCGCCCCCGATCAGGTCGAGGGCAGGCTCTGCGCGGGGGTGACAGAGGGGGGCCCTCTGTGTTCATTCTGTTAGAGGCTCTTGGGATCGGCTGCCGGTCCGCCGCAATCCGTTGGCTCCAGCCAGTATTCGCTGAACAGAGAGAGATCGGCCATGTCAATGTGCCCGTCGGCGTTGAGATCGCAACCGATCCCGGGACTATTCGCATCGGCAGGGACGGTCGAGCCCCAATGCGCGGCGAGCAGCGCCAGGTCGCGGAAATCAACCGTGGTGTCCCCATTGAAATCCCGCGAGGGAACGTGGTTGAAGGAAATCGTCTCGGCCGGCACAAGAAGGCTGCTGACATGATCATAGAACTCAACGTGACAGGCCCCGACCCGTTTGGCGTGATAATCAATAACGAACCAATTGCCGGCGACGCTGAAACGGTCGACGTCGAACTCAAAACCGACCCCGGCGGGCTTCACCCGGTACCACGCACTCACGACGGGTGGCCGTCCGGCGGCCGGCAGGCACGAGCCCTGATAGCTGAGCCACTGTTCGTTGTAGCCCCTCCCGCTCAGCGTGCCCTGTCCCCGTTCCCAGTCAGCCCACGGAATCTGCAGGATTCCGTTCCAGAGTGCGTGGCCCCCCCCAGAGAGGGTGTAGTAGCCGGGTGCGTCAGAGCTAATCACGAGGACCAGTCTAGTGCCCACCATGATGTCGCGGTAGAGGATAGGGCGATTGGGATCGATCACCTCAAGGGGCGTCAGGCCATCACAACGGTAGACCGTGGTCCAGACCTTAGCCAGTGTGGTCAGCGGAAAGACAAGGATGGCAGCCAATACAATGAGTCTTTTCATGCCACGCACTCCTCGCGCAGTTTTGACGATTCCGGGCCTGACCACGCTATCCAAACCGAGCCTCCAACCGATTTGTCGCGGTCTGCGAATCGTGGGCTCCGCGTTACCCATGATACGTGTACACAACACTTCCATTGTACCTCGTTGGCGTAGGAAAATCAATTCCAGGATAGACGCGCTAATCCATCTTCGCGAGATCGAGGAAGACGATGAGCGAAGGATTGCCGACGGGTGTGTAATGGCCGGTGAAGGTCAGGCCGCCCGTGTGGCGATCCACGCGGAAGACGGCGAGGTTGTCGCCCCGCTGATTGCAGGAGTAAAGGAACTGGCCGGTGGGATCGAAATTGAAGCTGCGCGGATAGTTCCCGTGCGACCACTGCTCCCCGACGTAGGTCAGGGCACCGGCAGGGCCGATGGAAAAGATCGCGATACTGTCGTGCAGACGGTTGCCCGCATAGAGGAACCGGCCCTCGGCGGAAACCAGGATTTCCGAGCAGAAGTTGCTGCCGGCGAACCCGGGCGGCAGGCTGGAGACAGTCTGCCGCGCGGCCAGCCGCCCCTGCCGGGCGTCGTAGTCAAACAGGACGATGTTCGACCCTTCCTCCTGCAGGGAGTAGAGCCAGCGTCCATTCGGATGGAAGAAGAAATGCCGCGGCCCGTCTCCCGGCGGCAGCGAAATGGCGGGGGGATCGTTCGGAGTGAGCACGCCCTTGGCGTCATCGAACTTCCAGATGAAGATTCGATCCAAGGCCAGATCCACATGCAGAACGAAGCGCCCCGCAGGATCGGCCTGAATCATGTGCGCATGAGTGTGGTCGTGTCCGCTGAAGGCAAAGCTTCCCGGCGGGGCGTTCGTGGCCTTCCTCGGTCCCAGCGTTCCCTCATCCCTCTTGATGTCCGTGGCGACACCCAGAGCGCCGTCGGGCAGAATCGGCAGCACGGCCACAGAGCCGCCGAAATAATTGGCCACCAGCAGGAACCTCCCGGACGGGTGCACGCTCACGTAGGTGGGCCCGGCCCCGCCGGAAGGGACAGTGTTGAGCAGTCTCAACTGCCCGTCAGTGCGGTTGATGGCGAAGGCGCTAACCGTGCCTTCGTTGGTTTCGCCCACCCGGTCCGTCTCGTTGGCAGAATACAGGCAGGTCCCGGCGGCATTCAAAGCCAGGCAACTCGGACTCGTCCCCACCTCATAGACGCCGCGTGGTGTCAGGGCCCCGGTGGTGCGATCCACCTGAAACAGGTGAATGCCGCGTCCATTTCCGGGAGGCAAATCCACCTGCGTCGGCAGCACGTCACGCAAGGGCGAGCTGAACGTGCCCACGTAGGCCATGAGCGGCGCTTTGGCTTCGGCCGCTTGCGCCGTGCGCAGACCCGCCAGCAGCGCTGCGCCGCCCGCCAGCACGGAGGAAGACTTCAATAACGAGCGTCTGGAAACTGCCAATAGGAGTTTCGATTCTTCAGCCATGAGAGTGATTATACACCCCGGGCTTATCAAGGCAAGATAGGACCAAGGTGTGCCTGTCAAACGGCCAGGAGACCGCCTGCTTGGCGAACACGCGCGAGGGATGTCTTGCGCTTCGGTATCCGTGCTGTCCGCGTGCTTCGTGGTTTCGGGATCACTCCGTGCTGTAGTTGATCTCCATTCTCCGCGACAGGCGGGCGCCGACCACGAGGACCACGCATGTCAGGATCACGATACTGAGGACGGCCACAGCTTTGGTGGCGGGCTGGACCGGCGAGATCAGGAGGTGGACAAGGCCGGGCACATCCTGGCCCGGCGCCGCGGCTACCGGACAAAGGGACTGGAGGTAGTAGATCATGCTGATCTTCTTGAGGGCGGCGGGCAGGAAGGGGTTGACACCCTCCCACAGCAGGACGACGGCGACGGGAATAATGGGATTTCGGAAGAGCAGCCCTACGGCCAGAAATACGCTGCCGTACCCCACGCAGGCCAGGGCCGTGACGGCCAGATAGGAGGAGAACTGGCCCCAACCCGTGCCCGCAGCGCCGCTGCGCGTCGGGGACGTCAGGAAGTCGGCCACGGCGGTATGGTCGAATTGCCATAGCAGGGCCAGCCATTGCAGGGCCGTGCTGGAGGTGAAAATGACCACGGTGGCCAGCAGCCCGGCCAGATACTTGCCAGCCAGCAGGACCTCCCGCCGGGTCGGCGTCAGCAAGTAGAAGTGGAGGCTCTTGTCGAGCCTCTCGCCCCGAAACAGGTTGACAAAGACCCCCACGCACCCAAAGAAGACCGCCAGGCGGAGGTAGTAGGACTGGAATACGCCGGCGAAGATCCGCGCGACCTCGGGCAGCGTGTCCAGCTCGCTCCTGCGGATCCCGGTTAGCTTGTCATCCTCGAAGAACAGGTGCAGCTCGATCTTGCCGTCCGTGTACCGCCAGTGGGACCACTCCCGCGGCTCGTTGTGCTCATTGCGGGTGTGCCTGTTCCACTGGGAGTAGGGCCGGCCGAGCTTCTGGGTGACCTCGTCGCGGGTCATTCCGGCCTGGATGTCGCTGAAAGCCTCGCTGGAGATCGGATGGTCCCGGGCAATTCGCTCCAGTTGGTCCCGGTGGTGCCCGGCGGCAATCGAATGGGTCACGAAGAGCGCCAGGGGGGCAAAGGCCAGGAGATACACCCACAGGCCCCGCCGCGCGAAGAAAGTCTTCTTCATCTCCAGACGGATGATCGCCAGGACCTGGATGCACCAGAGCCGTATCATTGGGTGGTCTCCTCTCCGCCGATGAGGTATTCATATACGGAATAGACGTTGTCGTCGGCCGGGACCACGCCCTCGATGTCGAGGCCGGCCAGGGCGAGGTGGTTGAGGGCTCGGCAAAACGCGTCCGCGTCGCGGGTCTTGACGAGCACGCCCGCGCCTTCGGGGAGCAGCCGGGCCTCCACCACGTGGTCCTGCTCGAAGGCCCGGGAGGCGAGCAGGCTCGGCTGCTTGCATTGGATGAGGAACTGCATAGGCCGCTGGTCCTGGATTTCACTGCGTACGCCCCGGATCCGGCCTTCGGCGACCACGTAGCCCCCGCTCATCAGGACCACCTGATCCGAGATCATGTCCACTTCGTGCAGCACGTGGCTGGAGACCACGACATGACGGCCTTCGGCCGCGTAGCGCTTGAAGAGGGCGATTGTCTCGGACCGGACCAGAGGGTCCAGGCCATTGAGGGGCTCGTCGAGAATCAGGACCCCTGGGTCGTGGGCGATCGCTTGGGCCAGCCGGATGCGCTGACGCATCCCCTTGCTGTACGCGGCGACCTTGCGGTCCGCGGCCTCGACCAGACCGACCTGCTCGATGGCCCGGGTGGTCAGCTTCCTGCACTCGGGAGCGGGACGCCCGGACACACGGAGGAAGGAATAGATGAATTGTGACCCGGTCAGGCCTTTGGGGAAGGCGTCAAACTGCGTCGAGTAGCCCACGAAGCGAAAGAGCCTTTGGGGTTGCGACGGATCGACGCCGAGGACGCTGATCCGGCCCCGGCTCGGCCGGATCAGACCGGTGATCAGGTTCATCAGGGTCGTCTTGCCCGAGCCATTGGGACCGACCAGGCTCGTGATTCCGGGCGGGATGGAGAGAGTCACTCGGTTGACGCCCAGGACCTCGCCGTAGAACCGCGAGACATTCTCGAGGATGATCCGGTCCTCCTTCATTTGACCACCTCGAATCCACGAATCCGCCGGGCCAGCAGCCCCAGGCACAGGACGCACGTCACACCCAGGACAATCCATGCCTGCCTCACAGACAGGTCCGTGCCCCGGCTGCAGTCAAATAAAGCCCCCCAGATCGTACGGATCACCTCTCCCAGGTTGATCAGCGAGCCTTTACGGGTCCGCAGAATCTCATTGATGGCTTGGGCGAAGCCCGCGCCCACGAAGTGCAGACCCAGGACGCACGCCCCGGCGGCGATCCGCCATTTCACCCAGGCGGAGAGGGCCAAGGCGATCAGGGACAGAACGACGATCCAGATCAGGGGCCCGAGAACGATTGAACGGGCCAGCCAGAGGTTGGGTTTGATCCAGGTCCATCCGGTGCAACTGGTCTGGATCGCGTAGAGCAGCAGGCCCGGGACCCAGGTGATCAGGGATAGCAGCACGAACAGGACGGCCATCTTTCCAGCCACGTACTCGGTCCGGGAGAAGGGGCGGCTCAGATACAGGGCCAGTCCGCCGTTGGCCAAGTCCGGCGAGATCAGGCTCGGTCCCACAAGAGCCGTCAGCAAAAGGGCTAGAATGCCCTGGACCACACAGAAGACGTAGAAGAAGGTCCCATTGATCGCCGGCAGGGCATCGGCTTGGAGACGCAGCATGGCTAAGGCCGGGCTGTTGTGGGACAGGTAGATCAACGTGGCACAGCCAAGGGGGTAAAAGAAGCACAGCGCCAGGAACAGAACCAGGAACCTGGACTGGAACAGCCGTGCATAGGAGTACCGCATCAGGATCAGGAAACGAGACCAGGTCGCGGTCCGCTTGCCCCCATAATCCTTATAGGTCTGTTTGTATACGGCCACGTCAGACCTCCATCGCTTTGAGGAAGATGTCTTCGAGCGTATCCCGACGATAGCTCAGCCGTCGCAGGGGCAAGTCTCGATCGGCCGCCACGCGGTAGATCTCGCGCAGATCGAAGCCCTCGGGCAGGACGATCCGGTATCGTCCGGTCCCCAGCGCCGTACACGCGCACCCGAGTTGGGTCAGGGCCTCTGCCAGGCCGGCCTCATCGCCGGAGGTCTCCAGCTCGACGAACCGCTTGTTGGTGCCGCGTTCCTTTTCGAGATTCGCATAGTAGACAATCTGCCCCTGCTTGAGGATCAAGACCTCCTCGCAGGTCTCCTCCACGTCGCGGAGAAGATGGGAGCACAGGAGGATGTGCATCTGGCCGGAATCCCTGATGTCGCGGATGAGGCGAACCATTCGTTGGCGCGCGATCGGATCGAGGCCGTTGGTCGGCTCGTCGAGGAGGAGCAGACGGGGCCCGTGCACGAGGGCCTGGGCGAGCTTGGCCATCTGCTTCATCCCCAGGGAGTAGGTCCCCAGCTTGCGGTAGCGGGCTTCTCCGAGCCCCACGTAGAACAAGACCTCGTGGGCTCGTTCCAGGGCGGACTGGGCCGGAAGGCCGGACAACTCGCCCATCATGCGCACAAAGGTCACCGCCGTCATATCCCCGATGAAGGCGTCATTCTCCGGCATGTAGCCGATCTGGGCACGGATCTGCCGCAGGTGATGGCGGATGTCGTGGCCGAAGATCTTGGCCGTGCCCCCGGCCACCGGACAAAAGCCCAACAGGGTCTGGATCAGAGTGGACTTGCCTGCCCCATTGGGTCCGAGTAGTCCCAAGGTGCGCCCCGACAGGGCGGCGCTGAGATCCTTCAGGATCTCGCGTTTGCCAAAACGCACACTTAATCCGGCCAGTTCAATGACAGGTAGCACGAAATCGATCTCCTGAGACACCCAGCCTGCAGCGCCGCTGCGCGTCGGGGGCGGAGGCGAACCAGACCTATTACACCCCATTGTGCCCATCGGAAGACCAGACGCGTGCTTCTTAAGCCCGAGCAGTCTCATTGGTTTCTTTCAGCCGCAGCGCCGGCCACAATGGGTTGGTCGCGAGCGCGCACCATTTATTGCGCGTAGGGTGCAAAAACTCTTCCGGGCGTAACACGATCGCCTGCAAATATCCTCTTCCTGCTGTTCCTTCAAGATTCTGACCTGCTCCTGGAGGTACTCGATGGCTTTCCAAGGCACATCTGCATACCTACCATCGGTAATATCGGTAGGGATTATCTCCCATCGGGAACTCCGTGATGTAATCGGGATAGTATCCCAGAGATCCGGCGTCCTCTGGCCTAGGGCTCAGGAACATGGGCAACAAGCGCGGGCCCGTGCTGCTTTGAGGGCCCGGCTGATCACCCATTGCCAAGGCTTTGTTGCCCACGAAGCCTCCGTCACCGAAGCCATTGAAGAGCCGCACGGTGATGACGTTCTTGCCGGCCTTGACCAGCGCTGCAGGCACCACGTAGTGGCGCGGCGCCTGGTGCCAGTTGGCCGTCTGGATGTCCATGTGTCCTACTTCCACACCGTTGAAGTAGGTGCTGTCAAAGTCATCCAACGCGCCCAGGGCCAGAACCATGTCCTTGCCCGCCTCGTGGGCCGGAATATCAATTTCCTTGCGGAAGACCGCCTCCCCGTCGTCATCCTTGAAGAACGGAAGCATCTGGGGCAGCGTCACCGCGGTCCATCCTTCGGCCGGTGGATTCAGGCCGACCAGCGCTTGGGCGGCCGGGGTGATGCCGGGGTCGCAGTGCGCCGTGGCGTCACTGCGGGCGGGAGGCAACGCAGCGGTCACCTTCATCTGCCAGACGCCGTCCAGGTTCGCAGTCCAAAGGTCTATCGGGTGGAATATCCGGCGGTCCGCCGGGAAGCCGGCCCCCAGGTTGGCCAAGAGCTGGGCGACGGCGCGGGTACAGCGCCAGCGTGTGTAGCGGAAGTAGGTCTTCTGATCCGCCTGGAAGCGGTCCGGGTCCACCTGGCAGAAGATCGCCACGCCTTTGCCCATGACTTTACGGCCAATCAGGCCGTCCGCCCCGACTTCCGCCCCATCGGTCAGAAGCCAAGGGGGAGTGTCCAAGTAGCAGCGCCAGCGCAGATCCGAGGCGCTCAGGCCGCGGGCCTCGGGCCAGGCGGGCGCCGACAGCGATCCGGCGAACTGGGCGGCGGCCGGCTTCAAGCTGGTCCCCAGCCAACCCTGGGCCTGCGAACGCGGCAGGAAGAACGCCTTGCCTCCTTTTTCCAGATAGGCATTCAGCGCGGCAGAGTCGATGGTCGCATCCGAACCGATTAGCAGCAGGTCGGTGGACGCATCCAGCGCGGCCGACTGCTGATAATCGACCCCGATCTTGTCCAGCCACGCCGCACCGCCGGTCCCGCCGACATATACGACCTTCTGCGCCGGAGCCGACAGCGGGGCGTGAGCCGCGTAGTCTATGATCCGCCCGGCCATACGCCGCGCCGCCGGGTCCAGGGCCACGTGGTCTTCCAAATCCAGCGTGCAGACGAGCAGCCGACCTTGGCCGTAGTCCAGCTCCATCAGCGGCGTGTAGGCCAGATCAAACTCGCACTCCAGCAGGGGACGCCAGCCGCTGCGGTGGGGCTTCTCGATGGCAGCGCTGCTCACCCCGCCACGGTTGCCCCAGTGCCAGCCGGCGTAGGGCTGATCCCGTTCGTTGCCCCTGAGGTAATCTCCCTGGTATTCCGGGTAGGCCTCAATCAGAGTGCTGCTGCCCGTCCAGTCGCGCAGGTCGTCGGCATCTATGTCGCGGGCTACCGGAGAATCCACGGGGAAGACACGCCGGGCCACCTTCGGGCACACGCGCCACCCGAGGGCCCGTGTCATCCATTCAGGGTCCTGGGCACAGATCAGAGCCCGGCCTCCAGCTCGCACATAGGGCTCCAGCTTGGCCGCTACCGTCGGGTCTTGCTTCAAGGCATTGCGTCCGATGACCACCAGGGGGGCCTGGCCGTCCCAGGCACGAGTCGCATAGCCCAAGTCCGTCAGCATCCTGCCGGTCATGCCGTTCGGATCGACAACCGCGATTTCCCCTTTCCCCGGCCGATCCTCTTCAAAGACTCGAAACGCAAACGTATCCCGATGCGCAGCTTCGCCTATTGTGGCGGTCAGCGTGATCTGGCCATCCGTCTTGCCGCCGGCCTCTGCCGCGGGCGCGATTACCTGGAAGGGAATGCATCGGATCTCGGAAACGGCCAGGCTGCCTTGCATCTGGCCCTTATCCACTTCCTTGCCGCCGACCGTGGCGGTCCAGGTTGCCGTGAAATTCTGGGGCTGGCGGGTGTCGTTGATCAGGACGATCTGCTTCTCGATCTTCTGGCCGGGGCTGAAGTGGTGGTCCTTGGCCGTGTACGCCCCCGCCGGGCCGGCGATCCACGCCAGGGTCGGGCCGTTGATCTCTTGGAGGGCGTCCTGCATCCATGACCACGTGCGTAAGCCGCCCGGCAGACCCGCGGTCCGCCAACTGCGCCAGGTGTTGACGCGAAAGAGCTGTTGAATCTTGTGATTGTTGGCGTACTCATCCAGGCGGTTCTCGGAGCTTTGGTAGAGCATCCCGCTACGGAACAGGTCGTGAAGATACTGCCGATACTTGGGTTCCTCCGCAGAATAGGCGTCCGTGCCAAAATAGATGGCGGCGAATTCCGTCAACAAGGGCTCGCTGGTGATATTGCTCTCGAACCCATGACGCCCGCGCCGGAACGTACAGTCCATGGGGGTGCCAAACTCGACCATGGAAATCGGCATCTCCCCGCTTTGGGCCCAGGCGCTGAGCCATTCTTCACGTTCCTGGAGCGGGAGGAGGTCCAAGTAGCAGTTCATCGTATAAACGTCGCCCGTATCGGCCCCCGAGTGACTGTAATAGACCCGGGTGGAGTCGAGCTTCCTAAGCCCATCAAACATGTCTTTGCCGGCAACCGTGAGACGCTGCCAGCGCTCATGGCTCTGACCCCAGCCGCCGCGGCCCACGTGACGCGGATCCGCGTCCTCCGCACTGTTGAAGAAATTGAAGCCGGCGATCCACATGACCACGGACGGATGGTTGCGGTAGTGGCGCATCCACACGGCGGCGCGGTCAAAGGCGCGCTGCCGGTTCTGCTCCCAGACCAGCCGGCCCCTCGAAGCCATCATGTACTTGTTGGCGTTGAGGATGTACTGGGCCGCCAGGTATCCCTTGCGATCGGCGTCATCGAGATTTCGGCCCGAGTCGGCGGCATCGCCCCGGGTATCCACATTCCCGTCTCCCATCTCGGAGAAGGTGTCTCCCACCTGCATGCGCGGCCCGTTGTAAAAGCAAGGCTGCCGCAGGCGGATCACGGTGCCGTTGAGGTAGAATTGCCGGCCTTCGATCCAGAACTCCCGGAACCCGAACTCCTGGTGGTACTCGTCATCCAGGCCCGCGCCCTGCACTTTCAGCCGCAGGGTATAGAGATTGGGCTGGCCCACGTCCCAGAGGCGCGGGTCGGCCCAGGGCCACGAGAGAGCAAAGGTCTGCGTCTCCTTGGCAAACACCACTGTGTCCGCCGCGAAGCTCTTCTCCACCTCGCCCTCTTCGTTGAGCATATCCGCAACGACCTGAACCGGGCCCGCCTGCTTGACGCCGGTCAACTCCACGTCCAGGGAGATGTCCTTTTTCCGTGTGGAAGTGCGCACGAAGATATCAGTCACCCGCCCCTCCGAGTAGCGGCTCTCCAAAAAGACGCTGCCGGTCAGGCCCCGCGACCTGAGCGAGGCCGCGGTGTAGGAGACGTTCAGGAAGGCATTCTGCCAGAAGGTCCCCACCTGTTCGGCATCGGCGAGGGCCGCCACCAGCACCCGGACATCCGCCGTTTGGCCGGGCGTTACCGCGGACGTGATGTCCACGGAGCCCCACGGCCAGGCGATTCTTCCGCACTCCGTGCCGTTGACATAGACCATCGCGTCCGTGCACACGCGGTCGAAGCGTAGGCTGATCGCGCGGCCTTGCCATTGGGTCGGGATTGGTACTTGTCGCTGATACCAGGCGCGCGCCACCCGCGTCCCATCATAGAGGTCCCACTGTGGGCCACCGCCCAGGGCCAGGAGATCGGCGGACCTGCCCCGGGAGCTTTGCCAACTGCCCGGCACCTTGATATAGGCCCACCCCAGCTTCGGGGGCTCCGCGGTTCCTTCGGCTGCAGGTATGAAGTGCCAGATGCCTGCCAGGGACACCTGCGCCCGTTTTGCAGTCACCGTTACGATGCTCGTCTGGTCCCAGTCCAGACTCATGCCGGCCGGAAGCACGGCGTCCTCCAACTGCGTCGGCGTCGCCAAGTGGGGCGTGACCGTGAGGTCGGCGATCTCGAACACGCCGGTGCAATGGAACATGGCGGGCTGAAGGTTCAGGCGGGTTGCTCCTTTAGGCACCTTCAACTCGACCGACTTCGTCACCCAATCGGAATCAGCCGCCAGTTCAGGAACTTCGGCAGGGTAGCCGGATGAGGTTCCTTCGAAACTCATCGCCACGCGGGCGTCGTGCCAGCCCTCCTTGCCGACTTTCAGATTCGTGGCCTTCATGCGCACCGAGATGGTGAGCGACTCGATCGCCGGGGTGACTCTCACGTAGGCGTGCACGTAGTCGAGTTGACGCCTCGCATCGTGATTCTCGACGCGCAGCCAGGACTTGCCGTTTTCCGAGATGACCTGGAATTCCTGGTTCCGCGGAATATTGAATCCCTCGGCCCACCCCGTGTTGACATCGGGGCGTTCGAAACTCCCCTGGGGAAGCAGATTCACCTGGGCCAGAGCGTGCCCTCCCAGAAGCCCAAGGAAGGCGAGGATCGGCAGGAGCTTGATGCTCATCTTCGTTCTCCCGTAGGGTACAGAACTCATCCGGGCGGAACAAGATAGGCAGGCATTCAGAATGGTCCCGCCGGGGCTTGACACGCGCAAATTCGACCGAAGAATCGTCCCTCCGTACGATCTACGCGCTGCGCCTTCCGTGGTGGAGACTGCGGCTCGCGGTTCGCCGCGTCGCCTGGCCGGTCAAGACCTGCCCGCGGAAGAATCAAACAAACTTCGTTTGTCCCGGCATGGCCATAGGCTTAATGGGCAATTTCATGTCCCAAGTCAGGTTGTCGGGCACGAGTTTCTCCTGGGAATTCATCGCTTCGTCCCAGGAGACCTCTTTTCCGGTGTACGCGGCCATGCGGCCCATGAGGGCCATGAGCGTGCTGTGCGCCCCCCAGACGCCATCATTGATGGGTTTGCCGCTGCGGATGGAGGCGAACAACTCATCGTGCTCGACCTGGTACATGTCGGCCTTGGAACCGCTATAGCGCCAGTTCTCTTTGCCCGTGATGACGGGATCATTCCAGTTCTTGATCGTGCCCACGCCGTCGCTGCCCATGAGATAGTCCGAGTTGTCACTGTAGCAGCCGCTGATCTGGCGTTGGGCCATGAAGGCGCGAACCCCATCCGGGAATTCATAGAAGACATCGATGTGGTCGAAGATATTGCCTTCGTTGTTGGGGAATTGACGACCGCCGGTTGCCACCGCCTTCAGAGGCAGGACCCCATTCATCCCCCAGGCAATCTTGTCGATGCTGTGACAGGCTTGTTCTATCAGCCCATCCCCGCACAGCCACGTGAAGTTGTACCAATTGCGGATTTGCCATTCCACGTCGCCCATGCCGGCGGGGCGTCTGCTGGCCGGGGGCATGGGCTTCACCGGTCCGGTCAGATACGTGGCATAGATGGCGCGAACGGCGCCAATGGCGCCCTGGTGGACCTTCTGGTAGAAGGCGCGCCGTCCCGGGTGATACCGCCAACAATAGCCGACCACCAGGGCCAGGTTCTTCTCCTTGGCCTTGGCAGCGGACTCGAGGACGGACCGCACGCCGGGGGCGTCCGTGGCCACGGGTTTCTCGCAGAAAACGTGTTTGCCGGCCTCGATGGCGGCGCGCAGATGCTGCGGCCGGAAGCCGGGGGGGGTGGCCAGCAGAACCACATCCACGCCGCTATCGATCACTTTCTGGAAACCGTCCAGGCCCGCAAAGCACGCACTATCGGGGACCTTGACGCGTGACCCGAATTGCTTGTCGGCCATAAGGCTCTTGCGACTGCTCTGTACGCGTTCCATAAAGGCATCGGCCATAGCGGTCAGGACCACGCCTTCCCCGGTGGACAGGGCCTGTGCGGCCGCGCCGGAACCGCGTCCCCCGCAGCCGACGAGCCCCACTTTCAGGGTAGCGCCCGGAGACTGGGCCGCGAAGGCCAAGGGGCTGGCGAGAGCACTGCCAATGGCGGCGACGCTGGAGGTTTTGAGAAATTGCCGACGAGACGAACCGATGTCTGATAGTGATTTTAGGTTTTCCATGGCAATGCTTATACTCCTGCGTGACATCCAGATCAAGGGGAAAAATCGATAGGAATTTTGATTTACTTCCTTGCAGCGGCTCCAAAGATGGAGGGTCAATAGGAGTGAGCGGGGGCTGGGAGCGTCCAGCCTTTGAAGCCGTAACAGCGGTATACGAAGAAGGTCTTGATGGGCCGGCCGGACTTACTGCTGATCGTCACCATCGGCTCGGCCTCGACACGGTCGAACGCGCCGGCGAGGTCTGCACGCATGTCGTTTCCGGCGACGTAGATGGCTTCCTGGCCCACCAGACGGTCCAGGCCCGGCCAGAGGTCGTACTGGTTCATACGCCGGCCGAGATCGACGCAGTAGGTGGTGGGGCGGCCCTCGACGTAGAACGCCAACTCCGAGGCGGTCATGTACTGATCGGAGAAGACGAAGGGCTGGTTCATGTTCCGAGCAACTTGCGTGACTGTGCCGCCGAGCTGTCTCCATCCCAGGAGTTTCTTGAGAGGATGCGATTGCCCGGGCCAGGGCGCGTTCATGGTGAGAAATGGGATGTGCAGGAACAACGTGCCCGCCGCCGGGATGATCAAGCCCACGCTGACCAGACGCTTCTGGTTGATCCCCAGCGGACGGTAATGGTGCACGAGAAAATCGGCCAGGGGGACGAGGCCGGTCAGCCAAGCGGTCAGGGGCCAGTTCGCCTGGACCTTGCCCTGGAGACTCTTGAGGAGAAACCCGGCCAGAATGGGGATCGTGAGCCAGAAGCAAAAGGGGTCCTCCCGCCGGCGTCGGATGAGCAGATACAGGATGAGGACGCAGAGGATGGGAGTGATGGCGCCAAGCTGCCCGCCCAGGAAATTGAGAAAGTCTCCGGGCGAGATGCCCCACCCCTGGGCCAGCTTGGTGTGGCCGAGGTCGTGGCGGAACATGACCCAGCCGTGGTGACTGTTCCAGACAATCACCGGCAGAAAGAACAGCAGGCTCAGGGCAAAGCTCAGATAGGGCCATGGCGTGCGGAGCCTCTCCCGGCCCTGGCGTGTCGTCAATAGCAGCAGCCAGGCCGGTACGTACAGGAAGACGATCGCGTACTTGGAGAGCAGGCCCAACCCGAGAGAAACAGCCAGCAACAGCCAATCGGACGCCGCACCGATGGACCAGGCACGGTGCAGGAGATACAGCGATAGCAGCCAGAAGAAGATCAGCAGCGTGTCCGGCGTCATGCCGAGGCCGAAGGCGGAGACCATCGGCATGAGCTGCAGCAGCACCGCGGCGACCAGGCCCACCCGGCGGTCGTAGAGCCGCTTGCCCAGATGGTACAGGACGACGCTGGACAGGAGGGACAACACAGGCGCCAGGAAACGCACGCCCAGTTCGGTGTCTCCAAATAAGAGCGTCCCGGCGCGGATCAAGAGAGCGACGCCGGGCGGCTTGGAATAGTAGCACCAGTCCAGCCGGCGGGACCATTCCCAATAGTGCGCCTCATCGCCGCTGAGTTCGAGCACGCCCGAGGCCAGAAGGGCCAGCCGCACTACTGTCAGCACGACAAAGAAGCCGATCACGGACAGCAGGCATCGGCGAGAAACAGGCTCAACCCCGGTGGACAGGTTCCAGCGCTCATCCTTGTCGTTTGCCATGCGCCCCAATTCGTCAGCAGGTTTCTGATGGTTCTGGCGATCGAGAGCCTTATCTTACTGTGCCGCGGTCGCGTTGAGAAGCTCCAAGTCGCGGACGGGTGTCTGACCGTTCTTGCGATCCCTGCTGGCAGGATTCGGTCGGATGGCGTGACGCGTTCGGAGTTCGGTTCGGAGTACCGCGTTAACGCGGTCTTATCCGCCTGAAGGCGGGACTCCCAGCGAACGCGCAACTGGGCTCGGGGTTTCCCACGCGCAAGTCCGATAAGCGCGACTTGATGTGGAAAAAGCGGCCCGACGCTTTGTTCCTCTGTGGGTGGAAGGGTCAGGTAGGCCTCGACGGCCGCGCCGCGGCGGGGAATTCATCGTTTTTTTCCGGTCCCGCGCCACGACTTCTGGTCCCGATTCCGTGGCTTGGCTCCGTCGGCTGACCTGCGGGCGGCCTGCATTAAGCTGCGTGGTCAGAAGGCCGATAAGAGGGTCAAGGAGGTGTGCCAACCATGCCCAACCCAAACAACAGAAGCCTGATGCTCGCCGCGCTGGCGGTTGTCCTTGTCTCCGTCGCGAGCGGCGGTGAGGTCTCTTTGACGGCCGGTCAGAACATCTACTATTATGTCGATGCGCACGCGACCGGCACCGGCGACGGATCGAATTGGACCAACGCGTTCGTCTACCTTCAGGACGCCCTGGCGGTGGCGGGACCCGGTAGCGAGATTCGGGTGGCCCAGGGGGTCTATCGGCCTCACCAGGGAACAGGCCTGAAAGGCGCAGACCCGGCGTCGACGTTCCAGCTCAGAAGTGGCATCGTGCTCAAGGGGGGATACGCCGGAGGGAAGGGGTCCAGCCTTCAGGAGCGAGATGTGGCGGCTCACGAGACTACCCTGAGCGGCGATTTGCTCGGCAACGACGAGCCGAACATCGGGCCCAAAGGCTTGGCCGGCCATCCCTCTCGATCCGATAACAGCTACCACGTGGTGACGATGGTGGGGACCGACTCGACGGCGGTGTTGGACGGCTTCACCATCACGGGAGGCCACGCCCTCACGGGCAGGGAGCCGGACGAAACCGTGTACGGCGCCGGTCTTTACCTCGAGGCCGCCAGCCCCATGATCCGCAATTGCCTGATCGCAGGCAACGCGGCCGGGTGCTACGGGGGTGGCGTCTACATACGCGATCGAAGCGCACCGACTCTGATCGAATGCGCTATTACGGATAACTGGAGTTCGGTTCGCGGCGGGGGCCTCTACAAAGACGGGGGATGCGACCTGTGCCTGGAGCGCTGTTTGGTCAGCGGGAACGTCGCCGGCCTCGACGGTGGCGGTGTGGCCGGTCACGCCAACGGTAGCCTGACCCTGTCGAATTGTATTCTCGCCGGCAATGCCGCGAACGCTTCCGCCACCGGACGGGGCGGCGGCTTGTACTGCTTTCTGGCCACGGTCCACCTGAACCACTGTACGTTTGAGGGGAATTGGGCGGCCTTCGGAGGGAGCATTGCTTGCCGCACGACCGGAGAGCCGGGCACGTGCAACGTCGCCGTGCGCAACTGCATTCTGTGGGACTTGGGCACAACTATCTGGAGTGAGGGGCAGTCCTTCGTTCAGATCGATTGCAGCGATGTGCGCGGGGGCTGGCCGGGGCCGGGGAACATCGATGTTGACCCGAACTTCGTATCGACGGGACGCTGGGATCTCGGCGGCGCCGCGGACGACCCGCGGGACGACACGTGGGTGGATGGCGATTATCGTCTCGCCTGGCACTCGCTGTGTGTGGACACCGGGGACCCCTGCGAAGCCGTCGACGCCAATGACATGGATTTCGCGGGTCTGCCTCGTTTCTCGGGTCTGCAGGTGGACATGGGGGCCTATGAGCTCAAGAATGAACCCCCAGTGGCCGACGCCGATCCCGACGTGACGGGCTTCTCGCTGGCGGGCGAGCCGGGTCTGGTGACCTTCGACGCCAGCCGCTCCGCCGATCCGGAAGGGCGGCCGCTGACGTATGTGTGGTATCGCGAAGGGCAACTCGTGTCCTCGCAGGCGCGGTTCACGATGGATCTGCCGGTGGGCGTGCACACCCTGAACCTGATCGTCAACGATGGTACCTTCGACTCGCCGCCGGAGGAAGTGCGTGCCAGTGTCACCCGAGCGGTCCACACGACCGCGTACGTGTCTCCCGTCCAACTGATGCGCAAGGCCAGCCAGCCGGTGATCGCCGTGCTCGTGTTGCCGAAAGGCAAGCGTCTCACGGATTTCGACGCGCGCCGGCCGGTCCTGCTGCTGCCGGGCCGCATCAAGCCCGTGGCGCAATCCGCCTTCGGCTGGTTCCACGGCCAGGTCCTCGTCATGGCGCGCTTCAACCGGGCGGACCTGATGGCCGCCGTGCCCAACAATGGCCGGATCGAGCTGAATCTCGTCGGCCAGCTCAGCGACAGCACCTACTTCAGCGGCGCCGACGCCGTCAACATCAAATAGCGGCTCCGCCCCCAACCAATCGCTCGGTTGCGATTGTGGATGCCCGCGCTGCCTGTCGATGATAGGTAGCGTCTGCCCTTGCTGTTTGCGGGGTAGGTCTTGCTTGTACGGCCTATGCCTGGTACAATAGAGAGCATGAAGCTGACCAGGATTACATCGGATCCGAACATCATGGGCGGCAAGCCGTGCATCCGAGGCATGCGCGTGACCGTAGGCATGATCGTGGGAATGCTCGCGTCAGGCTACTCCAAGGAACACATCCTTGAGCGGTATCCCTATCTGGAGCCGCAGGACATTGATGAGGCGCTCGCCTATGCCGCTTGGCGGGTCGAGGAGGTCGAGGTCCCTCTCCGGTCGTCGTCCGCATGAAGATCCTGATCGACATGAACCTCTCACCTGACTGGGTCGCCTCTCTGAGAGAGGCAGGTTTCGAGTCCATTCACTGGTCTCGTGTGGGGGATCCAAGGGCTTCCGATGAGACCATCATGGACTACGCAAAGGTCCATAGGTACGTGGTTTTCACCCACGATCTCGACTTTGGGGCGATTCTGGCGGCTACGCACGCAGAAGCTCCCAGCGTCATCCAGGTTCGCGTGCAGGATGTTGATCCTGCCTCCTTGTCCAAGGCCGTGGTCTCGTTGCTGCACGAGTATCGGCAGCACCTGGAGAGAGGAGCCCTGATCTGTCTCGATGAATCCACCCAAAGGGTGAGGATACTCCCCATCCTCGGAGGCAAGGACTGATCCGGGAAGGCGCGATCAGCAGATGCGGACCCAATGCAGGCTCGCTCCGATTGTGCTATTCTCAGGCGAGGTTGAATTCGGCGACGATGGGGGTGTGGTCGCTGGGGTGGTCGCCGAGGCGGGGTTCTACGTCGATGTAACAGGCGGTGCACTTCTCGGCCAGGGGCTTGGTGGCGAGGATGTGGTCCAGGCGCCAACCACGGTTGCGACGAAAGGAGCCTCTCCTGCGGTAGTCCCAATAGGTGTATTGGCCCGCCTCCCGGCAGTGCAGGCGAAAGACGTCGATGAATCCCCACTGCACGATCTCGGCGAACGCCTGACGCACGGCGGGATGATAGCAGACGTGGCCCAGCAGCGCCGCCGGGTCGTACACGTC
>Ga0315280_10000735_pt1 | contig 59868 bp, 84 predicted proteins | sample YL17G06_40_MG_FD_203697 | JGI IMG/M metagenome (GOLD analysis project Ga0315280, IMG submission 203697) | Sediment microbial communities from Yellowstone Lake, YNP, Wyoming, USA - YL17G06_40 | ecosystem: Environmental > Aquatic > Freshwater > Lake > Sediment | place: USA: Wyoming | collected... | reverse complement strand
ACACCATACTGAACGATGTCTCAGCGCGAGACATCCAATTTAAGGATAAACAATGGACTAGGGGAAAAAGCTTTGACACTTTCGCACCAACCGGACCACACATAATTACTGTAAACCAGCTTGAGGATACATCTAACTTATCCATTCGCACTTGGGTCAACAAGGAACTTCGTCAAAATTCATCAACAAAGAACATGGTTTTCAACGTTTATGAAATTATTCATCACTTAAGCCGTGTAATGACCTTAGAGCCTTGTGATATTATTGCAACTGGCACTCCTGCTGGCGTCGGTTTTGCTTTAAAGCCTCAACCGAAGTTTCTGCAAGCTGGTGATGTTGTACGGATAGAGATTGAAAAAATCGGCATACTAGAAAACATGGTTGTTGACAAAAAATAAAACATAACATTCAACATGCCTCCTTTTTCTCCAAGGACTGTTACTATTCGAAATTTATCTTCCAACCGAAACCGTGCTCACGCCCGCCTCTTTCTCAAGCCTTATCACATGTTCAGCCTTTTCCGCAAAAGCCTCGCTATGCGTAACTGCAATTATTTGCTCTATGGCTTTGAATCTTGATATAGCCTCAGCCAAACGGTCTATTGAACCATCTTCTCTTCCAAGACTTTCAGTTGGCTCATCAAGCAAAAGCATGCTTAATCCATGGCCTGTTCTAGACTGCATAATTAACTGACCTAACCCCAGACGATACGCAAATGCGAGTAATGTCCTTTCTCCGCCTGACAAGTTTGAAACTTCTCTTTCAACACCGCTTTCGCTCTTAACATAGGGCGTATAAGTCTCGTCAATTAAAACGTTTATCAGAGACCCTTCCCCGCCAACTAAGCTGTCAAGAACCTGCTGAACAAAGTTTCTTAGAACCTTTATAAATTCACTGCGCAACTTCGGCTGAATACTTCTGTAAGCATCGCGTATGCCACTGATAATCTCAACAACCTTCACTATTTTCTCCATACGCTCAATTTTGTGCTGAGCTTGGTCAATTCTCTCTTTTGTTTCGTCTAAACGCTTAACCAAGTATTTCTTGCTGTCCTCTTTAGCGCGCAAATCGGATTGAATTGTGTAGAATTGATCTTGAGCCTGATTTTTCCATGTTTTTGCAGCCTCAAGCTGAGACACATCAAGTTTGCTGATTTCCACTCTCAGAGCTTCTAGTTGTTCTCGCATTTCTTTTTCAAGTTTCTGCTTCCTCTCAAACTCTTGTGAGAGTTCGTCTAATGCTCGAGATTCTTCATCTATGCGGGTTTTCAAATCTTCAATCCTTGGCATAATCGTCTGCAAGTTCGAAAAGGCAGTGTTAGCCTTGTTCTTTGTTTGTTGAAGCTCTTTTATGTCACTTTGAAGTTGATCTTTTGTTTTTTGTCGTTCATTATTTTTCTCCCGAAACCTCTGCACTAGGTTGTTTTTGTAATCCTCTGATATTGATTGTAGGCAGAGTGGACAGCGGTTTTCAGTGGAAAGAGCAGAAACTCGCTTTTGATCGTCCCGCATTCCCTTGAGTGCTGCTTCCTGTTCACCCTTCAGACTGGAGATTTGATCTTCGAATGTTCCTAGATAATTTCTCAAAGCTTCCATAGGCTGATCTGACGATATACCAATTGCGCTGAGTTCTTCCTTGTAAGATTTCATCTGAGCCTCCATGGTGTTTAAACGTTGATTCAAATTTTCGATGGCACTTTTCTTTGCTTCGATTTTCTCCGCCAAAGATTCTGACGAATCTTCCACGTTTTTCAAGTTTGCAAGCGTCTCTGTTTCCCTTCGCCTGAGTTCTTCAAGTTGCAGCCGTATCTCTTCCAGCTTCTTAAGTTTCAAATCAGCTTCTTCCAAAACTTTTTTTGCTTCATTTAGCCTCTTCGCCGATTCGGTTAACCCGATTTCGATGAGTGAAAATTCCTCAACCGTTCGATTGTATTCAGCGTTGAGTTTTTCCATTCCAACAACGTCGGGGTCTTTTTCATAGACCCGTTTTTCTGTTTCGTAGTCTCGCTGGTAATTTGCAATATTGGTCCATGCTGTATTGTAGTCAGATAGTCCAAACAATTCGTCTAGACGTGTTTGTCTATCTCTCGGTCGTGTGTCTAACAGTTCTTTTAGATGCTCTTGCCTAACCCACACTATCTCGCGAAAAAGTTCCTTATCTAAACCCGTTATTGCCTTACACTGCTCTGCCACAGCTTCACTTTTCAGGCTTGCTATTAGGTTTTCGCCTTCGTAAAGTTTCAGTTCGTCAAAGTCTTGACCTATGCCCTTTCCACGTCTTTTCAATCCACGCGATATCTTGTAGCTTTTCCCATTTTGAACAAACTGAACAGCAACTTTTCCACTGTCTGAGCCTTCACGTAGCAAATACTCGTAGCTTCTGCCAAGAGGGTCTCCAAACAATGCGAAGTCTATGGCGTATAAAATGCTGGATTTTCCACAGCCCAAACCGCCGACAAGACAGTTGAAGCCTCTTGCAAAGGGTACTGTTGATTTCACATGAGAACGGATGTTTTCGAGTTGGACAATTTCAATTTTCATTGTAGAAGCTCCTCTATGGTTTGCTTCACTTTTTCTTCTTGTTTTTTGGTTAGCGGTTCAATTAGGCTGACTGCAATGCGGGCTATTCTTTCGGCTTCATCACGGCTGTGGCGTTCGGAAAAAATTTGCAGGAAGTATTCGAAGGCTTTCGTTTTCAAATCTTTGAATTCGCTTTCGAAGATTGAGCGAACAACTTCTTCTGAAACCTCGCTTTCACGTAACAAAATAAGAGGATGCACAAACAAAGCCTTTTCAGCGGCGTTTCTAATCTGGGCAACATCTACCTCTGCACGGCTTGCCTCTGCAGGTAAAACCCCTTTCAACACAGGAATAATGATTACTCCGTCTTCATCGGCTCCCTTCACAAGTTGAACGGCTAATTCTGTAATTTTTGATGGAGTTACACCCGTAAAATCCTGTTCTAAAACAGTAAACCTGCGTGGAGATTCAAGCTCTATAAACTCTGGTGAAACTGTTCTTTTTTCGTCCACTTTAACATAGTAGAAGCCTTTCTTAATTTTGGTTTCATCATAGTTGACGGTTTCTGTGCATCCGCTGTAGACAAGCAGTCCTGTTTTAAACTTTTCTTTATAGGGTATGTGCACGTGTCCAGCAGCGTAATAGTCGAAGCCTTCAGGTATGAGCTCAGGCGGAGCCTCAGCCTCTATATACGGGGGCTTTACGCTTGGAAGGTCTAAGGCCATGTGAAAAGCGAAAATGTTGAACAGGGCTGGGTCTGGCGTTGGTTTGTTTTGTTCCATGAAAGCCGGAAGCAACTCTTCTGTTTTGCGTCTAGTTCTGAAGTTTGGCACGCCATAAACGTAGCAGCAATCTGGCTTCCGCCAGCAAGCCCCCTCGCGCCTTGGCAGATGATAAATTAGCCCAGCGCTATCTAGAGGGTTCAAAATGGTGCCAGTTATAACGTTAGGCGCTGAATCATGCGAACCGTCAACTGTTAAAACTGGAATGCCAGCCTCTCGGAGGCGACTAAAGTTTTTGATGGCGTTTTCTAAAGTAACATTTGAAGGATGTGCATGATGGAACAAGTCTCCGGCTAGAATCATGAAATCTGGCTTTAACTCGATGGTTTTGTCGACTAATTCTTGGAAAGACCTGTCAAAGTCTTCGCGTCTAACTTCTAAGCCATACTGTGAATAGCCTAAATGTAAATCTGCAGCATGAACAAAACTGAAAGCCCTCAAATGCCACTTTCCCTCATATCAAACTGTTAACACCTAGATTTAGCTTTATTATTGCTGGTTTTAAGTATTTAGCACGTTGATGCATTCATAATTTTCCCCAGCTGATTTAAGGGAAATATATAAACGTTTAACCAACAGCATCTTAACACAAAAAGTGTGTGCCCATATGAAATGTCAAAAATGCCAGAAAGAAGTGTTCCTACCTTTTAGATGTCAATATTGTGGAGACTATTTCTGTTCTGAACATCGTCTACCGGAAAATCATGAATGCCCACGGATGGAACACGCACGCGCGCCAAAAGAGGAAACACAAGCGATAATTGTTCAAAAACAAAGACCATACGAATATACGATCAGTTATGCGCCAACTCAGCCAAAAAAAGGAAAGATACATTTCAGCAGTAAAGAAATCAAACATTTAACAATAGCCGCGTTGCTGGTCATTGGCGTTGGACTATCATTAGGATTGTTTTCAAATCTTTTCTATACCGATTATGTTATGTTAATCACTTTCACAATAATATTGACAACATCCTTCTTCCTACATGAAATAGCCCACAAAATAGTTGCACAAAGAGAAGGCTTGTGGGCAGAATTCAGGCTGACACTCATAGGCACCATTTTAACATTAATTTCCATAATCACACCGCTCTTTAAGATTATATCTCCAGGCGCAGTGATGGTTGCTGGATTTGCGGATATAAAGAGCATTGGAAAAACATCCATAGCAGGACCAATGACAAACATTACGTTGTCAATGATGTTTCTTGCCGGAACCTTTCTTTTTCCTCAGCAAATAAGCATACTTGCACTTGCCGCCTTCATTAACGCTTGGATGGCGGTTTTTAACCTCATCCCTTTGGGAATACTTGACGGATTCAAAGTTTTCCAATGGAACAAGAAAAACTGGGTTTTAGCTTTCACATCAAGTTTAATCCTCATGATAATCTCTTATCAATTTATAAGCATATAATTGTGCTAAAAGAAAAAATTTAGATACAGTGAGCAGCAATCTTTAGTATATGGTGTAAATGGTTAACCGAGATAGACACGACATTACATTTGAAATATTGAAGAAGGCAGCTGCTGGAAAGAAAAGGACAGAATTGATGAGGGAGGTAGGTCTGTCATACACGCAATCGAAAAACTATCTGAGCGTATTAGTAGAGGAGAAATTGCTGGAAATGGATGAGAAACGTCTTTTCAGAACAACAAGTAAAGGCTTAGAATTTCTGAAAAAATGCGAAAAATGCCCATTATTCAAATGGAAAAAATAAACTGCTGCTTAAATGACTAGAGAAGTTCTATGGTCACATGCACTTCTTCCGGAACACGAATGCGCATGATACGCCTCATGACACGCTCTTCAGCATCAATATCAATTAGGCGCTTATGAATTCGCATCTCCCATTTGTCCCATGTTAAGGTTCCTTCGCCGCAAGGCGACTTCAAAACGGGAACGCGCAGTCTCTTGGTGGGCAACGGAACTGGGCCGTTCAGTTTAACTCCTGTTTTCTGGGCGATGGCTTTCAGTTCTTCACATACTTCTTCAAGTTTCGTGTAGTCTGTGCTTGTTAATCGTATGCGTGCTTTCCTAACCATTGCCCTTCATTCCTAAGGTATTTACCTTAGACAATTAACCGTGAATAAAAACTTATCGACCGTCGTTTTCAATTTATCTACACCTATTTTCGTTTGCGGAAGATTTTGCCGCCGTCGTCATATTCTCCGGTGACATAGTCAAAGCCTACTTCTATCAGTTTGCAGGCCTCTTCGATGTTTGTGGCGACTTTTACGATGAATTGGTCATCTGTGGCTTCAAATATGTTTGCTTCCAAGTCGATGTATTTAAGAGTGTTTTGGATTGATTTGTGGCCTAAGATTTTCTTGACGTATAGAATGTCTTTTGTCCGGTGATATTCCATTGTGCCCTTCCAATGTCGGAAGGTTCTGAAGCTGATTTTTAGCAGTCTTAAATTGCTCATTTTATGCGCGATACGCTTTCTTTGGTCAAAGAATCTGTTTGACATGTAAAGTGGAAATATTCTCTCTGATTTTTTTGGCAATTGTCCAAGGCGGTCTATGAATTGCTCGGATACTTTTAGGATCCTGGGAGTATGTCCCTTGACAGGTGTAATATTAACCGTCCTGGTTTCGTTGTTGACGTCGGTCCATTTGAGTTTGGCTAATTCGCCCGGGTCGGCTCCTGTGTCCTTCAGTCCTTGTAAGAATGTACCGATGACTTTGCTGGCGGCTGAAATTAATTGGTCTAGCTCTTGCTCTGTTGGTATGAAAGGGAAACTTTCAGCTTGCGCATATTTCGGTCGCGTCCAAGTAATCTTTTCCATTTTAAGGAAGCTTTCGTAGGCATACATTAGAAGCATCTTATAGCTACTGCTCCACTTTTGCTGCCTACCCATGATTTCCTTAACAGTCTCAGGATCCCAGAGGTTAGCGCCCAATTTGACGAAGCCTCTTAGCCATACTGTCCATGCTTTTATTGTCTGTTCCGCATAACCTTGTTTTTGCATCCATAAGGCAAATTGCAGTAGTTTTCCTTTGATTGTTGCTTGATCTGGCGCTGTGGCCCCCGCAGGCCCAGTTTTTGGCGGTTCGACTGTGGCCAAGCTTTTCACCAGCCTCGGCTGACCGGTGGATGCTCGCTTTATCGGCTCATTGCTCACTCGGCAGTAAGTAAGTATGGCAGTTTCGCTTTTTAATTTCTTCGTATGAATTGTTTCAATGTGTTCTGACATGCCTGAACCGTTGAAAAGTGTCTGAAGTTGTTTAGAGTTGGGGTCGGAGAAGCGGTAGGCGCAGTTGCGACACAAATAGCGTTGCACTGGGCCAAAGGCTGTTTCTCGTATTCCGTCTTTCCATACTTTGGCTGAGCCGCATTCTGGGCATGGGGGGCTGGTGCCGGTGGACCCTTGGCCCTTGTCCAACTTCCCGTTTTTTGTGGAACCGGCTTTGCCGAGTGCAGGCAATGAATCTGTAGCGGGCGTTTCTTCGTGGAAGCCAGCCACTCCCCACCGCTTTATAGAGACTATTTGAAGAAGAACTCATCCCTGACGTTTTCGCTTATCCTGATGAACCTTCGAGACTTGCAGAAGGCTATGATGCGGTTGAGCAGTGGATCGCTCTTGTTTTCAAATTCTTTTCTGAAGCCTATTCTGCCGATGGCTACTCGGATTTCTATGGCTTCGCCTTCGCCTAGAACTTGGTAGAAGCCCTGTTTGTCTCCAGCATACTCTTCTAGGACTTCCCATTCTTCAACTAGATTGACCAAAACAGCTTTCACCTCTCAACTTCTTCAAAGCTTCCCTTAAAGCGTTGAATTCCGTCTCAGCCTGAGCTTTGGATGGGGCTAACTCTTCAACTTCCACGGCTTTCAGCATCCTCACCAGCTCCATATTTTTTCTCCAAATCCTCAAGCCTCCAGCGAACAGCCTCTGAAACAAACTCTGAGACGCTGTGATAGGTTCTAACTCTGCGGATGAGTCGCTCTACACGGTTGATGAGCTCCTCCTTCAGTGAGACGGTCTTGTAATTGTGTGGTTCACGTTTAGTTCTCGGCATTCTCATACATCCATACTTTACTTGTGTGGTATTTGTATCACATACCAAGCCGTTTAAAGCTTTTCGACTGGCTGAGCTAAAAACTCTGAGGGGTGTAGAGCGAAATTTTATTAGGAAGTGATTAACTTACCTATAAGGTATAGATGAGGCAAAAAAATGCCAATGGAAAAGTATAGGGGAGTAAGCCTCCAGAGAGAACTCATAAACAAGATAGAAGAGTACATCAAGACTCATCCGGAAAGAGGCTACAAAAGCCTCGCAGACTTCATAACAGACGCCGTGAGAGAGAAATGCGAAGACCTCAAAATTCTTGTGCCAACACCGCCCGAGCTGCCAACCCTCGAACACTTCAACATCTGTGAGGACGGCGTACGCATCTTGGATAGGAGCCTCCCAAACGAACACTCCAAAGGGCGCATAATAGATATCTACTTCAAGCCAGAAAACGCCTGGTGCGAATTCTGCGAATCCACCAGCTGCAAACATGTGGAGTTCGCCCTAAGCCTGCCGGAAGTCCAAAAAATCCTAAGGGAAAAAGGCTGGAAGATACGCAAAAAATTCAGGGAAACATAAAATAAAAACGCTTAAAATATCAGAAGAAACCCACGGAAAACTGCATGCATGGGTGATTTCTGAAAGGGAGGGAGCCCCATTCTGTCTTTCTTGATGCGCGTGCATGGCTGTGGTTTCCGCTTTGCATGGTGCAAATCTACTAACCGTTTATGAAAAAACATTTAAAATGCTCAGTAAACAAGATAATAAACGCTTTGAGAAGACTGAGTTATGGAAACTATACCAATAGAGGAATTGTGGAAGGAGATAATCAGAAAATACGATAAGAAACCAAGAGGGTGGAGAGCCTTAACTTACAGGAGCCCTGGTGGCTTTTATGATGTTTTGCTCTCAAATCCTGAGGAAGCTTGGTTGATGAAGCAGGACACAATATATAAGCCAAATCCCTTAGGCTTTGGAGTTAAGTTGGAGCATGCTCCCGAAATCCCTGTTGTTAAACCTCTTTCTTACGGGTTTAGGCATTTTCCAATAGAAAGAACTGAGAGAACGATTGAGCTGATGACAAGGATGGAAGCTTCTTCTGCAGAAATTGTGAAAGCTGTTAACGATGTTTTGCTTGATGTTATTTCTTCTGCTCCGATTCCTACGTACAAAACAATAAAGCCTGGAATTTTGGAAGGCCCTTTCTACCTTAAAGATTTAGAGAATTTATCAAAAGGACAGAGGGAGCTGAGTGGGAAGTTGGACTTGCAATTAAGAAGAATGTTCCGCATAAAATATCCAATGTATGGTTAATTTTAACAGAGGACAAAGTGGAAGCAGCGGAAGACCTTCACTATTTTCCAGAAGGAGCTAAAAACAAGGGATAAACAAGCTCAAAACTTATCTTGCATAGGCCCTCCGTCTGTTCGCGTTTCTATTTTGTGGGAAACCATCTTCGCCTTATTTTGTTTTGGAGTTAAAGTTTTTGGCTCTGGTTTTCGTCCTCTTCTTCGGCTTCCTTCTCAGAGTCTTCTATGCCCTTCTCTGTTATTATGAATGAGGCTTTCTTCTCTGGAAGGTATGGCGAGTCTATCACCTTAGCAACTCTGGTGCCGCTTTTCCCCCTCCTCATGTGTATCCTATGCGTGCACGCGTGCGCCATTACGTGGCCTCCTGTAGGGCGCTCCGGGTTTCCCCAGAACTGAGCTGGGTTGGACTGAACCTGATTTGTTATGACAACCGCCAGGTTGTAGGCTTCTGAAAGCCTCAGCAGTTTGTGGAGGTACTGGTTTAGAAGCTGCTGCCGCATGGAAAGCGTATCCCTGCCTATGTATTCGCCTCTGAAGTGGCTTATCATGCTGTCAACAACGACGAGCTTGGCGTTTTCTTCAGGGCACTTCTTGAAAAGGTGGTCTATTAGGAGGCATTGGTGGTCGCTTGTGTAGGCTCTGGCTATGGTTATGCCGTCCAGAATCTTCTGCCCCTCCAAGCCCCTCTTAGAGGCGATCTGGTACACTCTTTCCGGGCTGAAGGTTCCCTCAGTGTCCATGTATATCACGTTTCCCTCCAGTCCACCCTGCTCCCTTGGAAGCTGCGCTGTGACGGAGAGCATCATGCAAATCTGCGTCTTCCCAACCCCGTAGTCTCCTATAAGCTCCGTCATGGCTTGGGTTTCAACGCCTCCCCCCAAAATCTCATCCAGTTTCTTTGATTCCGTCGTGCACCTAAGCAAGCTCTTCCTGCGCTCCCAAAGATCCGCAGCCTTGACGAAGCCGAAGTTCATAAGCTTCCTCGCCTCCTCACACGTCTTGAAGGCTGTCTCCTCACCCAAACCAGCCTTGCTCATTATCTCCCTAACGGGGGTTACAGCTAAGGCTTCAACCGTTGTGAAGCCTGCTGCACGAAGCTTAGAAGCCGTAGAGGATCCTACACCCTTAATCTTTTCCAAGTCTTCGGACACCCCAACACCTCCAACCGCCAACCTGAAGCTCCTCTTGAACCTTCAACTCGGCTGCTGCCCTGCCATGTTTCATCCTTCTAACTTTCAGTGTGGCGTATACGTCGCCTTGACGCCGATAAACGCTGAACACCCAGCCACCACTCTTCCAGCATACGCCTACAGCGTACATTCGCTATGCCCCCTTCAAAATCCGCTTTGAGCGCTTAGGCTCATCCACGCCCCACTCGAAATCCCCATCGCAAATTTGACTCCAGCATTTTCCACATATTGGAAGCCTCTCACCACCATAGTATATGTAGAGCTGGATGTCAGTGTTCTCACACCTTCCGTTCCAAGGGTTTCTGCAACGCTCACTCCTAGACACAGGCTTATTTCCTCCAGCAAACGCTTAACTCGCAACCGTCAAAACCAGACTTCCTAAGCTGCTCAATGAACTCGGATGAATGGTTTTCGAGAAACACCTCAAGGTTTCGCCTCACAATTTCCCAACAGTAGAAGTGGCTTCTGAAACAGCTCCAAAATTGAGGATGATTCCTACGCACTAGATCAACCAGCAGCTTACGCTGCAGAGGCGTTAAACTGTCCAGTTCGAAGCAAGGCTCTTCAGAGATAACCAAACCCTAAACCTCCATTCAATCGGGGAAACGGTGTCTCCTAAGCCGTATAAAAGACGAACGGTCAAAAGACGTTCCCGCCTAGTGGAGAGAGATAAGTTAAAGTGAACAGAAAGCCCATGCCCTAGGTTAATTTTAAAAGCCTACAGCATGTTCGTGCGTATTATTTGCTGTTTCTATGGCGCCTAACACAGCAAGGCGAACTTTACAGGCCAGAACTAGGAAAAATAAGGAAACTCTAAAACATGATGAAAAGCCTGTTCCTAAACGATGCCCTTTTAATGATGGTTTTGCCTGATGAATTTGGTGGTTGGTATGAGCAGAGCCGTATTCATGACGATTCTCTCTGAAATGCATGTATGGTTAAGCGAGATTGAGGCTGAGGAGCTTTATCATGAGCTTCTGGCTTATTTTGGGCTTATAGGCGCAACCGAAGAGTGTCAGGCTCTCGAATCCGCTTGGAAAGATCCGTATAACAGGCGGGAAATAGAAGAGTTCATAAAAGCATGGCTCAACAGAAAACGCAAAAAGGAAGCAGAAGCCATCACAGGAGTAGTCTAACCCCCTTCAAAAGGCTGGTCGATAAGAGAATGAAGATGCTTAGAATATCGGACGACATCCACAGAAAAATGACGACAACTGTTGAAACGCTTATGGCGCAAACGGGCAAGATGCAGACGTACCAAGACGCTATAGAAGCCATGCTCAACCAATCACTAAACTTTACATTCCTTTATGCACGGTTTTATCCCATTTCGCAGATGGTCTTCCACATGTTTTTTCAATGAGAAGGTCAATGAGGGCTTTGGTGCAAACGAGTACGTTAAGAAAGAAAGCGAATAGCATGAAAGGAAGGTATCGACACAATCTTCCGCGTTTATCTAAAATTGCTCCAACAATCATCTCAGAAAGGGGAGCGATATTTCCTGAAGCTAGGTATATCAACGTGACGAGCAAAGCTGTGTAGCCAGCCCATAAACCATAACCGAGAAGAAAGCTTAAGGCACCGAGCAACCAGCCAAAGCCAACAAGAACAGGAACGAAATAGACGTTTAAGAGGAGAAAACCATCCAACTTTTCCCTTAACGTCAAATTCTTGCTCTTCATAAGTGGCAATGAATGTTTAAAGGCGCACTGCATATGACCTCTGGACCAACGATACCGTTGACGCCAATAGTGTCGCCAACCTTCCACGGCTTCTTCATAGGACTCGGCGCTTAAGATATACCGAATTTTAAACCCAGCCAAATAAACCCGAAAGGTTAGGTCAGTATCTTCAGCAAGTATGTTCGCGTCAAATCCACTCAACAATTGAAGCAAGCTACACCGCACTCCGCCAACCGTTCCGCCAAATTGGGGAATAAGCCCCAGAATATCTCGCGCCAACTGATCAACCCTGTAGCCACCCATGCGTTCCAAAGAAACAACCCTAGAAACCAGCTTGCCATCATTCAAAACCTTGATTCTTCCCTGAACCGCTCCAACATTAGGATCTGAAAAGGCGAAGTTTAACTTTTCCAGAATATTCCGCTCTGGAACATAATCAGCGTCAAAGAAGTAGACAAATTCGCCTGTGACATATTTTAGCGCTTCATTCAACGCAGCTGGCTTTCCCTTTGCCTCACTTCTCTGTCGATGCAACGCTCTAATGAAGCTGTACTGCCTTGCAAACTCGTCAATAATCTTCCCCGTGCTGTCAACGGATCCATCCTCAACCACAATAGCGCACAGCTTTTCCTTAGGATATGTGAACTCGGTAACCCTTTGAAGAAGCCGACCGATAACCCTTTCCTCGTCTCGAGCCGGAATGACAACTGATACCATCGGTTCAGAATCGCCCACGACTACATTATCAGAATTCCTCCCAAAACACAATATAATCGCCGTGAAAACATAATGCCGAAGGAGATAAACCACCATCACGGACGCCAAGGAAAACAACATCAAACGAAAGAGAAACATAACTCAGCTTTATGCCAAAACAAAATATTTCCAAGTTTCTCAAATCGCAGCAAGCTGGTACAAAGAATTAAACCGAGTATGGGTCTAGCCCGGTCCACTATTTAGTTCTTCTGTTCCGTCGGACAGATAATCAACCGAAGATAAAAGCCAAAAAAGGCTAAAACTTAGCAACATGCGCGCGCATGCGTTGAACAAGCTGTTCTTCAGTCATTTTCTGTTCTTTTCTCTGCTTTTCCAGCTGTTCCAGTATTATGGGCTAAGACTTTGTCCATGTCCAAGGGTTTCATGACGTAGGAGTCTGTGCCCCTTCTCACGCCAAATGAAATCTTTTCCATACCCCAAGCGCGCCAAAAATAGATGACGCTTCAAGACCCGAAGGAAGAAGAGTCCCTCGAGTTGCACATAGTGTCTCTGGCGAGAGTTGTAATGTTAAAATACATAGACCGATGTATTTAAATACACTCTACACAAACACATATACGATACAAATGAAAAGTAAAAGAGTGCAAGTTACCTTTAACGATAAGCAGTGGGGCATCATATTAAAGATGAAAGGGTCTTTTGGAGAGTCTGACGCTGACATCGTCAGAAACATAGTTTTGGCGTGGCTTGCCGAAAAATCATTTATTTCTGAAGCTGGAAAAAAGAAGTGAGCAGCATGGTGGAAACTTACGAGATTAAAAAACCATTACGCATTAATTACACAAAAACGTGTAACTGCCCAGACAGCCATATTAATTGTTTAACAGCTAAGCAGTGGATTCAATTTCAAGTGGCAATATGGGAGTTTTTTTACGAAAAAAGAGATATACGAGATAAGAGTGTTCATCCTGCGGTATTTCCGATAGGATTGCCGAAGAGATGTATCGAACTCTTTACACATCAGGGTGAGCTGGTCTTAGACCCTTTTGTTGGATCAGGAACAACCCTTCTTGCTGCCTTTGACCTGAACCGTAACGCTGTAGGGTTCGATCTCAAAAAGGAATATGTTGACCTTTCAAACCGAAGGGTTGCACAGACGAAACTGGACGTTTGGAGCGGTCAATCCCAGTCTTCAGCTACTCAGATTGCTATTTGGGATGACGCTCATAATATACCTGAGTATTTTGAGCCTGAGACAATATCCTTAGCCGTGACATCTCCCCCTTACGCCAATATGCTGAATAGGCCAAGATTAAACAAGAGCATAAGAGGCAACCTAAGAAAAAACGAACAATTCCTTAAAGTCCAACAGTATTCAAACGATCCGAGAGATTTAGGCACCATGGAACCTAAGAAATACGCTCAGGTTTTAGGAGAAATCTACAAAGGGATACTTCCATTCCTGAGGCCAAAGGCGCACTCAGTCATAAATGTCACAGACATATGGTGGAAAGAAGGCGGATGCGGAAGGAGGATTCCTGTCCATCTATATGTTATAGAGGAGATGGAAAAAGCCGGATATGAGTTAAGGAACATCATCATTTGGGATAGGAGAAATTTAGTTAATAAAGTTGGGATCTTTGGCTGGCCAAATAATTACATAACGTTAGGAACTACATTTGAGTTTATTTTGGATTTTTGGAGACGACCCTAAGGTATTCTACCATCCTTAGCGAATGCCGCCATATCCTGACCAAACCGTGTGTTGGGTCTGAAGCGTGCCGTAGTGTAAGGGATACTTCTTAACGTTTCTGGCGGAATGTAACAATATCCATTTGTCTTAACGCAGAGGTCTTCTAAGACCTTAACATTCGATTCTGTAAATTCACTTAACTGACCGAAAAAGCCAAACAGACTATCGCCATCAAATGCAAGACCTCGGGTGGCCCTTTCCCTTAAGCTAACGTTCTTCACCTCTACCCTGTGTCTTGCTTTGGGTGAATGAAGGTTTGGGTAGTATATGATGAAGTCAGTTCGTTCCTTTCTTCTTGTAAAGTGATAATCCTTCCTTAGACCCGCTCTTTCTAACTCTCTTTGAGCGCAAAGCTCAGCAAGATATCCAGATATTGGCTGAAAAGCTTGACTGACACGCCTTGAAACCTCTTCCATAAAATTGCTGTATTCTTTGTCTCCTACAACAATAGGTTGCAAGAGCTTCCCTTTTACTTTATTATGAATCTCTTGAGGCAAGTTAAGGTCAGAAAGTATTTCGTTCACCCTTCTTTCGTAATATTCTGACCTATAACGAATCATTAAACGGAACGTCTCGTTATGTAAAGAATTTAGGTCGAGATTGGGATTATTTCTCAAAGCCTCGCTTAGTATCGATTCAGCTGGTGGAACGGTTCGCATAAGCAAATGGTTGTTTTCACCTTCTTATAACATTGGCGCTTTGATTACTTTGTAGAAAGGCGGACACTTTACTTTTCTTCTGACTCAAGCTGTTTGAATATCCAACCTATAGCCTTAGTAGCTGCCTTTCACTGTTCAAACGCAAATTTCTCACACCTTATGCAAACATGTTAGGTCATGAGCAACTAAAAAATTAAATGCAGATAACCTTATTCTGAATTGAGGGAAAAAGTATTGTCAAATGAAGATACGGTTTTGAAAGAAGTCTATTCCTCATTTAAGCAAAGACTTAGTTTTGATGATTTTCAGAGTAAAATTAATTCATTAACAATAGATAAGTGGAATTTTGTCAGGGCGACTCTGCTATATCAACAGTCTCTTAAATGTACAGAATGTAACCCAAACATAGGAATGGTTCTCTTGTGTTCTTGTGTAGATGCTCTACAACTTGTGGGCGGAGAAAATAAATCCAAGGCTAACTTTATGTCGTTTTACAAAAAATATTGCCCCAAATCTCTTCGGGTCCCCCCAATGGAATACTACCACAACGGAAAAACGCCCGCAGTAACGGCACCATTCGAAAAAACACTCACTTTCATCTATAAACGGTTTAGGTGTCTGTATGTTCACGAGGGAATTGGACACTTGGACTTTCTTCCAGAAATGCCTATGGAGCATACTCTTTTTGACAAAATTAGTGCCGAAGACCCTGATATTTATTCAATTGACATGCTTAAGATAGTTGGATGGTTTGAAGAAATCACACTTGAAAGCCTTTTCGCAATGCTATGACAGCCACAGCAAAAAGACTAAACCCCGAAATAGGAGAAAAACCAAAAACATGAAGACAAAACTCAGAATAAAATGTCCTAATTGTGATTTTTGGAATAGGATAGAAGCCAACAAACTGCTTATTGAAAAAGCAACCTCAGAACTGAAAGTTAAAGCGTTTATTCCCATGTATGAACCGCTTAAAACTGAAACATGCAAGAAATGCGGAAAAGTTATAGCGGAACCAAAAGAACTAATTAGAATCATAAAATTTACTTAGAGGCACAAGCATAATTAAACTTGAAGCTCCCTCGTCTTCTCGCCAGCCAAGTCTTATCAATATGTCGTCTTTTAAAGATGGCCATGCATCATTTCCTCCTCTTCAACGCTTGCCAAGCCTTTCTTTTCCAGCCAAAGGTTCCGCAAAACGATTAATTTAGCCTGGTAAAAGTATCCGCCTTCCCAGAGCTCTTTCCGTTCCGCCGTTATGCCCTTAAAATCAGCGCCCATAGTTTTAGCTTGCTCCATCTGATAAAGCTCCTGAGCCTTCTCCCAAATCATAGGTCTTACCCAAGGCCAAAATTTACCAGGCCGTTTCTGCTTCGGCACTTAAGTAACGCTCCATCGTTTCTTTTTCAGAAAAGTAGGGGCAGGCGTCGGATGTTAGCTGGTTTTGTTTGGCGAAGGCTCGGAGCATTTGACAGATTTTGTGTGTGTTTAATGGGTTCTTTTGTCGGGTGTAGCAGACTCGTGCAGCCATTATTATTGGCAGAAAAGAAATGAGGGGACAGTTGGGGCAGATCTTAGGTTCGGATTTCGACAATTTCTTCATACCTCAAAGTTTCTATTGCATTTTCGATTTTCTTGTCTGGAATGGGTATGTTTACGATGTAGTCTGCGATTTTTCGGGCTTCTTCTGTGGTTTCTGCTTCAAGGATGAGGATTATTTCCACTAAATACTTGGGCATTGTTTTCACCTTTTGAAGTGTTTTAGGGCGAAGCGGTTTGCCTTTGTCTGTTTTCTGTGCATGTTAAGTCCTCCTAGATAGTCTAACAAGTGGCTGAACTCGTGGAGGAAAATGAAGCGGATAAGCTCGTTTGGGCTGTTGAAAGTGACTGTTTCCATGATGTATTCGTAGCCGTGGAACGGGTGGAAAATCTGCTTTGTTCCGACTGCAAATTCTTGTGTGAATGGGTAAGTGATGTTTTTGTTTATGGCGATTGTGATTAGCCGTTGGCTGGGCTGGCATTTTCCATCGAATGGACGTTTGCCGTTTAGCCAGTGGACTTCGGCTTTCCATTCGTCTAATGGCTGCATAAGTTTTATTGGCAGGTTGAGGCCGCGATACTCGACTTCCCAGCTCTGCTTGCTTAGTAAGTCGTCAAGCTGTAAAGGAAGGGTCGTTTTATTTTCCACTTTCATCTTTTCAGCTTCCCGGAACGTTCATATGTAAGGTCTTGCAGATGTCACGGTCACTCAATTGGTATTTTTTCCTCATTTCCTTCAAGAAGCTTTCAAACTCTTTATCTAAATCAAACAAATTTTTAATTTCTTTTTCGCTTGGCATTTTACTCTACCTCGCCATAAACTTAGGCTATTTTCTAAAAATGGGTTAGAGTCGCTTCCAAGCTAAAATTAAAGCTTAGAAAACGGCTGTTTTCACGTTTCCGTGCAGCAAAGCGGATTTTCCATGTGAATATTTAAAATTTTGGAAATTTGTCTTTAGCGCGCGCTATTTGTATTATAGAACAAAAAAACCTCCAAAAGAATTAAATGTTCGAACAAAAGAAGGAGAAATAGTGATGGGGTTTGCTTGGAATAGATGAAACATACTCGATGGTTGTTGAAATTAATCAACCAAATGATGAGGCTGATCTTAAAGTAATACTACAGCAAACTGAGAAAGAATTTGAGGGCATTAAATGTAGAATCAATGTCAAAGAAAGAAAGCTTGTACCGCTTGAGACTATTTTGGTCATAACTTTGGAAGTCGCTAAAGGTATTGCGGCAGCAGTTTTTATCAAACTCCTAGAGAAGCTTTGGCAAGATTTTAGGCAAAAGGGGCTCACTCCTCAAACCCATGGACTGGATCCAATTCAATCCTTCACGGAAAAGTATCTGTTATCAATGGGGGTTACAGAGTTGACACTGCTGAGGAGAGACGACAAAGGGCTTTATGTGAAATTTGTCTTTGAAGACAAAAAAGGCTATAAGCACATAGTCATGGTTGCAAGTTTCGATTTGAAAATATTAAGCTATGAAAGAAAATGAGGTATTTACATGGATGTTTCAGCTACTCTTTCTGATAAGAGCATACTTGAAATGATTCGATCTGGCAACCTGATAATCCATCCATTGTTAGACAACAAACAGGTTAGTGGAGCAAAAGTTGATCTCCGACTAGACAACGTTTTCTACCTGGTTGGACGCTTCAAGAAACCGTATTATGATCCCATGGAGTTTTTGACAAAAAAAACATTAGGTGAGAAATATGTTGAGAAGCGTATAGTTCCTTATGGCGAGAGGTTTGTGTTACATCCAAATGATTATGCACTAGCTCCATTATTCGAGTTCGTCAAACTACCTAAAAATGTGCTAGGCAGGCTTGATGGCCGTAGCTCTTTGGGCAGGTTAGGTATAGTAGTGCATTCAACTGCGGGCTCTGTAGATCCAGGTTTTCAGGGTCATCTTGTGATAGAGCTTATGAACAACGGAATGCTGCCCGTAGCTCTATATCCGCTAATGAGAGTAGCTACCCTTATATTAACAACCCTCAGCACGGAAGCGGAAAGGCCCTACGATGAAGGCAAATATGGAGAAATTGAGGCGTACGAAGATGTAGAATCCAAGTTCCACCTCGACAGGGATTTGCCAATATTGAAACAGATGCATACCTAAGTTGACCGGTGCGCCTGACCCTTCGCCTCTACCCAAGCATTCTTTAAGTGCCATTTCTTAAGAGATTCTTTCACGAATATGTGCGCCTTAGGATCATTAATCATCTCTTGACTCTGTCGAGATATAAATGAGTTAAAGACTATTCGAGGGTCGGCTGCAGTCGGAATTCCTGCTCGAAAATAGTCTGCGACATCACTTACAGAAAGCACCTGATTTTCAATGTATTCGAATCCGCCCTTTTGAAAAACTTCTTGCCTTTTTTTCTCGTTTTGGCTCAAGAATTCAGCAAAGGGCTGGGCTTTCTCAGATATTATTTCCTTCACATCTTTCTCGGCAGAGTCATAGATCTTTGCAACCTGCTCTTGGACTTCTAATGGGTCAGCCTCTTTGTGTTGATCCCAAATCCTCTTCAAATAATCAAATACATCAGCAATATGATTGCTTACGGGCAGTGGCAGCTTTTTCGCTTCTTGCGTTTTTTTCAAGTATTGCAAAGCTATGAAAATACGTGAAGTGAAGCTTGGATGTGAGATTGTTTTTTCGTGTGGAAACCTTTGAAGGTACGTGGCCAGCGATAATGCGTAGGCGGGTCCGAAATAATTGATAATGTACATATCAATCAATGCTTCTTCTAGCCATGAGACTTTAGGGCAATCTTTGGCGAGTCTATCGAGTCTTTCATTTGCATATAGATAATGAAATGCTTCATGCAACAGAAGTGGCCAGGAAAATACATTATCAAATTGCCCCTGGTCGTAACAAATAACGATTATATCTTTGTTTTGTACGTCCCTAATGGTTACGTCTACATTAGCCGATCCTATAACAGGTCTCGGCACTGTCAGATTCTTGAGTTTATCGTTTAACAATGTGGCTATGCTTGTTTGTTTGAACTCTCGGTCTTCAGCTAGTACAAAGCTTGGTCGTGAAACCCGTGAGAATGATTTGAACAAGTTGTTGACCAGCAAATATGCCTCGCTTGCAATCCTAGCCTCAAAAACATCTCTTACTTGATTATCTAGGTCATTTGCAAAGGAAGAAAGCATTCTAATAGTATGTCTCTGGGTCCTAGCAAGAAGCTCCTGACGGTAACCATTGGTATAAGTCTTGTAAACATCAAGCCACTTAAGAAACAGCTCCTTTGCCCTCTCCAATGATTCACGTTTGACATCATACGGCACATCCAATAATACTCCCTTTATGTGATTCTCGACAGAACCCAGTGCGTTAAGAACTACATCGAATGACAAAATCGTCTTCCAGCTATATGGGTGTGACCGTAAACCTATCTTTCTGGAATAGCAGCATAGATAATGTCCATTTTGCTTCCAAGTTCATTTATGCAATCTTCTATCTCTTTGGTGGATTCGATTCTGTCAATTCTTGCTATTAGCTCTCGAGTTTTTACTATGCAGACTATGAAAGCGTTTTCCTCATCTGTCAATTTCGCTTCGTCTGATGGGATCAGTCTTTTCTTAGAACTTGAGGATAGAAATGTTGCTTTTATCTCGTCTTCCTTCAGGGTTAGGAAGTCCTTCAAATAGTCGTTGCCTCTTCTTTCATTGAGAAAAATATCCATCCCAACTAATCCATGAGTTACTCGACCAATTATGTTTTGAATTGACAGTCTTTTCCTCTCCTCCATACCCAAAACCCACTACTGGTATATCAGAATTCTAGTTTGATTACCAGTAATTCAGATTCCTTCATTTATATTCACTCATAATATGTTTCAAACATGCCCTAATATATATAGGTGCAGTTTTTCCGCGTAACGATGCCTTGCATGCCAAAAAAAAGTGGCAAATCCTCCATAGAAACCTCCAAAGATTAACTGAATAGATGCAAAAATGTGTATAAACCGTTTGTTTGCACACTGTTTCTGGACCATATACTTCGCAAATGTCTCTGGCTTGTCAATGTCAGCATGTTTAGCCAAGTGTTTCAGGTTAAAAGGCATATTTATTAAAGTCCCCTCAGCTAATCCCCAATTCTTAAGCTTTAATAGAGTATTCACCGTTTTGAATCTAGTAACTTCAGAACACCGTAATCCAGACTCATACTCAGGTGGAGACGTCTCCCGCAAACTCCCCTTTTTTGCAAAAGATTTCGCCAGAACCACGCGCGCGCTTGAAACGAGATACATGAAGAAGTTGGAGAAGGGCACAGGACTCAAAGCCATAGTCAGAAGCCGCAGCAAACCAGACAATCTTCAGAAGTTGTAACCGCTTATACATTCAAGTTTTCCCAGAAAAGATAAACCTTCGTCTGCAGAAGAAAGCCACAGACTTTGATTAAACGTGCAAGCCTTTCAAGGCTGGGAAGGGAAGCGTCTTATTGTTGAGAGTTCAAGAACGGTGACTTTCTCTATTTGCGCTACATATGGAATGGGACCTATCTCTTTTGAGATTTCTTTCTCTATGTCGCTGTTTGTTTTGCCTATATAGGCGTCGGGGTCTTCAACAAGCCAAGCTGTTATGAAGACCATTTTCTTAACAGTGTGTGCATGTGAATGTTTTGTTTTGGTCATTATGTCTCTCCTGTATTGAAGGAAGGGTTATCTAAGGCGTTGTTGTCGGGGAGTTATATAACGTTTGCTTACTTTTGCTTATGAATACAGATAAGTGCTAAACAAGGTTTAACTCATACGCCTTCTGGATTAACATGGTGAAAGTGAAACTAACCGTCAGCATTCTACCAGAGATCGTCAGATGGATCGACGAACAAGTCGAGAAGGGTCGCTTCGCTGATAGAAGCCATGCTGTGCAATACTCTGTACTCAAAGTTAAAGAACTCATAGAAAAGGGTGAAATCAAATTCTAGAAACGTTTGCAAAGCCAGCACAAAAACGCAAAAGCCCATGGCTGCCAGAATAGGTAAACTTTTGTTCGGCAACGGCGAAGCACTGCGGATTTGACATTTTTAATCTCTGTTCCCTTCTTTTTCAATCAGAGTCCATTGGAGAAAGGTTTTGTTTTAGGAGCCATGAGCATGGCTGATGGCAGGATTAGGAATTTGGATGAGGTTATAGGTGAGCTTGTTGATTTCTGGAAGAAGCATGCGGTTTAGCTGCTTTTATGTTGTGTAGAAGAGGTTTTCACAAGTTTTAAGTACTGTTAGATAATATTTAGGTATACTTTTAGCGGTTTAGATTGGTGTTTAGGATGGGTCATCGGAGGGGTGAGGTTCAGATTCTTATGGATATTCTAAATATATCTCTGAGTGGTGTGAAGGTTACTCATCTTATGTACCGGGCGAATTTGAGCTATTCAACCCTTAGGAAGTATTTGTTTGAGGCTTTGGATAAGGGATTAATTAGTAATGTTCGCAATAGTGATGGTTCTGTTGTGTATCGGACAACAGAGAAGGGTAGGCTTCTTTTAGGCAAGTTGAAAGAGGTTAAGTCTGCTTTACGTAGTTAGCTTATATTATATTGTGTATGGCGATTTCTTTTAGCTTCGTCTTTAATCTGACGTTTAGTTCGAGGTCTTTGTCTGTGAAATTTCCGATGACAACGTCTTGAATTGTTATTTCTTGGTTTTTTGGGAGGATTATGGTTCCAGTTGCGGGTTTTATGTTTTCAGTTTCCTTGTCGATGTTGACAAGCCAAGAAGGCAGCTTTACTTGTCCGGTTTGTTCGTCATATTCCACGAGGTCGTGTTCCTTGAGGCCTTTTATTATTTTTTCCAGTTGTTCGGTTGGTATTTCCAGCTTTTTTGCTAGTTGTTTGATGTTGTAGGTTTCTTCTTCTTTGATTGTTGTTAATATGTCTGTTGTGCTTAGCATGGTTTTAGGTTGTTATGTTAATTTTTAAGGTTTAGGTATTAGATGTCTAGCCAAAGTTTGGTTTGCTCTAGAGATGATGTTGTTTTCTTCTAGAAAAATGGGGTTTTGTTCTAGACAATTATCCTAGATTTTTCATTCTATATGGTTTAAAAGGTGGTTTGGCGAATAATTTAGCAACGAGAGGAGAAGGGAGAGGAACCGTTTAGGCTGTGGTAGTGATTCCCCATCTATGATGTTTCAAGTCCGCTCCTGTGGGAGGGATTGGTTTAGTGGAGAATAGTGACCGTGTGAGGCGGGATGAGTTTAGGCAGAGGCTTAAGGAGGAGTGGGGGCTTCTGTGGAGGGAACGGTTTGATGATAGGGTTAGGGCTGAGGGGGTGGCTGTTCGGGATTACCCCTTGGTTTTTATGGATCGTGGTTTTGTTATTTTTGCGAGTAGGGATGCTAAGGCTCCAAGTTTTTCTGAAGTTGTTGAGTTTTGGGCTTCTCAGGGTTGCATTTATGCTCCTGACCCCATTGTCGGCGGATGGGGCAAATTCATCAGGACAGAGTTGAGGAAGGTTCTTCACTCGAGAGCAAAGATGTTTAATGAATGCCAGCCCAAGCGCGAGGGTAAGAAGCAGCAGTTGAAGAAGGGCGGTAGGGGCTGGCTTCATAAAGAATGAGTTTCTGATCTCAAGTTTTGACTTTTAGTGTTTGGCTGGTTTTACGATGGTGAAGTATAGGCGCAGATTTGAGATTATAGCGGACATTCTAAAAGCTGCTGAGAATGGGGCAAAGAAGACTAGGATAATGTATGTTGCAAATCTGAGCCATATGCTTTTGGAGAAGTATCTGATGAAGACTATCAACGTTGGTTTTATACGTTTCAACAATGACGGCTACGAAGTTACAGACAAAGGACAGCTATTTCTAGAAAGGTATGCGCAGTTTTCCAGTAAATACTCCAAGGTTCAGAGGGAGCTTGAGAATATGAGGTTTGAAATGGAGGTTTTGGAGAGGATGTGCACGGCGGCTAGCGATGCTAATCCTAAAATTAGCGTCAGAAGGGGGAAGGCGAAGTGAAGCGTTTATTTCGGCGATTTGTAAAGGCGCCTCTTTTATTCTTGTTGCTTTTTACGGCTTTTTCCCTGAGCTTAACTCGTTTGCCATTCTATGTGAGCGCGGGTGAAGAGACTTCTTCAGCCATTGGCGAGGCTGATAATGCGTTGAGGCGGGCTTTTGAGGCTGTTTTGGAGGCTGAGAGGGCTGGTGTGAACATCTCTGATTTGATTGTTAAGCTGGACGAGGCTGGTGGGCTTTTGGCGGAGGCTGAAATCGAATTAAGAGGGGGAAATTCTAGCGGAGCTGTCAGTAAGGTTCACACGTGCTTTGTGATGACAGAGAGCATCATTGAAGAGGCTTCAAGCATTAAAGCTTCGGCCTTGGCTGAAAGGCAGGAGGCCCTCTGGCAAACGATGCTGTTTTCGTTGACTGGGAGTGCCTCGTTTATTGTTTTGTTGTTGATTGTTTGGATTCGGTTAAAGCTTCGATACTTTGAGAAGTTGTCAAAGATGAAGCCGGAGGTTGCGTCTGATGTTGAGGCTTGAAGATTATAAGGCTGTTTTCGCCACCCTAGGCTTGATTGGTGTTTTGTTGTTTGCTTCTCCAACGCTTGGTTTGGTTTTGCGTCTGCCCGGCGGGGAAAAGTTTTCTGAGCTTTGGGTTTTGGGTCCAGGGCATATGGCTGAGGATTATCCCTTCAACGTTAAGGCAGGCGAGGATTATCTGGTTTATGTTGGTGTCGGCAATCATATGGGTTCTTCAGCCTATTATGTTGTTTATGTTAAGTTTAGGAATCAGAGTGAACCCTTGCCTAATGCCACTGCTGGGATGCCTAGTCCATTGCCACCTCTTTATGAGTATCGCGCTTTTATCGAAAATGATGAGAGTTGGGAGCATCCCCTAAACTTTTCCTTCTCCAATGTTTCGTTTAATGAGAACGGCTGTTTGGTTGGCAACTTAACCGTAAATGATGTTGTGTTTAATGTTGATAAGGTGGCTGGTTGGGATGCTGAAAACAGCGGCTTTTACTATCAGCTTTTCATCGAACTTTGGATTTACAATGTGGAACCTGCCGCTTTCGAGTTTCATAATCGTTTTGTTGGTTTATGGTTGAACATGACGGGTGTTTAGGCTGGTTTAAATTGGAGGTTTAGCGTTCAGAACATTGATATAGAAAAATAACTGGTTTTTCCATAGGCATTTTTATTCGGGGATTAAGCTGGTTATTTGTAGGGGATGAAGGAGAAAGCGTCCGGTAGTGTCACTTACACAGTAGTATGGTGCTTTTCCGAAGATTTGGTGAGAGAGTTTGACTGTAGGTACTAAGAGCAGGGACTATTGTAATAGTGTTAATTCAGAGAACTCTGTAAATGGTAGTTTGCGTGTTGGTGTGGTTATTCCTGCTCGTAATGAAGAAGGTAACATTGGTTACATACTTAGTAGGTTGAGGGATTTGGGTTATGCTGATGTTTTGGTGATTGATGGTAATTCTTGGGATCGTACAGTTGAGGTAGTCGAGGATTTTGGAGCTAAGGTTGTTTTTCAGAACGGTAATGGTAAAGGCAATGCGGTGCGACAGGTTTTTAACAATGGCTACCTCGATGTAGACGTAATTGCGTTAATGGATGCTGACGGTTCTATGAAGCCTGAGGAGATCCCTCGTCTAGTTGAGGTTTTGAGATCCGGGGCTGATTTAGTGAAAGCGTCCCGCTTTAGGAAAGGTGGATATACTTATGATATGAGTTTTGTTCGTAAAATTGGAAATCTATTCTTTTTAGCTTTAGTCAATCTTTTATGGGGGACAAGTTATACGGATATTTGTTATGGTTTTTGCGCTTTCTCCAAAAGTGCGGTTAGCAGAATGGCACCTGTCTTGCGTTCTGCGAATTTTGAAATTGAAACCGAGATTTTTATTAAGGCTAAGAAGTTGGGGCTTAAGGTTGCTGAAGTTCCAAGTGTTGAGTTGAAAAGAAAGTATGGAAAGTCAAATCTAAAAGCGTTCAAGGACGGCTTGCAAATCTTTGCGACCATTATTCGGGAATTTGTTCGCCAACATGTTTAAGGTTAGTTTTGTCAAACAATGTGACTTGATTGTTTGTGAGTTGATTGGGGTTGACATGTTATTCTAGGGTTCTTGTGACTGGAGGCGCGGGTTTCATCGGCTCTCACTTAGTGGATCGTTTGATGGATATGGGCTGTTTCGTTCGAGTGGTAGATAATCTTAGTAGCGGTAGTTTAACTAATATTGAGCGTTGGTTAGGTTCCTCCGGTTTCGAGTTTGTTCGTGGTGATTTGAAAGATTCAAGTGTTGTTCAAAAGTGTTTGGACGGTGTTGAGGTTGTTTTTCACTTGGCTGCGAATCCTGAAGTTCGTGTGGATGTGGTTGAGCCGACTGTTCATTTTCAGGAGAATTTGTTGGGGACGTTTAATGTTTTGGAGGCTATGAGGATGCGTGAAGGGGCTAGGGCGATCGTTTTCTTTTCTTCTTCAACTGTGTATGGTGAGCCGACTGTTTTTCCTACTTCTGAGGATTATGGTCCTCTTTTGCCGATTTCGGTTTATGGTGCCTCGAAGCTTGGTTCTGAGGCTTTGATTTGTGCTTATTGTCATACTTTTGGTTTGCGGGGTGTTGTTTTTCGTTTGGCTAATGTTGTTGGTGGGCGATCTACTCATGGTGTAATTGTTGATTTTGTTCGTAAGCTTCGGACAAATCCTAAGGAGCTTGAGATTTTGGGTGATGGTAGTCAAAGCAAGTCTTATTTGCATGTTAAGGATTTTGTTGACGCGGTTTTTGTTGGATTGAACAATTTTCTAGATAATAAGAAATGTTTTGAGTTTTTTAACGTTGGTTCTTTCGATCGGGTTGATGTTAAGCGAATTGCTGAAATCGTTAGTGAAGAAATGGGCTTGCAGAACGTTGGGTTTAAGTTGACTGGTGGAGTTGATGGTGGAAGGGGTTGGCGAGGGGATGTGAAGACGATGTTTCTCGCGTCTGATAGATTGTTTAGTCTTGGTTGGAAGCCTTCTCTTAATAGTGAAGGGGCTGTTAGGAAGGCTTGTAGCGAGCTTTTGCAGTCCATGAAAAATAGAGAATGAAAAGTTTTTGCGAGTTTGTGGTTTTGGTGATCGGTTTTTGATCAGAGTGTCTGTTGTTGTTTCAACTTATACGATTGACAGATTAAATGACGTGTTGGAGTGCATTTCGTCTTTGAAGAGGCAGACTTTGCAACCTCTTGAGATTATTCTTGTTCTTGATAATGATGTGGGTTTGGTTGATTTTTATAGGTCGTGTGTGTCGGGAGACGTGAAGATTGTTGTTTCGGATGGGTTTGGGCTTTCTAACGCTCGGAATGCAGGTGTGAAAAGCGCTGAGGGAGAAATTGTTGCTTTTATTGACGATGACGCGCTTGCTGATAAGCGTTGGTTGGAGAACTTGGTTAGAGATTATGAGGATCCGCTTGTTCTAGGCGTTGGAGGACTTATTAAGCCTCTATGGGAAAGTAAGCGGCCCAGCTGGTTTCCAGAAGAATTGGATTGGATTGTAGGTTGTTCTTACAAGGGGCTTCCAGAGAATAAGGCGATAATAAGGAACCTCATAGGTTGTAATATGTCGTTTAGGAAAAGTGTTTTCGGAAAAGCTGGATATTTTAGTACTGACATTGGAAGAGTAGGGAGCAAACTTGCGGCGCATGAAGACACAGAGTTTTCCATAAGAGTGACGGAGAAAATTCCAGACCATAAAATTCTTTATGATCCAGATGCAGTCGTGCACCATAAGGTCCCGAAGTCAAGGGCTAATTTGAAGTATGTTGCGAGAAGGTCCTTTGCTGAAGGTGTCTCGAAAGCGATTTTTTCCTGTCAGAAATCAAATCCTACAAGTGTATTACATGTTGAGAAGGATTATTTGAGACAGCTGCTTTCAACTGGTATTCCAAGGAGACTGATTCGAGGCTATAAGCCGGAAAACATTTCTCAAATCATTACCCTTTCAATATCTACAATCCTAGTCCTGTTTGGCTATTTATTGGGTAAACATAGCTAAACGCACACAGAAAATGTCAATCATTTGTGATCATACAAGATTTGGGTCATAGAGGAAGTTACAATTGAGAACACCTAGCTTGTTACTAATAACATATCTAAAAATGAGAGTGATATGATGAAATCGATTGCTTATTTTGGATTTAATGCTAGACTTACTGAGAAGATTTGGAGAATAAAAAATGAATATAACTAGTACTTTTTCTGAAAATCCGCGTTCAAGACGTACTCGGGTAAGTATTGTAAAGTCTTCCTACGCAACAGTATCTGAGAATCTCTCTAGAGCTATAGAACTCGCAGGCGGCATAGAACTGGCAGGCCAAGACAAAATAGTGGTAAAGGTAAACTTATGTGATGCACGTACACCTGATACTGGAGCCATCACTCATCCTGTCTTTTTGGATGCCTTGCTTAAGTATCTGAGAGAGCATTTTCCAAAATTTGACCTTTTTGTTGTAGAGAGCGACGGGCGTGTGGTCATAGCAGACTTGTTTGTCAAATGGTTTGGCTTACTTCCCGTGATAAAGAAATGGGGTGCCAAATGGATAAACTTGTCCAAAGAAGAGTATGTAATGAAAGAAGTTCCTGGATTTAGATACAATAAGCTTCCTGTTCCTAAAATATTTGAAAACTCCTACTTCATAACTTTGCCAAAATTGAAGACTAACATTCTGACAACGATGACCTGCTGCCTTAAGAATCAACGTGGATGCAATCCTATGCTGAATAAGCAGCAGTTCCATCCCTATATTGATGAAGCGATAGTCGCTGAGAATTTGGCTGTCGGAGTGCCTAACTTTTGTATTGTTGATGGTATAGTTGGAGTGGGTGGTATATGGGGTCCTTCTTTTGGTCCGCCTATTCATTCCCAATTAATAATAGCGGGTAAGGATGCGGTTGCAGTTGATTGTGTGTGCGCCAAAATTATGGGACTTAACCCAAAGCGAATAGGCCATATTAAATTGGCAGCTAAAAAAGGTCTTGGCAGTCCTTCTTGCGATATAGTGGGAGAGGAACTCGACGAAGTTAAGCAAGATTTTCAATGGAGCGGGTTTCAAGCAATGCTGTTCAGACTGGCTCAGCGTTTCCAAGCTAGGGAATTCAGGAGAATGCGGCACGAGGTCTAATCATGAAAGTGTGCATTATAGGCTGTGGCGCGGTTGCCAGAAGAATGCACATCCCTGTTTTCCAATCACTTCCAGATGTGCAGGTAGTCAGCGTTGTTGATACTAACGAGGAGCTAGCTAAAAATGTGTCGAAGGAATTTGGTGTTGGCAAGTATTACACTGATTACAAAAAAGCGTTGAACTCAGACGACGTTGATTTGGTGAGCATTTGCACACCAAGTTTCGTTCACGCAGATATGATCACTTACGCTTCTGAAATGGGCAAGAATATTTTGGTTGAAAAACCCCTAACCATAGATTTAGAAGAGGGAAAACGAGCACTCGAAGCGGTAAAAGCTAACGGCGTGCAAATATGTGTAGTTTTTAATTATCGCAGTGTTTCTGTTGCTCAACAGGTTCATAGAGAAATTCAACTAGGGCAGATAGGTCGTATTGTTTCCATGGTTGGAACAGCTCACACGCCTTTCCCCTCTTCATGGACTAGCGGTCGTTGGCTTTATCATGAAGGCGGAGCTTTGGACGATTTTGGTCCTCACTTGATAGACATGTTGCTCTGGTTGAATCCTTCACGTCTTGAGTCTGTATCGGCGCAAGGTGGCGATTTCACTGGGGGTTTCGATTTCATAAGCCATATTCAGGTAACGATGAAGTTTAAGGACACGTCTTTAGCAGTTGCGGATATATCCTGGCTAAATGATTCGTTCCTGTTCAATTTTGATGTTCATGGGACTGCTGGGCGCATCTCGTGTGATGTTAGGAACGGCAACTGGCGTGAAACTCATGGCCAAGTTTCGTCGCCCATAGACGATTTAACCCGAACCGCGCGGAATTCAATAAAGATGATAACGTCAATTATTACGGGAGCATATTTCAGAGGAGGTATCACTTACCATTCGCGGATCATAGGTGATTATGTAAAATCAATCCGGACGAAAACCCGGCCTCCTGTGTCTGGAGAAGAAGCTCTCTTAGTAACTGCGGTGTCGGCGGCGGCTAAGCAGAGTATTAAGACCCGTCGAACTATCTTCATAGATGAGATATTATAGAATATGGATAATTTTTCTTAACTTGGAGGACTTTTATGAAAGTGACTTTCGTTGTTCACAGGATATACCCGCCATACTTTGGAGGCGATGAAGTTCAAATAATGGAAACCGCAAAAGAGTTAGTGAAAAATGGCGTTGATGTCAAAATATTTTCGGCAGATTACACAGAAGGTCTCCATAGAACTACCTTCCATGAAGGTGTTGAAATAAACCGGTTTCCTTCAATCAGACCGTATTACGTATCGTCAAGATTGCTCAACGCTCTTTGTAACGTGCGGACTGATATTCTACACTCTTCTACATACGGTCATTTTCCTACACTTGTTTCTGCAATATGCAAGTCAAAAAACAGAAAGATCAGATACGTTCTCCAACCCCATTATCACGGTGTAGGTCGCAATGTTCTAAACAGCATTGTAATGAAGATTTACAACCCATTGATTGGAAGATGGATCTTTGAGAAAGCGGATAAAGTGAGATGTTTGTCAAATGCAGAAATGGATCTTGTTATTAATCACTTCAATATACCGCCATCGAAAATCGTAGTTATTCCATTTGGTTTGAATGTAAGAAAAATGGGTGCATTTAGAAATCAATGCAAGAAAAGTCATAAAGGATACCGAATCTTGTATGTGGGGCAACTGGAGAAATTTAAAGGTGTCCATTTACTAATCGAGGCTTTTGCTCGACTTTTAACGTTTTTCCCAGAAGATGTAACACTCAGAATCGTAGGAGCGGGCTCACAAAAATCTGCTCTTGAAAAATTGGCGGTGACACTAAAGATACAAGAACAGGTATCTTTTTTGGGTAGCTTACCTAATGAGGCTGTCATAAGAGAATATTGTGAAGCAGATTTGTTTGTCCTACTAAGCGAATTAGAATCATATAGTATTGCCACGCGAGAGGCTTTATTCTTTGAACTTCCGGTAATTGTCCTAGAAACTAAGGTATTTGAAGATCTATTAAAAGGTGGATATTGTTTTGGTGTCCCCTCACCAGTAAATCTGGATGTCTTGGCACAAAAAATGCAGATGTGTTTGACCAAGGACTTGAGGCCAAGAAAATTTGCTGTTCCTACTTTAAGTGAAACCGTTAAATCGCTGATTGGATTGTACACCGAGATGCTGGAAACTTAGATCGCTTGATACTCAGCTTTATGATTTGGTATCTTATGCTTTAGTTAACTTTGTGGTGGATAAGCAAATGGTATTGAAAAAGTTTCCGTCCAGAGTATCTTGCAATAAGATCCTTGTGGTAAATCATGTTAGTACATACAACAAGGGCGACGAAGCTATTATGAAAGTACTGATAAGAGGTCTAAAAAGGGTTGCTCCACAAGCTGAACTTACAGTTCTTTCTTCATCTCCTTCATACGATTCGGCTGTTCTTGATGTTCGTACGCACGGCGATATTCAACATGTCAACAAGCGTTTTCCAGCTCTAGTGTACGCCTTCCTTATTATTACCTGGGCTCTCTTCAGGCGTTACACGAGTTTGAATCTTGACCGAATATTTTCGTCTGAAGCTCAAATAGTGTTAAACGAATACGCAGAATCAAGTATCATAGTTAGTCGAGGCGGTGACTTTTTTAACGACACATACGGATTGAAACCGCTCGTCAGTCAGTGTTTTGTTGTCTTTTTGGCCATTTTATTGGGCAAACGTGTTATGCTTTGTGCTCATTCATTTGGTCCGTTCCGAAAGACCCTTTTCATTAAAATTACAGGCGCAATATTGAACAAATCAAGCTTAATAACGACCAGAGGAAAAGTATCTATTGCATGGTTAAACCAAATGAAAGTGAACCGCCCACCAATATATCAGTGCGCTGATTTAGCGTTTCTCTTAAAACCTGCATCTAACGAGAAGATAAACCAAATATTAACTCGCGAGAATATCCCGATTGGCGAAAAGCCTCTTGTTGGTCTTTCGGTTAATAAATGGTTGCAGTACTCTATTCAAAAAAACCGTTCTACTGCAGAGCAGCGTTACCAAGAATTAATTTCTCTTATGCGTCATATCGTTGACTATCTTACAGTAAATCTCGGCACATTCGTGGTCATAGTTCCTCATGTTTTTGATTTTCCATTTGATGACCGAGACATAGCGCGTGATATCATTAAAGAAGTGAAAATGAAGAGTTGTGTTCATTTGATAGAGGGCGAATATAGTGCTGAGGAAATCAAAGGTGTTATTTCTAATCTTGACATGTTTATTGGTTGCCGGATGCATGCTGTAATTGCTTCAACATCGACATTTGTCCCAACAATCGCGATTTCATACATGGACAAATTCCGAGACATCATGGGCATACTGGATCAAGAGCAGTGGGTTTGTGATGCAAGTAAGATTAACTATACAGACATCGAGTCCAAAATAAACGAAATGTGGTCAAATAGGGCGGCAGTTCGTAACTGTTTAAAACAAAAAACGAGAGTCGCACGAAGATTTGCCAAGCGCAACTTTTTCTTGTTAAAAAAGATAGTTGACTAGGGGGTATGACGTGAAGTCAAGTCGGGGTAGAAGTATTAGGTATGTTGAAGACGTATGGCGGCTTGGTCTTTGTACTGGTTGTGGAACGTGCGTAGGCGTTTGTCCTAACAATGTTTTGACTATGAATCAAGATTATGAAATTCCTGTTCCAACCATTACAAAATCTTCTGATTGTACTGCGTGCAATCGATGTATTAAGGCGTGCCCAGGGGTATCGGTCGATTTTGAACATTTGAACGAAACAATTTTTGGCAAGCAGCCTAAAGACTTTCAACTTGGCGTTTTTGATTCATGCTATTTGGGGAAAACTTTAGATCAAAAAATTCGTGATGTTTACTCTTCGGGAGGGGTTATATCCTCATTGCTAACTTATCTGCTGGAGTCAGGAATAATCAATGGTGCTCTTGTCACAAAAATGAGTTCTGAGAATCCTTTTCAAACTGAGGCTTTCTTGGCTAATACGGTAAAGGAGATTAGACAAGCTGCTGGATCGAAATATTGTCCTGTTGCTACAAATACGGTCATTAAAGACATTCTGCGGAAAGATGGAAAATTTGCAGTTGTGGGTCTTCCATGCCATATTCAGGGTTTAAGGAAAGCTGAAAGCCTCGACCCAAAGCTTAAAGCAAAGATATTTGTACACCTTGGTCTTTTTTGTGGACATACCGTTAATTCTTTTGGTATTTTTTATTTACTCAAAAAATTACATATTGAAAAAGAGGATGTAACCCAAATTCGATATAGAAGTCATGGGTGGCCAGGTGGGCTTCTTGTGGAGTTGCGCGATAAAGATTCCATCTTTTATCCACCTCAAGCTTATTGGAATAACCTGTTCAGCAACTTTTCATTTACCCCTAAACGGTGCTTACTTTGTCCTGACGGAGTCAATGAATTTGCTGATCTGTCATTTGGCGATGCATGGCTTCCTGAAATTCCAAGGGGCCGATATGGGACCTCAATTATTATTTCTAGGACAGCAATTGGTGAACACCTTTTAAATTTAGGGAAATCTTCTGGAAAAATAGAACTTATTAAAATAAAACCTGAAAAAGTTATTCAATCTCAAAAAGCAATGCTCACGTTCAAGAAAAGAAAACTTCCAGCTCGGATATTCGCAGCAAAAATGATTGGACTATTGCCTCCGCAAATAACCGTGCAATTGCCAAAACCATTGCCGACGGACTACTTGACTGCTATCTTACCATTTTGGGTTGCTTCATTGTCGTCAAAAAAAGGTGAGCAAGAACTTTCGAGGGTTTTAGGTTATATCACACGGTTAACCAATGCATTGTAATAGTGTTCACATTTGATGCTAAAAAAATGTTTAAATTGAAGAACGCAAACGCAAAGGAATGTTACGATGACTAATCTGCATCCGAAACTGGTTCCAATTCTGTTTTGCCTAGTCTTAGGGCTTGCAGTCTATTCTGTCTTGGTAGCACCTATTTTCCAGTACAGCTCAACGGATTGGGGTCTGTTAAGTAAACTACCTATTTCTTATTGGATGGCATTTGCCGCAATGGTATTTTCAGTTTTTTACATTATATTAAGAAATGCTTTCAATTTTCGAAATATCGTGTTCTTACTACTAATGATATTCGTGCTCCTTTACTTTGCTCCCATCCTTATCGAGAGGCCTGTCGGTCTTACACCACGTTCTTTATGGCCTTCCTCAGAGGTCAACATTCTGATTGCTACGGGGCACATTTCTTCTGACTCTGCCATGCAATTGCTGAGTTACGACAGCTGGCCCGTTTTCAACATGCTTGGTGCAACAATTATAATGGTGACGGGCATTTCTTTGGAGTCTTTAGCAAAATACTTCCCATTGTTCATCGTTGGTTTGTGGGGTCTACTTGTATTTTTAGTTCTGAGGGTATCGCTTCATCGCGAATATGCGTTAATAGGAACTGCATTATTTATGACCGGGCTTTGGGCTCGTCTCCAATACTTCAGCCCTCAAAGCATCGCTCTCGCGTTTTTTTTGGTGTTTGTACTATTATTCGTGAAAAAACTGTTTTACCAAGAATCAAAAATCTCCAGTCAAACAAGAAGGACACAGGTAATAATATTTCTAATTATCGTCGTGACGGTTTTTGCTCATGCCTTGACTGCGTTGTTCATGATATTAATTATGGGCGCATTCTACCTTATTACCAAGATTTTGCCCGCCTTTAGGAATGATTTACGTCAGCATACTATAGCAATAACTGTTGGTATATGTACATTTTTGCTCTTTGCTCATGCTATCTTCTTTGCTCCACAATTCTTTGGATGGGTCACTCAGGAAATGTATCACACAGCACAAAATTTGCTAGAGTTGTCAGTATACCAACAAGGATTACGTATAAGCGGATCGATGTATCGACAATGGACTAACATTCTCACAGAAGCTTTGATATTAATTAATATTCTCGTTTGGTTGATTGCTGTTGGTCACACTTATAGAAAAAAGACGATGAGTCGGTACCAACTAACGTTCTGGGTGAGTTTTGCAATCGTTCTCATTGTTCCATCACTTATTTTGCCATATGGTCAAGAGGCTCCATTTCGTGCTTTCACATTTGCTCTTCTTGACTTCTCCCTTTTATCTGTACTCCTTCTTAAAAAGAAACTAAGAATCCTGCTTGCGTTGATCTTAGTTCTTGTTGTTCTAAGCTTACCAACCATGTACGGAACAGAAACTTTCAAACTGGCAACAGCCACGGAACTCTCTGGAACAGGGTTTACAATGGCGTATTCTCCAGAAGGCGCTCGAATACTCTACCATGATGAATCATATTTGCGGTATCATGATCCATTGAAGGACATCCAGCTGGTAACGCTTGGAACACCACCTTTTAACGTGAAACTTGAACCTTCTGTCGTTGATGAAACTATTGGTGAGGCAGACTATGTCATATTGTCCCAAACACAGGAGAATTTCTATGTATTCAACACTGGAAGTAATCCCCTGTCTGAAACAAAAATGACTAATCTCACATCATTTAACAAGATTTATAGCAACGACGGTTTTCAGCTATTCTGTCGCGTTGACGCATTCCATATGAATACACCATGAACAGCGGCTTCATACTGGTGAAAATTGTAGTATTATTATTATCTAGAAAAAGATGTTGGCCCTTCGTTATTGTGAGTTGACATAATCCCGTCTGATAAACCCTTATCCATGATTATTCGCGAATATGCCCATACTAGTATTGATTCACATTCTCAGCGAAAAGTACGCCTCGCGGTGTAAGAGTCGTCCCATCATCTTCAAGCAATCCGAATCCACCCCATTCAAGGGATGTTTTTTTCCAATCCCATTGTATCCACCACAAATTTGATTCTCTGTAAAGGTCATAGCGATCTTGTATTTCAACATCCCAGTTTGGAATGTCGACGTACTGTTTGGTTGTTGAAACGTAGAATTTTGCTGAACTACCACACTCTTCCATTATGATAGGAAGATTTAGGTTCGACATGAAAAGAACTGCGTCGTTAAGGAATTGCTCCAATTTAATCTTGGCTTCAGCCAAGTTCCCAGCAGAATAGTCCATCGCATATGGAAAAACTCCTGCAATCAGGTCCTGAGCATAGTAATCGTGCCAGACATAAGCAATATTGGGTTCCGGAATGGGGTGTTTGTCAAAATATACTAATCTCATGCTAGGCCAATCAAAAAGTGTGCTTACCAAGATCAAAGCTTTCGGATTTATCCTGTGAATGATACGGGAAGTTTTCAAAGCAAGATCATACCAAGCCGATGCTACATCGTTAAGTTTGTACTTGCCTGCGTTCGGTTCATTGAGGAGAGAATACAATACTGCTGGGTTTTCCCGGTAGCGAGATGCAACTGAAGCCCAAAAATCCAGAAAAGGTTGTTGGTCCATGACCCCCAGTATAAGATCAGCTTTACTCTGAAGCCCAGTGGCTCCAGTCCAATTATTATCCCATCGATGAAAACTCAATATGATATACATACCCTTATCTTTTGCTGCGGCAACTATCTTGTCAACAAGAACGACGTATTCCGGATAAGACCATTTTTGTCCTTCCAAGGATAGTCTAATGACTCTTGCACCTAGGCCGTACAACCTTTCTATCATCTCATTAATATCGCAATTGAATGCTCCTTCAAAACCAGCAATAGTGCGCACACTCAAAGCTTCGAGATTCACACCATGCAAAACAATCTCTTGCCCACTCTGATCTATGATACGTCTTCCCTCCACGGATAGCCAAGAAAGTGTTTGGTTCGGCCAACTAGCTGTTTCAGTGGGCACAATGGTTTCCGTGTTGATCGTTTCAGCGGGTGGTGTTATGCTTTGTGGCCTGTTCTCGTTGGTGACAATTTGTGAATCAATCTGTTTGTTATCAGTTTGAATGCTGCCTTCGCCGCTTGTATTCGCGGTAGAATCTGGGGTTAATGGTGTTAAGCTATTCGCTTCACTGGCGTTTGCACCTTGCGCGAAGGTTTCTTGGAGGCTACTTTGGTCTCGAGTGTTTTCGACGCTGAGAAAACCTGTGAGCAGCAGAGAGCATATGATGATTAGAACGCAGGCGTAGACTCCCTTCAAATCGGTTACCTGCCTCGTTGCTTCTGGTTTTCTTTGTGGTTGGTGTATGTTGGGCGCGTCTCTGAACGTGTCATTTTTTCAAATAGCCCCTAATGCGTTGTAGGTGAAGGATTGGCGTGAATGTGCTCTTCTTTAATGCGTGTACAAATACATTATTATATATTGTGATTTACGATTCAATATTTAACAGAACCAAACGCATTAACAAGAGTAACTGGAAAAATACCGATACTGAAATTACTCGCTAAACCATTACTCAAATATCAACTTCGAACCCTACTCTTAATTGAAAAACCTCAAAAACCCTAAAGAAAAACAACACCCTGAACACTCCTACAATAAAATAACCAAATACGCTCGAACAAGCAAATCTTCACCAAAACACGTCTAATTATAGCTCAAAACCTTCACAAGCAGCAACTGGGAAAACCCCAAAACGCCAAGCAACAACAAATCCAACCCTAAAAAACGAACTGTTCCCCAACCCACCCCCCTAAAATTGCAACTTTTCTTCAATTCCCAACCACGCTTCTTGCGCACAACAACGGAAAAAACCACCAATTATCCCTCATGAAAACAGCATCCACCCATACTGCCAAAACCGAATAAAAGAATACTCTTACTATTAAACCGCACATAAATAATCAAATAACCCGGAAAGAATGGAGAAATAAACATGCAAAGAACCAGTAGGAAAAGAATTATCCGAATAGCCGTTTTCGCAATGCTTGCGTTAGGCATCGGTCTAACCGTGACGTCTGGAATTTACGTGTCATCGTTTTTAGCCATACTCGGCGTAGCCATAATATTCTGGGGAGCCATTCTCCTCTACATAACCCCAACCAAACAAGTACCCTTAACCCTGCTGAACGCCTCAGCCCTATCAAACACAAGCAACATCGAAAGAATACTATCAGAGCATAATGCCGCCCAAAAAGGCGTATATTTGCCTCCTAAAAACCTCATAGACATCGAATCAAGCCTCATATTCATTCCTGAAAAACCAAACCAACCCCTACCCAAACGCGAAGACACAACAGACCAAAAACTAATCGCCCCAAACCAAAAAGGAATATTCCTCACCCCTCCAGGCTTATCGCTGTCAAGAATTTTTGAACAAGAACTCGGCGTATCCTTCACAAAAACCGACATCAAATACATACAGGAAAAACTGCCCAAACTCCTTATCGAAACCATGGGTTTAGCAGAAAACGTGGAAATCCAAACCCAAAACATCACCATAACAACGCAAATAGCCGGCAATATACTCAGCGAAGTCTGCCAAGAAACCCGAAAACTACCGCGAACACACGAAGCCGTTGGCTGCCTCTTACCCAGCGCAATCGCATGCGCACTCGCGAAGGCAACAGGAAAACCAATCGTGATAGCAAACGAAAAACAAAGCCAAGACAATAAAACAACCGTGATCGAATACCACGTCGTGAAGGAATAGAAAACGCAGCTCCCGCCATTAACATTTACAGACGCAAGTTTACTGTTCACCGCAATGAATCGATTCAAGTTTGAGAGCCTCTTATGTCTGCCAAATTGGATGACGTTGCAAAAGCCTCAGCGAGGGGCAACTTCTTCCTATTTCTCGGCAAAACCTGCATGCATGCTGCAACACCCAAGCAACAAACATGAAAACAGTTAAGGCGAAACCAAGATGAAAACACCAGTACTCCCACGCATAACCCAACCCAAAAGCACCATAGCCTTAAGTTTAAAAATCTCAACTTTAACAATTGCCACACTAGCCGTTTTCCACCAAGACCTAACCATAATATTCAGCGACGCCTTACAAAGCGAAATCACAAACTACATGCTAGCCATACCAATCATATTCACATACCTAATCTACCGAAAAAGAAAAATGCTAAGAGCAGTAATCCCCATTGAAAACCAGAACCAGCCAAAACAAACAAGATACATACCCGCAATGGCTGGCTTACTCCTCTGCACAGCAGCCATAACCTTCTACTGGTACGGCTCCTACACGTTCACGCCCCTAGAACACCACATGGCAACCCTACCCATATTCGTAGCAGGACTAACCCTAATACTCTTCAACCCCCAAACGCTGAGACAACTAGCCTTCCCAATAGCCTTCCTCTTTTTCCTAACCCCGCCACCAGCAGAAATCCTATACGCCTTAGGCTCAACCCTATCGGTGATAAGCTCAGAAGCCAGCCACACGATTGTAAAAGCCCTAGGCGTACCATCAACACTCTCAGGCGAGTATGGAAACCCAACAATAACCATAACAAGACCAGACGGAACAACCATACCCTTCACAGTAGACATAGCATGCTCAGGCATATACAGCCTCATAGGCTTCCTAATATTCGCCGCCTTCATAGCCTACATAACAAGAGACAAAACATGGAAAAAACCAACAATATTCCTGATAGGATTGCCACTAATCTACGCACTCAACATAATCCGCATAACAACAATCCTCCTAATAGGCTACCAATACGGTGAGCAACTAGCCCTCCAAGTCTTCCACTTTCTAGGCGGATGGATACTCATATTTCTAGGAACACTACTGCTCCTAACAACAACAGAAAAACTATTCAAGACAAACATATTCCTAAAACCGCAACCCCTCCAACCATGCCAAAAATGCAACCCAACAGAAAACCAAAAGGAAGACTTCTGCCCCCACTGCGGAAGACTCATAAAATATCCAAAAATAAACCCTAAAAAACAAGACATAGCCAAAATAGCCACAATCGCCTTCGCCGTATTGCTCCTCCTATCAATTCAAGCGCCAGTATTCGCCCTAACAGAGGGCCCAGCCCAAATAATAATACAAACACCAACAGGCGAACAGGGAAACACCCAAATCCTACCACAAATCCAAGGCTACACCCTACAATTCGTATACCGCGACAAAACATTCGAACAAAAAGCAAAACAAGACGCTTCACTAGTATACGCATACATCCCCATAGACAAAACGAAAGCCACCATATACATAGCCGTCGAAATAGCCACAACAACCTCATCACTCCACCGATGGGAAACCTGCCTAATAACATGGCCACTAACCCATGGATACCAACCAAAAGTAACACAACTAGAACTAAAAGACACGCAAATACTACAAAACCCGCCAATAATCGCGAGATACTTCGCCTTCCAATACACAAGCACAAACCAAACACAAGCAGTCCTATACTGGTACGAAACATCAACATTCAAAACAAACACCACAGCCGAACAAAAACAAGTAAAAATAAGCCTAATAGCATACCCAAACACTCCAGAAGAAATTCCCACAACCGAAAACCAGCTCCTACCAGTCGCCGAAGCCATAGCAAACTACTGGCAACCAATAAAAGCATGGACACAAATAGCCCTAACAATCAGCCAAAACGGCCCAGCCCTCACAGCAACAACAGCAACACTACTAGCAGCCATAATTATCCTGTACACTCTTAATAATAAAAGAGAAAAAGACAGAAACTATAAAGTCTACCAAAAACTTTCGAAAGCAACCAAACAAATAGTCGATGCAGTTTCTCTAACAGAAAAATGCAAAACGCCTACGCTGGAAAATATAGCCAACACCCATCAAAGCATGATTTCGAAAAACATCAAAAAAGAAGACGTTCTACATGGACTACTTGAAGTTGAAAAAATAGGCTTAACCGACAGCCAAATAGCTAACAAACAAGATGAACCAATGCAAATATGGAAAACAAATCTCAGACGACCGTGAAGAGTGTAAGGCGAGTACTGATACTTGGCACACATTTTTCACGAGGAAGACAGGAAAGCGAAATTGGCTTCAGAGCTGAAATTATCCATAAAAGTTAACTTTCCTCTAGAAAAAATACCTAAAGTTCCATGCATATTTATAAGCTAAAAATGTCAACCTCTTTTGAGGAAAAGGAATGGAAAAAACAAAAGCCATATTTTTATCCTCTGTATGCGTTTTGGTAGCGCTAATGTTAATCAGTGTTGCCTATGCCGCTACAGCAACTGTTGCCACCTTGCATACCACAGATGCGGATGGAAATGACAAAGTAGTTTTTGACCTAGGTGAAACGATCTACATAAGATGGACTGCAGATGGAACTGTAAACATCGAAGTGAAATACGAAGACGGCACAACAGATCGTCAATGGTTCAATCAACCAAACACGGGAGTAATAGAATACACCCCAACAAAAGGTGCAGGCTACTATTCTGTGTATTGTACAGGCGCTCAAGTACGGCTAGTTGCATACGGAACTTTCATGGTAATCCCAGAAATCCCAATAGGCGCTGTGATGGCAATTACCGCATGCTTTGCGGGCTTGGGACTGAAGTCTCTAAAAGCTAAAAAAGACTAAAAACCTTCAAAAGAGATTAACAATACCTCATTCGGTTTGTTATTTTAATTCTTATCTTTTCTACTCACACCAAAGAAAATCCACCATTTCTGTCGAAGACTTTTGTGGAAAGGCTTATTCTAAAGTTTACATCTACATTTACGCAAGTAACCGGGTCGTAAAGAGAACATGGCAACTAAAACCAACGCCAAAAAACCAAAAGAGTTTAAAGTCAATATTCGATTTTCCACCCGAATGGTCGCCTACACGATTCTTATACTCGGGCTCATCTCCTTAGCAGCCTCAGCATTTTACGCTTCATCCATCCTAGCCTTCATAGGCTTAGGCCTAACCTTCTGGGGAGCCCTCCTCCTATACATAACCCCAACCAGATATGTAAAACTGGACTTGCTAAACGCGATTGCTCCTTCAACATTAGCCAACATCGAAAAAATGCTTACAAGCTCAAAGCTAAATGAAAAAGGAATCTACCTACCACCAAAATACTTAAGAGATTTCGAATCAAGCCTCGTGTTCATCCCCTCCAAAAACAACAAAACATTACCACGACCAGGGGAAATAGACGAGGAAAAACTATATTCTAAGAATCCAGACGGTTTGTTCTTAACCCCGCCAGGACTAGCCTTATCAAAACTGTTCGAAAAAGAGCTTGGAACATCCTTCACAAAAACAGACCTCAACTACATACAAAACAACCTTCCAAAACTACTAATCGAAGAAATGGAAATAGCCGAAAACGTGGAAGTTGAAATCAAAGACAATTTGATAACAGTAGAAATAGCAAACCACATTTTCAGTGAAGTCTGCGAAGAAACAAGAAAACTCCAAAAAACACACGAAACAATAGGATGCACCTTATCCAGCGCCATAGCATGCGCCCTAGCAAAAGCAACAGGAAAACCAATAACAATACTAAAGGAAGAACAAACTCAAGATGGAAAAACAACAAAAATCCAATACCGCATAATAGAGGATTAAAATGCAAATTCCACTAACCTTCTGGGACATAAGCCTCTGGCTGGCAGTAACAGCCATAACCCTACTAATAACAGCAGAACTTATCTCACCATACTACGGACAAACAAACCTCCACATAAACAAGAAAAAACTAAAAAACGCAGCCCTAATCATGGGAATACTATTCCTAATAACAGTCGCTATACGCATCTACGGAATCATAACCGCACCGTGACGACCCCAATAAACAATCTTATAGAAAAAACCAAAAATTTTCCATACACAGTAATATAAAACAACACTTCTAAATATCTGGGAGAAAGGAAGATGGCTTTAAAAAACAAAAGAAAATGGATATTCCTATCAATTTTAATCGTTGCATTAAGCATTGGAATAACTTTCGCGTTAGCCACATCAAACACGGAGAGCGGCATAAACCCTAAAGCTTCCATAAATGCTACACCAAACTCTCCGGGCAACGGTGGCGTCGGTGACGGAACACTATACGTCTATATAGACGAGGGTAGGACAACTGAGGCGCCAACAACAGACCACTCAGAAAAGTACCTTGTAATATATGATGGGCTTTACTATTTCAGAATAGCTGGAATCACAGAATATGGTGCGGACCAAACCATACATGTATGGGCTAATTATTTGGAAAGCGACTATCTCATCGGGAATTACACCATAGGACCCGGCGGAACCATTGATTTCAAATGGACCATACCGACACTCCCCTACGGAACAGAGATAAAGTACAAATATGGTCTAAACTTAACAGGTCCAAACCCGAGCTGGCATTTTGCGCATAGAACAACCCATGGCGTGGGAATAACCCTAGTGATTCCTCAGGTTCCGCTTGGAGTTTTAGGAGCAACCTCAGCGGTTATAGCTGCATATGGCATAAAAGCCTTAACCAGCAAAAAGCGGCTTCTCTCCAAATAAGTTTATCAATTCTAAAGCATTTTCGGTTTATGAGGTTGGCTTGTTGACTAAAGGGCAAACTAGTGATTCTATGATTGAACAGCGCATACTGGAACTTGTTAAAAGGGAAAATCCTGAAAGCGTTGAGCAGCTCTTGAAGCTAACAAAGGAGAGACTATCACTCACAGACGAAGAAGCCCTAAAACACATAATGCAATTGATAAATAACGAAAAAATCAAGCTGAAAGAACACTCCCAGCAGACCCCGCAATCCCTAAAAACCTACATACGCTCCACCGAAGCATACTGGTTCTGGACAACAACCTCACTAGCCATAGCAACAGCAATAACAGTATTCACAGTTCCAGAAGACGCATACCCAATAGTGTACATCCGCTACGTTTTAGGCTCCATATTCGTCCTCTGGCTTCCAGGATTCACTTTGATAAAGGCACTTTTCCCATCAAAAAAGGAAATGGACACAATTGAACGAGCAGCCCTAAGCATAGGCCTAAGCCTAGCCATAGTCCCAATAGTTGGCCTACTCCTAAACTACACGTCATGGGGAATAAGGCTGACGCCGATAACCCTAAGCCTCCTCGCCCTAACAATAACCTTCGCCACAACAGCTCTTATACGCGAGCACCAAACAAAAAGAAGCGAAAACCAAAGTCAGACACAAATGAACAGAAATAAGCGTTAAGCTCATTCAAAATTGAGGAAGGGAACAATTGTTGGAAGCGATAATTTTATGTGGCGGAAGCGGTTGGAGGCTGAAGCCCGACATATGGACCCCCAAGCCGAAACTCAAGATAAACGATGAAACCCTAATTGGGCATCAGATAAGCTGGCTTAGAAAGCATGGAATAGGCAGAATAACACTCGCCACCAACAACAGAAACCTGACGGACGACCCTGACGTCATTTACTCCGTGGAGGAAAAGAAGCTCGGGACAGGAGGAGCCGTTAAAAAGGCCATAGAACACGTGAAAGAAGACAAAGTATACGTTTTCAATGTGGACGACATAGTATTCTATGACCCGAAAAAGCTTTATGAGTACGCGGATAAGGGCGCAGCCATACTCCTGGCTAAGCCAACCCTACCCTTCGGAAGAGTTCAAATGCAAAACACCCACATCATAAGGTTCGAGCAGAAGCCCCAACTAGACTTCTACGTGTCCACGGGCCACTACGTGTTTAAAGCATCAGTGATAAAGCGCTATTTCCCAGACGAAGGCGACATGGAACTTCAAACCCTCCAAATTCTGGCGGACAAACGCATACTCAGAGGATACCCATACGACGGCATGTGGCTGACAATAAACACGATGAAAGACGTCATGAAAGTAAGAGAACATTTTAAACTCCATAAAATAGAAGAATAACCTCTCTAAACCAGACATAACTGCTGGAGGTGAAAAACAGTCATGAGCAAAGATCAAGCCTTAGGCCTGCTAATTTTCATAGCCTGCGTAATAATAGCCATTGCATACACTGTTGGACTTTTCCTACCAGTCTTCGAAGGCTTCCGCTTCTGGATAGTCGCCGTACCAGTATTCATAGGCTTCGTTGCCATCCTCGCCATCGGCGCATGGATAGGCTGGACGATGGCAACGACACCACCACCAAAACCAATAGAAGAGCTTACAAGCGAAATAAAAGGGAAAGAATCAGCTGAACAAAAAGAAGATTAAGCCTCACCTTGAAATAATTTTAGTGTTGACAGCTATTCTGCAGCTAATTTTTATGCTGCGGCTGTTCGACATCATAAACATGGGTATAAACCTTAATAATAAGACATCAACACTTTTGGCTATAAAAGGAGGAACAGGCATCGTTTCGCAGTAGGACATCTGGCATTCGGATATCTCTCAAGCAAAGCCTCATCGAGGCTGCTAAAAACGGAACTTAACATCCCATTAGTCCTCATGCTATCGGTTGTTCCAGACATCGACCTCCTAATTCCATTCATCGAACATAGAGGACCAACCCACTCAATCATAACGTCACTCATAATTTTCGTTCCAATCCTCGCTGTTTACCACAAAAAAGCAACACCGTACCTCATAGCCCTGATTCAACACTCCCTAATAGGCGACTACGTAGCTGGAGGCGGAATCCAACTGCTATGGCCCATAACAACCCAAAACTTCGGAACAAGCTTAAGCATAAAAAGCCAAACAAACATAACCATAGAATGGGCAATATTCCTCACGTCAATGATTATCATGCTAAAAACAAACGACACAGCCAAACTCTTGCAACCACACAACTCAAACCTAACCCTAACAATACCAACATTCACGGTGCTACTCCCAACATTCCTAAGCTTCCCACTAGACGTGCCAGCATCGCTAATACCCCCACATCTAGTTTACATGGCCATTTTCGTAGCATCCATAACCATAGACCTTCACAAAAACCTCAAGCGCCCAACGGAAAATAATGAGACTTCAAAATGCAAAGAAGCTTGTGTGGCAAGGATGGACAATGAAAGAACAAGCTTGAAAAATGCCTACAAACAGATGATAGAACTGACGGTGGTTAAACAGTGTCGGAGCTGAGGGTTGACGTATCCGATTTGAAGAGCGAAAGAGGCAACTTAGTAAAAGAATTGGTCATATTCCTGGAAGAAAAAGCGAACGTGAAAGTTGAAACAGTCGCGAATGAAATAATAGTGAAAGGCGAAGAAGCAGTTTCCAGAAAAAGCCTGCGGGCGCTTCTTAAGGATTTCCTACAAAAAGTAGGTGTAAAAGGCAAGGTGAAAAAAGGCAAAGGAGAAAATCTAATTGTAACCAAGAGTAAGGGCAAACCGATTTTCTGCGGAAGCGACGGCGAATGGAAGGTTGAGCTTGAACAACGCCTACAAAAAGACGCTGAAATTGTGCTTCTTGCCCTGGGCGACGTCAAATACGAAGTGTTAGCCTATCTGAACAAGAGAAAAGACATAGAAATACTCAAGCTTGAAACAAGACAAATGAAGAAACGGGACAAAGGCACAGGACTCAAAGCCATAGTCAGAAGCCGCAGCAAACCCGACAATCTTCAGAAGCTGTAACCACTTATACATTCAAGTTTTTCCAGAAAAGATAAACCTTCGTCTGCAGAAGAAAGCCACACACTTTAATTAAACGTGCAAGCCTTTCAAGGCTTAGTTTCTTTATCTCCTCAACGTAAGCTTTCTTATGTCCAAAAACCAGATGCGGAAAGAAGTATTTCATGAACCGTGTATGACAATGTTTGATGAACGCCTCTCTAACCTCGTCTATGTCTTCATCGCTCAGGGTTTGAAGCTTGTTTAAAACGTATTTCTCGCTCCCCAATAGTTGAATGTTAAAGCCAAGCTGCTGCAGTATCTCTGCAATGGCTAAGGCTTCTTTAGGCGGTGGCTGCTCAGCTATTTTCCTCATTCCAGCCTTCTCTCCGAACGGATTATATTTCGCCATGACAGCGGGCATTTCCACGTAAGGCGTGCCAGCCTTAGCCAAAGTTTCACGCAGAAGCTTCACGCCTAAACCTATGGTGCGGTATTTGGGATGCACAACCACACGGCTTATAATGCTCAGCTCTTTGTTCAGCTCCTTCATAGACAGCTTTGGCAAGACAAGCCTACGCCCAAAAGCTGTTGGTGGCGGATAACAATAAACAATGACACCACACAACTCTTCTTTCCGTTTGAGGCAGAAGATTTTGCGAGGCGCCACTATTTTGTGGCTTCTGTAATGGAAGCCCGCAAGCTTACGCCAATCCTCAGTTGAGCCTTTCTCTACATGCATTTCCTTAACGAGGCTGCATTCTTTGGCTAGCTGATTTGTATAGTACACTACACAGATTTCTTTTCCAAATCGCTTATGAATATGTACCGAAGGGTTCAGATCCCCCAGGAGATCCGTGTGTGTTGTGGCTGCCAAAACTGCTTTGCCTTGCTGTCTTGCGAGTTTCTGAAGGTTGTAAGCCACGATTTTAGCTGTGTCCCTGTCAAGCGTAGCCATAGCTTCATCCATTATCCAAAATTGAGCCTTACTCTCCATCATTTTCGCTATTTTATAGCGGTATTTCTGTCCATCACTAAGCTGCTCATAACTGCGAAGGAAAAGGAAAGCATCGTTTAAGCCTACTCTGCTGAGAAGCTCTAAACCTTCCTCAAGAGTTTCGCCAACAGTTTCGATTAGCGGTTTACCAATCATTGGTAAAATATCATTAATGTTAATGTAGCTCAAGCCCAAGTCTTGTTTAATGTCCTTCTCTAAGGCTTTGAGTAGAACACTTTTGCCCGAGCCTGAATCGCCAGTTATGAGTGTGATGTCCGTTGGCCCTATTTTCAACTCAACATTATCGTAAACCACGAACTTCTCCCATTGGTCAAGCCCAAGACCGAAGCCTTCAGCAACTGAAACCACTCGCTCCGTTGGCTCTGGAGCTGCAGTTTCGTAAGCTAGGTTAATTATGAATTTCGCTGTTTCACGGTCATACCGGCGGGCGTATTGACGTATGCGGAAAAACTCTCGCCTTCTCACCTTCCTGCACCTTCAAATTTACGTTTCAAAAGCTTGTCCCTCAACCGTTGCAACTTGTTAGCCCTACGAGGTATAACTGCAAGAAATGGTTCCGGCGCCATTTCAACCGTAGCATAAAGCGCTAGGGCAGTAGCCCAAAAGACATCATCATGTTGGTTTTCTGGATGGAAAAAGCGATAAGTCCCATCCTTACGCAACTCGAATCGTTCAACGTTCAACTCGACTGAATAATTGAGTTTCTTGGATGGTGAAATTTGGATATCTGTGTAGGGATAGGCGTAGGAGCCATTAAGCATGCGCTGTTTGAGAAGGCTAGCCATTTCCTGCTTTCGAGGATGCGTGAATGAGACGCCTTCCACATTTTCAATGCCACCGTTAATCATATCCTCAACAATATAGTTGCCAACGCCAGTTATATCACATCGGATCTTCTCAAACTGCTGCCAACGATCTGCTACCGTCTTAACGTAGCCGATGACACTAGCATATTTCGTTTCCAAGGGCCACACTTTCACATGGCGAAGTACAAACTTGCTATCAACCTCTTCCGCGACCGCGAAAGCCGAATAGTCTTTTTCCTTGCCAAAGTCTAAGCCGCCAAAGAATCTACCATTATGAATGCTCTCAGAATCCCAGAGTTCCAAATCCGCTTTCTGACAATTTGTGATCAAGCTTAAGGGCAGCCAAACGGCTTCGTCCTCAGCCCACTCAGCTTCCATCTCCCGTTTCCAACGCCAAGGATCATCCGAATACTCCTCCTTCAACTGCTCCACTTTTCTCTTCGTCAAAGGACCATTAGGCTCGAGGGCCTGCTGCCACGTCACATGACTCTTGGCAAAATGCTTGTATTGTGGGCGATTGAAAAATTTCCAAAACATGCTATCCGTCGAGCCGGGCGTGCTGCTGCAAATGAATTTTCCGTGGGCTTTGGTAGCGAGAGTAAACACGATAGCATCATAGAGTTCCTGATCCATTGGAATGTAATTGTACTCGTCAGCATAGACAACGTCAAGCGTAAATCCCCTAATAGTGTCCGGGTTACAGGGAAAAGCCTGAATAAGGCTACCATTCCTCAGAGAAACCATAGTAGCTTGAGGTTTGCGGTAAACCCCCCGGGGCAGGTTATATAAGAAACCATTAATCTTGCGAATCGGAATTTTCGTTTGACGCCAACTAGGTCCCACAATGGCAATCTGAGCTCCAGGATGCAAAAGGGCACAGTGCAACAGCCAAGCGCTGACCATGTGCGTTTTGCCGCTTTGTCTGGACCATCGGAGGGCTACAGAATCATTCTCTGCTACTAGTTTGGCACCCTCACACTGATAATCCGTAAGTTTTAACCTAAGCAATTTCTCACAAAACTCAGAAAAATCCTCTGGAATAGGTAGAGGTTTTGGCTTCTCACGTTGCCCCTTTAACTTTTCAATTTCACGCCAAAGAGATTGTGGGCTATCAGGCAATCCTTTCCAAGAAACAGTCATTCGGGCGGCGCCTCAGCTTTCAACTTAGCTAAAGCCTTCTTAATCTCATCGAGATCGGAGAGTTTTTTCGGACGCAGAGACAAGCCCAGAAGCTTAGCAGCTAACTTCATGTATTGAAGACTAAGCTTCGGTTTCGGTTGCTTTGCTTTAGCGTATGTTTCAGCAATCTCGTAACATTCAGCAGCAAACACTCGCATAATCTTATCCCGCGCCTTGAAAGACTCCGCATCAACAAAATCCTTACCCTTAAGTTTCTTGGCGATCCGACAAAAAGAACGGTAGATCACATGTTGAAAAAAAATATTTTTTTTTGTCATGCGCTACGCCTTCTGTCCCACAAAAATACCCATAACCGTTCCGCTCAGGCCTGTGATTGCTGCAAAGACTTCAGAGCTCCAAGAACCTAAGAAAGCCATGTGCGCTATTTCGAGAGCTGATAGACAAACCGTCATGCCAATGGCAAATTTAACGCCATAAACAAGCTTCTCATTAGGCTGCACAACAATAACTTCCGTTTTCCCGCGAGAACCCTTACGCTGAACAGTCTTTGTTAGAGCCTTCTTAATCCAGTCTGTCATGATGGTTCCTCAACCGTTCTTGACGTTTCAGACGTTTCGGAAGAGTCCGCCTACCGCCCAACAAGAAACTGTTTAACAGTTGCTGAGCCTCCTCTCTGCTTATGTATTCCACTTGAATGACTTTGATGTTGACGCCCCAAACAAGCGGTATAGCGGTATAGTCAATGTCGAAAATGCCATCCGCATATCGGAAATGATTCTGGCCCAAAATAATGTGCTTATCATTCTCACCCAACAATCCTATAAAAATGCCTATGCTAAACACTGGAACATCTATTCCAGTGCGCCCTCCACTCAAACTTTTGCCTATACTGGCATCATGCCAATTCACTTGAATAAGACTCCCAGGCCTAAGACTCTTAATCTGCTTCAAAAGCTGCTTATTCATGCTGCAACACCTCTCCTAGCGTTTTTCTTCATCATTTTTGTTTTTTGAATCATCTCCATGGTGGCTATTCGGTTTCTGATGGCTGTGTTTATGTCTTCAAGCACGATGTCTTGCATCCACTTAGGCATCCTAAGTATTCGCTTTCCAAGACTCTCCCACATCCGCATCCACTTCTTTTTCAGTTCAGTCTCTCGACCGAAATACTCCAAAACATCAACTTTCGCAGCCACTTCAACCGCCTCCGTCCGAAAGGTCTTTGACGCAAACTTGCTTGTTCATTAAATCATCCTCGCAATTTTATGTCTACTCATGTGATCAGACTTGCTGCGGAGGGCATACAAATAATCAGCCAAAAGCGGAACCTCACGGCCAAGTTCCATGGTTATCTCAAGAGTCTGAGTCTTCGCATCGACAACATACTCGACAGTCAGAATGCGAAAGTCAGCATCCACATTCTCGTTTGGCAAAACCACATGGATTTTATCTCCAGCAAACAAAGGTGTCGTTCCATAGTCAATGACTGCACTTTTAATCGTGAGGTATTCCGCTGGATCCTTTAGCTGAGCGAGAATAGCCTTAGCCCTTAACATGCATTCATTATCACTGTACAGCTCCTCATCAGTATCAACTAATTCTCTAATACCATAATTACTTTGACTCGTTGAGTCCTCTTGTGTATTCTTGAATCGACCCTTATCAAAAAATAATCCGTCAATGAAAAGGTCCCATGGTAAATTCCATTGCGCTTCAAATTTTATTGCGCTTATGTTAAACCATGAGGGATTACCCACTTTCACCCATATTCCATTAGGATTTGTTAAAGCATCATACTCTTGCGATTTACCCAAGGGCAACTCGTTAAGTCTCCAATCACTCATGCTCGTGTATCCGACGGTGAAGTCTGATTTTTGAAAATAATTACTATCATCAGGTGCTAAAAGGCGAATCCAACGATGATCCTGAGGAACATATTGGCTAACACACCAAAACTTTAGCATTGAATAATAGAAAGGCGAAAGCCCAGAAAGGTTACGATGAAACGTCACACGGTACGTGGTCGGATCGGCTCTACCAAAAATGGAATAAGACCCAACCTTCACGTATGTTCCAGACCGATGCACACCCTCGCCAAAATCCAAAACCCAGTTTTCAGGCGGTTCCGAAGCAGGTTCTGTCCATGCATCTCCATCAGTTGGGTCCATACGATTTTGAACCCCATAAATCGTAATTTTATTCCGAACCCCAAATATATCCTTGCGATACTCACTCTGCTCAATCTTCTCACTCAAACTTACGGAACTAGTTTTGCTGTTTCTAGGGAAAAACTCAAATTTAGCATCAGGCGCCACACGAAAATCATAGCCAATCACGCCTGCTAGATCAGCACTTCCAGCAATAAACTTCAAAATATCCCAAACAGGCGTATTCTCATACTCAAGTTTAGTGTAGGTTGTGTCTGTATTTTCGACAAGTTCAATGGAATTTCTAACGTGGCTTAAACCAGCAAAATAATCAAGTAAATCCTTAATAATGGCTTCTCCTTTTTGACTAGAATACGTCTTTGTAACAACCCGGCGGAAAAGTTTCTCGCCCCAACACCGACCACTGACACGTAGATAATTCTCGCTGGGGCCTGACTCGTACCTGATGCTCTCCGTCCTCGTAGTAATGATCTGTGGACAGTTCACGCCTCTACCAATGTTGATATGGCCATCTTGACTAACAATGATTGGATAGGTCCCGCCGGGACTATACTTCTTATCCCAATTTTGCAAGAGGAGTTCCCAGCTGCTAACTTCCTTCGTCGCACCTAGGTGGATCCTTGCCTCGATAACATCGCCTTGAGGAGGCGTAACAGAGCCCAGAACCACGGCGAGGTTCGGAATATCAACGCTCAAGGCGAGCCCTCAACCCCTCGGCGATAAAGGTCTGATTCGCCCGCACGCTGAATACCGCGAGCATTAGAAGGAGTTTCAGCACTTGCCTCATTGAAACTCTGAACACTCGATGTCGCGGCGTTCATTTGACTTGCGAAATAAGCCATGGCTGCTGCTGCAGCAATAATCACACCAATTCCAACACCGGTTAAAGCGAGAAATGTTGCGTGGCTAATGTTTAAGGCGTTTTGGGCAGCAACAGCAACCCATGTAATGGCCGTTTTGATGGTGTGGGCTATGCCTGAAGCGGTTACGGCTCCTGTTGTAGCTGTTTCAGTTGTTCCTTCAATGGCAACAGCAGCCGTGTGTCCAGTCGTCATCAACGTGAGAAAGCTGTACATTCGAGCTGCGGTGGAAACAACCATTATGATGGCCATCACGGTGCGCATGTATTTGCTTGTCTCCTTATCCACGATTCCGAAGTCTGAGGCGAGCATTGTAAGTTCTGTGCCCATCATGGCAGTAGTCCTTATGCCGCCGGCAACCGTGCGCAAGCTCACAGTACTTGCTTCAGCGTGCATTTGCATCTCGGTGAAACTGGAGCCTGCAGCCTTAACATTCTCGCCCATCTCAATTGCTGAAGCCCCTACCTCGCCGAAAGTAACCTGGGCGCCTTCAAAGCTTGAAACATCGACTGGCGGAATGCTTGGAACTTCAACCGGCGCAAAGGCAATCGTTATCGGTTGACTTTCAACTTCACCCTTTACTCGAGCGACATCTTCGGCGACTCGGCTGATTTCGGGACTTGCAAAATTTTCCACATTAATGGCCATTCTTTGACTTGAAACTTCAGTTGCCATTGCTCCAGCGTCAGAAGCAACCTTGGAAAATTCTGCGCTTGCCAAGTTCTGGGCGATAATGGTTATGCCCAATTCCCTGAAGCTCAATGGAAACCAGCCTCCGCTTTAGCTTGTTCGAGGGCCCCGAAAATGTTCATTTCAAGGCTTGGAAGATATTCCTGAATTGCAGGCCAAAGGTAAGGCTGAGCTTGCATGTGGCGAGTACCCAATTCAACAAATAGTGCGTACGTAGCCTCGGCGCCTATCTGAGCAACCCAATCCTTAATGGTGGCGTAGATACTACTACGAAGATGACCGGTCCTAACAGGAGCATTTCGCATTGCAGCAGCTTTCACGTCAGCAGCCCAAGTTATGAGAAAGCGGCGTACCTGGTTCTGCATTGCAGCATCGAACCTTTGCATGGCTGCCTGAAACTCTTTGATTCCGTCAACATTACAAGTTATTTCAACGGACATGCCTTTTCGCCTCACGCTTAGCCTTTTCAACTTCCTCTTCTGTCATCTTGTCCATCTGATTTATAATCACAAGGAATTGCTGGACGGTTTTTGCTGGTTGTCTTGCGAGCTGGTTGGGGGTCCACCCGAACTCTTTACATAAGCGGAACTCTGTGAGGGCTTCGTTTGGCTTTTGTCTTCGGATTGCTCTAATAAAAAAGCAGAGTCTTCCTTTGAGACGTTGCACAGTTTATTTACGACTTTGCTCAAGAGTTCGCCAAGGTCAATCGGAATGCCATTTTCAGAATCCTCGCTTAATAGTTTCTCAAGTGTTATGGGCTTATTCTGAGGCTGCTCCCTTAAGCTTGCCATTATCGTTTCAGCTTGAATCGCGACAAAGTCGCTGCTCTCAACTTGACCGGTAAACCTGCTGTACTTCGTGTACAGTTGGATTATGCGGTTACGCTTCGCCCAAGTGATTTCGCTGAAAACATAGTGCCCTGCGTACTCTTTCCCGAACCGCTCATCAAGATCTAACGTTTCACTTTTCAATTTACGTCACCTTAAACTATGGCCAGCGGTCCCTTCGCCGTGAAAGCAGCCTTTAGAGATAGCAGATCCTCCATGCGACTCGGAATGCTTACGTTATCCCACTTGCAAGCCGTGAAAGTAGCCTTTTTAGTGCTTCCAAGCCCAAACTCTAAAGCAAACTCTGTGTCAGCGAGAATATCATCAGCCTCTTCCTTGCTTTCAAACTCGAAGGTCACTTCTCCGCTGAGATTTCGCTGTCTAAAGGGTATGTACTTAGCTAGGTATCCGTCAGTGGTGCGAATCACGGGAACTCGTTTGACATTGTTTTCCACAACAAATTTCCAAGCGCTCACACGATCCAAGGTCACAGTGCCCTTCTTCACATAACTCTCATGGAATGCAACGGCTCCGGCATAGTCCGCATAGGTAGTCCCTATTTTCGCTGTGCCAACAGTGACGTTTTGGCCTTCGAGCTCCAAATTCGCCCTGATAACGTCTTCGATACTACATTCTACGGTTGCCTTGTTAATTTTCATGCCCTTGAAAAGTAGCGAGATAATGTCCGTAGCCGACGCAAAAATGCCCTTATAGTAAACACATTCAATGCTTAGACTCTTGTTTGTCTCTACCTTTGCCCATTGGAGAAGGTCAATAGCTGCATCGCTAGGTAATGGATATCCCACTTTACAGCTGACTTGTCTCAAGCCCTTTTTGATTGCCTGAAGATCGTAGTTTCCAGCTCCCCGCAGTTTAATGTTACCAGGGTCTATCCCCGGGTCAATCAAATCTGCTGGAGCCCCAAGCATTGCGGGGGTTGCGGGCGTCTGGCCAAATACTGTTTCAGTGATGTAATAGAATCGCTGTTCTCCACTTCCATATGTCTCAACCATTTTCTTTTCCTCCTTTTATCATGTTATTTTTCATGACCATAAACTTAGAACACTCCTGACAATGACTCGAAAAGCCACCCCTTGAGCAGAAACTCAGCTTTAAACAGGTATGGCTTAACGTCTGTAACGTCAATATTCCTATAACTCACGACGTCACAATGTGAGATTCCATAAACCTGAATTGTGCACTGAACAAAATCACAGTAGAGGACCGCAGGCGTTGAGCCATCGCTCGGATTCGTGGTTTTGGCGAGAAGCCAGACATAGCCATCCGAGTCAATGAAGTCCGTCCAGTTAGAAGAAATTGTGATCGTTAAGGTTTCATCTCCCCCGCCGGTTCCGCTCTGGGCCTGTTGCCATGCCGAAGCAACGTGATTCCAAACTTTAATTGTTGCACCATTACCAGCAGGAGCTGTACCATAGCCCTCAAACGTTAAAACAATCTTTTTAACACACTGCTCTCGAGCACCTAACTTGAACCTGAAAAGCATAAGGGCATACTTATTGTTTACACTGACACTTTTGGAATGTCTGACATCATCGCTGGACCAGATTTTTTGATAGTTAGCTACTGAAAGCTCAACCCATGACGTACTCGAGGGCACAAGTTCAGTTGTAGCATCGGCATCGAAAGCTTTGTGAGGATCTCCACTCGGATACCCGAGCGAATAGAAATTGTAAACCGTCTGATATGGCAAATTTCTGTTCTCACGGATGATAGCATTGATTTGAGCAGTTACCTTGTCCCGCATGACCTTGCCCGCATCAGCTCCAGGAACCGCCTTATCAACCGTGTAAATATTGCATCTGAAAACCATGTACCGGCGTCTCAGACGTCCAGCAAGCTCAAGCTTCTGATCCTGACTGCTGTCAAGCCCCATCGTGATTTGAGCATCATACTCTTTGAGGAGCTCTCGGTCATAAGCTTCTTTTGTGGCCAAAAGGCTGGCAAGCGAACCATTATCCTTGGTTACCTGAATCCTCGTAGTAATCAACCGCAGAAGAGTTAAGACCGGGTCTTCCAATTCCGACATTATGTGGCAAGCAACCTCCGAGCGATTGATTTGAAATAAATCGGCTGGTTCTCGTAAGTGAAAGGCTGAACGCTCTGAATCTCGTACTCCTCACCCTTTCGTCTCAGCTTATCGTGGTGACGCACCGGCACAAAAGTGTAGAACGCCAGATAGTCGTTGAGGAGATAGCCAGCCTCAAGCAAAACCTCTTCAACCCTAACCGGCGAAACAACGGCCAAAATGTCCAAGGGCTCGCCATAGGAAACAATCTCAATAGCTTGACGGACTGAATAAAGCAGGACAGCCTCGCCTTTGCTATTCAAAATCTTCGTGAACCTAGTCAAAGGCTCTTCATAATTAAGAAACATGCGAGCCAACCACGTGACGTTAGCCATCGCCTTTTGCGCCGTGATCGGACTATAATCCGTGAAGACTGGCCCCCAATAGAGAAACTCGTCACTATACTTGCTCACGACATTGTAGGCAAGCTTGAAGCTTGGAGGATCTCGCTCTTTCCTAATCTTCCACAAGATTCCCGTAGTGATCGCATCATAGTACGCACATGCTGGAAACATCGTAACCACATCAAGATAGCCTGGCCAACAGATCTCTGGCCAATAAGCAGGATACTGCCCAGAAGCCCTAATCGACTGAATGAAGTTGTAGACGCGCTGACAGGTGAAACTCCAGCCCTCATACACATATAGCCCCAGCAGAGCGAAGCTCATAGGATCATCGTAAACTTCGGTATCATTGATTCCCACCCGGTACCAGACGCCAGAACCCGAAGGCGGAGGCTGATAATACAAATAGAGCTGCTCAAACCCAACCTTGAGGAAGCCTGCAGCATCTGCCATCATGACACTGTACTGAGAGGCATTAGCCACATCGTACGTGTCAGCCAATGCCTTGAGCCCAATCAAGCAGTAAAGATTCTCAATGCTCATGATGGTGTCCCAAGTATCAGAAATCGAGACGTAGTTTGCGAAGCCCCCATAGTACTTGTCATGAAGTCCCAGAATGCTCGGCTGCTGTTGCATCGTATAGAGAAAAGTGTAACCCGCAAGTTTAGCCGCATCAAGATAGCCCGAAGTGCCGATCAGAGCATACGCCTTAAGCAATGCAGGAATAACACGACCCGCATCGATGCTGTAATATTGGGTTGAAGATTCGCTGGATTTGAACCCGCCATAAGCCTTCTTCGCTGGATCTGTGCATTGCTGGGTAAGAAGCCAATTGGCTAGGTCAATTATTTTTGAGCGAATCTCAGTTTGCTTAGAAACGAATTGAGTAGCAGAATAAGCCTCATAAAGAAATTCGATGCCGAAAGCAGCTGGAAAAGCGCCCTTTCCAAAACTGTTGTCGCCATGATCTACGGTTCCGCCCTTGGCCACATAATAAGTATAGGCTAGATTGTTTTTCATGGTTACAACATTGCCAGCGATAGAATCGACCTCATTCCATTCGCTATGAGCTGAGTCTTTGATTTCACAGGGCATGCCAGCGCTAAACTTAGTGCCATCCGCAACCGTGACATTCTTCTGGCCACCTGGCGGGTCCGCAGCCATAGCAGTTGTGATCACATAGAACCAAGGTGCATAATGCATCACGAATTGGTAGTACGCATCAGGGACGTTAGCCACCTATGCCCTCCCCACATAAGGCACTTTCAACTTTTCGATGATACGCTGAGCCTCACTCATCAAAAACTGCAGATTTTCTCTGCTGAGACCGCTTGGAGTGGCACCGCTTGATTCGTTAACAGCCAAATCTCCAACACGAAAGCTCAGACCAGAAGCCGAACCGCCGGTAACTTTACATGCACAATAAACCGCAGCGATGTTTCTTATGGCTTCAGCTTCTTCATCGGAGCAGTCCATATAGTTGATGGTCTTTTCAAGCTCCAGTCCAAGAGTCACCGCGGCAGCTTTGGCAAACCTATTAACAGTTACGTCTGAAACATCAGCTTCCGTAAGATTCACTCTTTCACGAATCTCTTGAGGCGTTACAGCAACCAACAGCCAAGGCTCCAACAACGTATAGTTAATAGTAAGATACGAATGCAAAAACGTAAACATTCTCATTGAATAGAAAGCATTTCTGAAAACACATTAAACAATAATGATTAAAAATTAAGGCAATCAGAATAATGCCGAAAAGCTAAGCATTTTCACATTAAATTGCAAGTTCGACTTTGCCTGTTTTCAAATCAATTAGAATGTTGCCAAGGATGAGAAACAGTTTGGTTACGGCAGCGCCTTTACCTACTTCAACAACTTCTGCAAGGGCTATATTGTCGCTTATTACCAATGTCTTATTTACATAGGCATTATCCAGCAAACCAAGGCTATCCAAAACTTGAATTATGCGCGAAGGAGTCGACACTTGATCTGAAAGACTTATGGCGTCGCTTATTCGAAGCTGTTTTAGGGCAAGGGCAACGTCTCCAAGACTAACCACATCTGTTATTATGAGAAGTTTTGAAACAGCTATAACCTCTACAAGGGCAATGGCATCGGTAATGCTAACTTGTGGCTTATGCCGAAATACTTGGTCAAGCAAGCTTAACGTATCTGAAACAATGAGCGCTTTGTCAATTTTTACTTGGTCAGACAAGCCTAACGTGTCTGTCACGTATTTGATTATGGCGCCTGTTATAACGTCAACTATTTCCGCTAAAGCAACCGCATCTGTTATTATCAAAGTTTTATTACTCAACAGTGAATCAGCAAGCCCTAAAGAATCGGAAATTGTTAAGATTTTATCCCGCAAAACAGCATCGCTTAAACTCAAACTATCCGTAACCTCTTTTAAAATGAAGCCTGAAACCACAATTACTGTCGTTCCATCTTCCAGCAAGCCGTCTATCTTGCGGAAGCCCCACTCGTCTACGCCGTCAAGCATCACGTCGCCGTATTCGGTTAAATCTGTCATGGCTCAACAACGCCTTTTAAGCCTCGCAGGACTATCTGTATAGGAACACGGTTTTGATAATAACGAGGACGATAAGTTGCATGTATTGCTAAATAGGCTGAGTTAGAGGCAGTATAATCTCCCAAATTAATGCGAAACATTCCATACGTTCCTAACTGAAGACTGGCAATATTTGTAGCAACTGAAATTATAATAGTAAATAAATTAAGATGATAAAGATACGGATTGTACGTCATATAAGCGCTTGGAGTGCCTAATGTTAAAACAGGGTGAACAGCCAAAGATGTGAAGTTGCATGGAACAAGAAGCAGAGGTTTGTTCAACAAAAATAATCGTGTCACATGAATTTGGTAAGCCTTATAATCCCAGTTACTGTCCGCTACAGTTGACCATAATGCAAGCTCTAAAACATCGCCAACCGCAACATCATAAAAAAAGGCAGAAACTGTGTAATAATAGTTCGCAGTTACAGCGGAACTTCCTGTAGCAACGCTTGCACCATTCTTCTTTATTCGCCAGCTAATCGTTCCGGCGGTGACAGCTTTTCCAGCGCCATAAATTAAGGCAACCCATTTTTTTGAGTAAACGCTCAAGTTAAAAGTTGATAAGTCACCGTCTGCAACCGTATAGCTTATTTGTGGAGTTCCGGGTTCGCTTGTCGGCAAAGTTTCAGGCGTGCCTAAAAGAGTTTCTTGAGGTGTCTGATACGTAATATTAAGCGTTTTAAGGCTTGTCAGAAGTGGAGTTATCCTTGTCATCTGGTTTGCACACCGCAATACCCGATAAGTTTCGCTGTCGCATTCGTGTTTTTAACTCGGATTCGATCAGTATTGTTGCAGTGAAAAGCATATTTCGCATACACACCTGCTCCCGTATCGGTGTCAAAGGTTAGGTCGTTCGCCCCATCATAGCGATGCAATTCAACATCAAACTCGTGGTAAATGTTATGGATGACCCATTCCACGCCAGCGCCCGGTTGAATGTCCAAATAAGCGCCAGCAGCAATGCTTTGAATGTCCGCTACTACGTCACCTACAGCCATTGAAACTCAGCCTCCTTTTTCAATATTTCAAAGTACGGTTCATAACCCATGCTTTTCAGAACTTCTCTTTTCTGTTCAACCGTTGCCGTGTTGACGTCTACACCTTTCTCCGCTGCAGCTTTTTCCATCATATCCAGCAAGTCGTCTAAATCCACGCAAATGGAAGCACCCGACTCCAACTTCTTCAACATTATAGTCTTTCCCATGAGCATCACTTGATTTAGCTAAATGTTATCTTCAACGAAAGCGTCCACGTTTCCCCAGAAACTTTGGTGCCTTTACTTTCAACTTTGCGATTCAGAAGTTTATGAGCTGCAGCACCATTGTCAACTGCATATTCGTTCCAAGCCTCATTTGCATCAGCAGAACCGAAAGTGCTCCGCCATTCAGCTATTTGGCCACTTCTCTGCGGATAGGTTGCGTCCATCGCTTTCCATGTTGGTGTTGCATCGAGTAAATCTGTTTGAGTTGGGTCTGCTGCTGTTGCGTCACTTCCAACACCCAATCTTGCATTCGCATTATTATACAATGTTGTCGTGCCAATACCACAAATTATGTCGATAAGATTTTGTAGCCCCACATTGAGTGCAACCCTTCTCTGCCTAGCAGGTCTCTGTCCAAACAGAAACTGCGGCAACAAATCACTCAGTTTACCAGTGTCAGGTTTCAAACGATCCGTCTTGATAAACGCGCCTGGAAAA